>Ga0209048_10000489_pt1 | contig 42320 bp, 40 predicted proteins | sample FrelakmetCRP12CR_FD_187146 | JGI IMG/M metagenome (GOLD analysis project Ga0209048, IMG submission 187146) | Freshwater lake sediment microbial communities from the University of Notre Dame, USA, for methane emissions studies - CRP12 CR (SPAdes)... | ecosystem: Environmental > Aquatic >...
GCCGCCACCGGCGCCGGCACCCCCGATTGCGAGCCGCCCTCCGCGATCCACTTGAGCTCCGACTTGAGGTCCGCCGCGTTCTGCCAGCGGTCCTCCGGATCCTTCGCGAGGCACCGCTTCACGACCCGCTCGAGCGCCGGCGGCGTCATCGGCGCGACGGAGGAGATGGGCGCCGGCTCTTCCTTCATGATCGACGAGATCAGCGACGCCTGGCTCGCGCCGCTGAACGCCTTGCGCCCCGTCGCCATTTCGTAGAGGACGCAGCCAAAGGCGAAGATGTCCGTTCGCGCATCCGCCTCGCGTCCTTCTAGCTGCTCGGGCGCCATGTACTGAAACGTCCCGAGGATCGTGCCTTCCTGCGTCAGGTTCGGCTCGCGGCTTCCCATCACTGTCGGCAGCGACGTCACGGCCGACTGCACCGGCGGCGCCATCGCCTTGGCGAGGCCGAAGTCGAGCAGCTTCACGCCCGACTTGGTCAGCATCACGTTGCCCGGCTTCAGATCCCGGTGCACGATCCCCTGCCGGTGCGCCTTGTCGAGCGCGTCGGCGATCTCGGCGGCGAATCGCAGCGTCTGCTCGAGCGGCAACGCGCCCTTGCCGAGGCGGTCCGACAGCGTCTCGCCCTCGAGCAGCTCCATCACCAGGTACTCGACGCCGTCCTGGTTGCCAACGTCGTACAGCGCGCAGATGTGCGAGTGCGAGAGCTGGGAGATCGTCTTCGCCTCGCGCTCGAAGCGCTGGCGGACCTCGGGAGAGGCAGACAGATGCTGCGGCAGGACCTTGATCGCAACCGAACGCTCGAGCCGCGTATCCTTCGCCTTGTACACCTCGCCCATCCCGCCCGCCCCGATCGGCGCGACGATCTCGTAGGGACCGAGGCGAGTTCCGGCGGACAACGTCACGAGTGGCGACAGCCTACAACGAATCCGTGTGATTTAATGACCGCGCCCCATCGTAAGGAGGCCTTCTTGAATACTCTCATCCGGATGCGAGTGGCTGGCTCGATCGGCGTCTTCGCGCTGACCATTTTCGGGATCGCCCCGGCGGCCGCCTCGGCCCAGACCTCGGCGTCAAGGCCCGTCCCGACACCCGTCGCGACGCCGGCTGCCCCGCCAGCCCTCGAGCCCGCGGTGCTCGACCGCATGAAGGCCATGAGCGAGCTCCTGAAGAGCGCCGGCAGTTTCACGTTCAAGGCCATCACGGACCGCGAGACGCCCTCCGTCGACGGGCAGATGCTCGACTTCGTCACCGTGTCGCGCGTCTCGGTCGAGCGGCCGAACCGGGTGCGTGTCGATTCCGACGGCGACCGTTTCGTCGCCTCGCTCTGGTACGACGGGAAGACCGTGACGATCTTCTCGAAAAAGAGCGCTTACTACGGGCAGACGCCGGCCCCGGCGACGATCGACGAGACGCTCCAGATGCTCATGGACCGCTTCGACACGCCGCTGCCGGTGGCAGTCTTCCTCATGAAGGAGCCTTACGCCAGGATGATGGAGGGCGTGAAGACCGCGTTCGACGCCGGCACGGCGCAGATCGACGGCGTGACCTGCCGCCATTTCGCGTTCTCCGAGGAGGACGCCGACTGGCAGATCTGGATCGAAGAGGGCGCGAAACCGCTTCCCCGAAGAATGGCCGTGACCTACAAGAGGGTTCCGGGAGCGCCGCGCGTGCTCGTGGCGCTCTCCGACTGGAACCTCTCTCCCACGATCCCCGCCGGCGAGTTCACCTTCACGCCGCCCCCCGGCGCGACGAAGGTCGACTGGAAGACGACCAGGCCATGACCGGACACAAGGAGATCCGCATGAACAGGAAGACCGTCGCCGCGTTTCTCTCCGCTGCCCTGATCGCGAGCGTCGCGACTCCGGCCCGCGCCTGGGTGGCCGCCGGCGGCTGGCACGGCGGTGTCGCCGTCGGTTACCACCCGCCCTGCTGCTACGGAGGGGCCGCGGTGGCCGGTGCTGCCATCGGCGGCGCCATGGTCGGGGCCGCCGTGGCATCGACGGCGTACAGGCCCGCGCCGGTCTACTACGCGGCGCCGGCACCCGTCTACTACGCCGCGCCCGTGATGTATGCCCCGCCCATCGGGACGGTCGTGGCTTCGTTGCCTCCCGGCTGCTCGAGCATGTCGATCAACGGCGTCTCCTACATGAACTGCGCCGGCGTCTTCTACATGCCCTTCTACTCGGGCGGCGCTCTCATGTACCAGGTGACGACCCCGTAGCGGAGGCGACCTGGCACTGCTGCGTTGCCTCGCGCTCGCGGGACTGCTCGCCGCCGGCGCCGCGCCAACCGCACTGATCGAGGCGAAGGTCAAGGCCTTCCACGGCGAGATGGGCCTCTACGCGAAGAACCTCTCGACCGGCGAGGTGATCGCCGTCAACGCCGACCAGCGGTTTCCGACGGCAAGCCTCATCAAAGTCGCGGTCATGGCCGAGGTCTTTCACCAGATCGCCGAGGGCAAGCTCTCGAAGGACACGACCGTCACACTGAAGGCATCGGACAAGGCCGGCGACGAGACCGTCCCGGTCAACATGATGCATGCGGGCATCGTGCTCACGGTCGAAGACCTTCTCCGCTTCATGATCGCCTACAGCGACAACACGGCGACCAACCTCCTCGTCGGCCTCGTCGGAACCGCGAACGTGGACAGGCTGCTCGACTCCTACGGCCTGACGAAGACCCGGCTCTACCGGCCGACCTTCCGCGACGGCCACGCGGACGTCCTCCCGGAAGAGGAGAAGGAGTTCGGCCTCGGCTCGACGACCCCGCGCGAGGCGGCGACACTGCTGGCGCTCATCGCGGAAGGCAAAGTGGTCAGCCGCGCGGCGTGCGACGCCATGATCGCGCTCCTCGCGACGCAGCAGGACCGGCAGATGATCCCGCGCTCGCTGCCCTTCGAGAAAGAGGAACTCCTCGTCGCGAACAAGACGGGCTGGGACGAGGAAAAGAACCCCGACGCGAAGGGCTTCAAGGGAGACGTCCGCAACGACGCCGCGTACGTCAAGAGCCCGAAGGCCCGCTACGTGCTCGCAATCTGCGCGCGGCGGATTCAGGACAAGCGCGCCAGCGCCGACAACGAAACCTTTACGACGGGGGCCGCGCTCTCGCGGATGGTCTACGACGCCTTCAGCGCTGCCGTCCCCGCTCCTGTGACGCCGTCGCAATAGCCGCGCTCTCGCGGACTTCACCGCATCGGTTATACGATTTGCGGTCAGGGGGATCTGCATGAAGCTGGCAGTGCGTGGAATCCTTATCGTGGCGTCCCTCTCCCTGGCCGCGGCCGCTCTGGCCCGGACGGCGGCGCCCGCCTCGACCGCCGCGCCGGCCAGGCCGAAGACGCCGGTCTTCGTCCGGGATTTCCCGGGCTCGTGCCAACCCTCGTCCGAAAGCCGCGGCGGGCCGCTCTCCCGGCTGCGCGGCACGCGGGCCAGCGAGAAGGCCTCGCCGTCGGCCTCGACTCTTTCGAAGGACGTCGTCAGGGAATTCGTCGCCACGTGATCGCCACGGTCGAATCGGCCATGGACCTCGACAAGCTCGCCAGTGACATCGTCACCACGATCCCGAGCAACAAGCAGATCGTGGAGGAGAAGGCCCTCGCCCGGGCCAGATAGCGAGGGGCCCCGGGGCGCGCGCGTCGCGCTCGTCGTCCTCGTTCTCCTCGGCGCCGGACTGAGACTCTGGCAGTACTTCGCCAACACGTCGTTCTGGATCGACGAGATCGCGCTGGCCGAAAACGTCCTGCGCCTGCCCCTGCGCGCTCTCCTGACGGAGCCCCTGGCCCTGGATCAGGTAGCGCCTCCCGGGTTCCTCGCGCTCTCGAAGGGTTCGGCCGGGCTGTTCGGCCCTTCCGAAATGGCGCTGCGCCTGGTTCCGATGCTCTCCGGCCTTGCGGCGCTCGCGCTCTTTCCAATCCTCTCGCGCCGCTTCCAGCGGCCCTGGATCGCGGTCTTTGGAACTGGCCTCTTCGCCGTCGCCCCGACGCTCATCGAGTACAGCGGCGAGTTCAAGCAGTACTCGACCGAGGTCGCTGCGGCCGTGGTCCTGACCCTCGCCGCCTTCGGACTCGCGGAGCCGGCGGCGCCGGGCGGCCGGTACCTCCGCGCGGCGGCCCTCGGCGCGATCGCCGTCTGGTTTTCCCAGGGCGCCGTGTTCATGGTCGCCGGGCTCGGCACGGCGCTCGTCCTGCTCGCATTCCGGGACCGCGCCCGGGCGCTTCCGCTGCGGCTCGCGGGCCTGCTCGTGGTCTGGGCCGCGAGCGCGGGCGCGGCCGCCCTCTCCGGTCTCCACCGCGTCCCACCGGCCATGAGCGCTTACTTGAATCGCTTCTGGAGCCCTTCGGTTCCCGCGTGGCCGGTTCTCGTTTTCGTGGTGGTCGCCGCGTTGGCGCTCTGGAAGCGGGACACCACCGCCGCGCTGCTTTTCCTCGGGCCGGCCGCGTTCGCCCTGCTCGCCGCGGCGCTGCGTCTCTATCCGTTCTCGGGGCGCGCGGTCGCCTTCCTCGCACCCGCGGCAATTCTGGCGATCGCCGAGTGCGCCGGCTGGTTCGTCGAGGGCCTCGCCCGCCTGGGCGTGCGGCGGCGGGTGGCTGCGGCAATCCCGGCGCTCGCGCTCGTGGCGGTCATCGCCCAGGCCCCCCCCGTGTACCGCGACGAGGACACGCGGCCCGTCCTCGCGAGGCTGGCGCGCCTGCGTCAGCCCGGGGACGGAATCTACGTCTCCTACGCTGCCGCGCGGGCGTTCCGCTTCTACGGTCCTCGTGTCGGACTCTCCGGAAGCGAAGCGACCTTCGGCGGCTGCCACCGCGGCGATCCGCGGAGTTACCTGCGCGAGCTCGATCACTTCCGCGGCCGACCTCGTGTCTGGGTCTTCCGAACGCACGAGATCGGAGCGCTCGGCGAGGGGCCCGCGCTCGACGGATACCTCGCGCGAATGGGAACCCGCGAGGAGAGGATCCGGGCAGACGGCGTCACGGCCGATCTCTGGGACCTCTCCCACGCCGGCGCTCTCCCCGCCGACGCGGCCGAGAGCCACCCGCTGCCCGCCTTCAGCTCCGGCGCCGTCGCTCGGTTCGGCTGCGGGCACGGTCCCATCGGCAAGGCGCCGTGGGACTGAGAGTCGCTACGACGCCAGGAACGCCGTCATGAAGCGGTAGAAGCTCCACACGTCGACCTTCGAGGACATCTCGAAGGGCGCGTGCATCGAGAGCAGCGGCACGCCCATGTCGATGACTTCCATTTCCTCCATCGAGAGAAACCCACCGATCGTCCCGCCCGAGTAGCCGTCGACCTTCGGCGTCTGCGTCTGCCACGCGATCTTGTTCTTCTCGAGGAGCCCCCGGATCTTCGCGATGTACTCCGAGTTCGCGTCGAAGCCCGCGCCATACTTCTTGATGACCGCGCCGTATCCGAGGCGGGCCGCGCCCGAGGGCTCGCTCGTCTGCGGAAAGATCGGGTTGATGCCGTCGTTGGTGTCCGCCGAGACGACCTCGGCGTGGCGCAGGGCCTGGCGCAGGTCGAGATCCGAGTACGCCTTGCCGCGCTCGGCTCCGACCAGTCGCGCGTAGGTCGAGTTCATGAACTGAGATCGCGCGCCGGTGTTGTTGGTCGAGCCGACCTCTTCGAAGTTGGAGAGATACGCCATCGCCGTGTGCTTCGGCGTGCCCTTCAAATCCATCACCGCGCGGGCGGCGCAGTAGGACGACAGGCGGTCATCCTGTCCGAACGAGCCGACGAGGCCTCGGTCGAGCCCGACGTCCGCGGGATCCGCGGCCGGAACGAGCTGGAGCTCGGCCGAGACGAAATCCTCCTCGCGGATGCCGTACTTCGAGGTCAGCGCCGCGAGCACCTCCGCCGTCACCGAAGAGCCGCTGCCCGGGATCGAGCCCGCCACCGGATCGAGCTCCTCGCCGCCGAAGACCTCCTCGGACTTGCGGTTGCGAATGTCGTTGTTGTCCGAGTGCGGCGCGTTGTCGGGAATCACGAAGACCGGATCGCCGTCTTTCAGGCCGATGGACACGTCCACGCGCTTGCCGTCCACGGTGTCGATGCGGCCGATCAGCGCGAGCGGGCGGTTGGCCCACTGGTACTTCTTGATGCCGCCGTAGTAGATCGTCTTGAAGAGCGTGTAGCCGTTGGACGTGTAGATCGGCCGCGCCTTCAGGTCGATGTGCGGACTGTCGTGGTGCGTGCCGACCAGGCGCGAGCCCGAGACGATCGGGTCGGAGCCCACGACCACGAGCACGACCGCCCGGTCATGCGTGTCGACGTAGAGGCGCGCGCCCGGCTTGACCTGGGACGCGTCGGTGAATTCCGAGAACCCCGCAGCCTTCGCCAGCCGCTCGACCTCCGCCGTCGAGGTCTGCGCGCTGCGCGAGACCTTCAGGTAGCCCTTGTAATCCTCGGCGAACTTGAAGACCTCGTCCTTCTGGCCCGGGCCGAGCAGCTCCCAGGCGGACTTGCGCGAGTCCCACACGCTGCCCGCCGGCTTCGCCTCCTGGCCCCGGAGCCCGGTCCCCAGCGCCATGCCGAGAACGACACACGCCCACGTCCTGCGCCCTGCCTCCCGCATCTTGCCTCCCGCGTCCTGTCTAGGACGTCACGTCGTATTGCGCGGTCTTCCAGGCGGTCATTCCGCCGACCACGTTCGCGTACTTTCGAAACCCGAGCCGCTCGAGGACGCTCGTTGCGATGGAAGACCGGTAGCCGCTGGCGCAGATGACCGCGATCGGCTTCTGCCGGTCGAGCGACGCCGCCCGCTTCTCGAGCTCGTGGAGCGGCAGGGGCACGGCCCGGGGCACATGCCCGGCCCGGAACTCCGCGGGACGGCGCACGTCGAGGATCGTCAGGTTCGCGTCTTCCGCGAGGCGGGCCTTCAACTCGTCCACGGTGACCTGTTCGGTGCGCGCGAGCAGCCGCCCGGCGGCGTCCCACTGGAGAACGCCTCCGGCGAGATGACCGGCGACGTTTTCAATGCCGACGCGCGCCAGCCGTGTGCGCGCCTCCGCGACCCGCTCCTCGTCCTCGGCCACGAGGACGATCGGCGTGTCGGGCGAGAGCAGCGCGCCGGCCCACGACGCGAGCTGGCCGGACTGGCCCATGTGGACCGAGCCGGGAAGGTGGCCCGCCCCATAGTCCGCCGACGACCGCGTGTCGAGCACGACGGCGCCCTTCTCCTGCAGCGCCGCGACATGCGCCGCATCGAGCGGCGGCGGAGCGGGAAGCTCCGCCAGACTGCCCGCTCCCTCGCGGTTCAGACGCGCGTCCCTCGAAAAGTACGCCGGCGCTTCGGGCAGGTCGGCCGTCACGAGGGCGACGAAAGCCTCCCGCGTCATCGGCTGGAGGGCATAGTTGAACCGGCGCTGCTGGCCGATCGTCGAGCTCGTCTCGCTCGAGATGTTCCGGCCGCAGAGGGATCCGGCGCCATGGGCCGGGTACACCGCGACCGTGTCGGGCAGCCTGAGGAGCTTTTCGTGCAGGGAGTCGTAGAGCATCCCCCCGAGCTCCTGCGCGCTCATGCGCCCGCCGAGCAGGTCCGGCCGCCCGACGTCGCCGATGAAGAGCGTGTCGCCGGTCAGGACCGACTGCGGCTCTTCGGAGACCGCATGGTCGGTGACGACGATCGAGATCGACTCCGGCGTATGCCCGGGCGTCTCGAGAAACCGGAGCGACACGCTTCCCATCCGGACCTCGTCGCCGTCGCGCACGGGAACGTGCGGAAAGGCCGCCCCCGCGGCCCTGCCGAAGTAGATCCTCGCGCCGGTGCGCTCGGCGAGCTCGCGGTGGCCCGACACGAAGTCCGCGTGCAGGTGGGTTTCGATCACGTGGCGGATCGTCAGGCCCTGTGCGCGCGCCTCGTCGAGGTAGACGTCGACGTCACGGCGCGGGTCGACCACAGCCGCCTCGCCTTCCGACCCGACCATGTAAGAGGCCTGGGCCAGGCAGCCGAGGTAGAACTGTTTGAAGAACGTCGGCTCGGTCATGGCAGCGCATTCTAAGCCGGGCGGGTGGGGCCCGAACAGGCTCCTCAGGCCTCGATCTCGACGGAGAACCCGGGCGTGAGGGTCAGGCGCAGGTGGACCACGCGGCACGGCCATTTCTCCCGCGCGATGCGGTCCTCGATGCGCGTCCAGATCCAGAGGGCGACGTTTTCCGCCGTCGGCGGCGTCTTCGCGAACTCGGGCACGTCCCGGTTCAAGTTTCGGTGATCGAGCGGGCGGTCGACTTCGTCCTTCAACACCCGGTCGAGGTCCGTCAGGTTGACGACCATGCCCGTCGAGGGATCCGTGTGTCCGGCGACCGCGACTTCGAGCTCGTAGTTGTGGCCATAGCCGTGCGGCCCCTCGTCCCCATAGACGGCGCGGTTCTTTTCAGCGGTCCAGTCCGGGCGCCAGAGGCTGCGGCCCGCGTTGAAGTGGATCTTGCGCGAGAGACGCATCATGGGAGGAGGAAGATCTTACCGGGATTCAGGAGGCCGTCGGGGTCGAAGATGGCCTTGACCGCCCGCATCGCCGAGAGCACCTCGGGAGAGTGGCGCAGACCGAGGTATGCGCGCTGCGTCAGGCCGACCCCGTGCTCGCCCGTGATCGTTCCGCCGAGGGCGACGACGGCGCGGAAGATCTCCTCGACGGCGGCGTCCCTCTGCGCGAGCCAGCGCTCCCGCTCGCCCGGCGGCTGCACGACGTTGACGTGGATGTTTCCGTCCGCCGCGTGGCCGTAGCAGACTGCGGTCAGGCCGCGGCGACTCGCGATCTCCCGCACGGCCCGCAGCAGCTCCGGCATCCGCGCGCGGGGCACCCCGCAGTCCTCCTCGGCGTAGGGACCGAGCTTCTTGACCGCTTCGCCGACGCCGCGGCGCAGGCGCCAGAAGTCCCGCTGCTCGCGGTCGGTCAGCGCAACGCGGACGTCCGAAGCGCCCGCCGCGAGAAGCGTCTGCCCGACGCGCTCGGCGTCGCTCGCGACGGCCGGCTCCTCGAAGCCGTCCACCTCGACGAAGAGATGGGCGTCGGCGTCGGTCGGCAGCGGAAGGGACAGCCATTCGGCCGACACCTCGGCCGCGCGGCGCTCGAGGAATTCGCACGCCGAGGGTTCGGCGCCGCCGCCATAGAGGCGAGCGACGGCGGAAAGAGCCGCTTCCTCCCTGGCGAACGAGGCCCAGAGCAGGCGCCGGTGCGACGGCAGCGGAAGCAGGCGCAGGGTCGCCTGCGTCACGACACCGAGCGTCCCTTCGCTGCCGACGAAGAGCGAGAGGAGATCGTAGCCCGCGACATCCTTGCGGTTCTTGCCTCCGAGCGGAAGCACCGCGCCCCCCGGGAGCACGACACGCAGACCCGAAACGTAGCGCCCCGTCGTCCCGTACTTTGCGGCGCGCGGGCCGCCCGCGTTCTCGGCGACGTTGCCGCCGAGCGTGCAGGAGCCGCGCGAGGAGGGATCGGGAGGATAGAAGAGCCCGGCCGCCTCGGCGGCATCCTGCAGCGCCTCGGTGACGACACCCGGCTCGACGACGGCGAAGAGGTTTTCGCGGTCGATCTCGAGGATGCGGTTCATCGCGGTCAGGTCGAGGGCCACTCCGCCCGCGACGGGAAGCGCCCCTCCGGAGAGCCCCGTCAGAGCGCCCTGCGGCGTGACGGAGAACTTGAGCTCCCGCGCGGCGGCAAGAAGCGCGCGAACCTCCTCCTCCGTGCGCGGGCGGACGACGAGCTCGGGCAGGGAGCGAAGGTCCTCGGTCGCGTCGGCGGCGCGGGCCGCGAGGGCCTCCTCGTCGGAATGCAGGATCTCCGCCGGGAGGCGACGGGACAGCGTTTCGGCCAGCCGGACGGTCGCCATGCCTGAAAACGTAGCACGGAGCCGGAACGCGCTCCTCGGGCGCCGCTTTGCGCTGCATTAGAATCCCCGGGCACCCTTCGAGCGAACCGAGGAACGCAGCATGAACCTCTACGCGACGCCTGCCGAGATCGTCGATGCCCTCAAGCGGTCCGGCGCGGTCCGCCACGACGGCGGCGCCGTCGTCACCAATCCCGCGCGGTTCCGCGACGAGGTCATCGACGCTCTCGTCTGGACGGCCGTCTTTGCTCCGCCGCAGGCGCGCGACGTCGCGCGGCGGGTGATCCGCGAGGCGGCCGAGTCGCTCGGCATCCTCCCCGCGTCGATCCTCCCCCTCTACGAGGCGCGAGGCCGGGGCGAGGTCTCGGGCTTCACCGTCCCGGCCATCAACGTGCGGATCATGTCGTATGACACCGCGCGCGCGGCCTGCCGCGCGGCCGCCGCGATCGACGCCGGCGCCGTCATCTTCGAGATCGCGCGCAGCGAGATGGGCTACACGGAGCAGCGCCCGGCCGAATACGCGGCGGTGATCCTCGCGGCGGCAATCCGCGAGAACTGGCACGGCCCCCTCTTCCTCCAGGGCGACCACTTCCAGACGAACCCGAAGAAGATGAAGGAAAACGCCGAGAAGGAAATCGGCGCCATCGAGGCGCTCATCGAGGAATCCATTCCGGCCGGCTTCCTCCAGATCGACATCGACACCTCGACCCTCGTGGACCTCTCGAAGCCGACCCTCGAGGAGCAGCAGCGCGTCAACGCTGACCTCTGCGCGCGATTCACGAAGTTCATCCGGGCCCATGAACCGAAGGCGATGCCGATCTCGATCGGCGGCGAGATCGGCGAGGTCGGCAAGGAGAACTCGACGCCCGAGGAGTTCCGCGCGTACATGAACCTCTACACGCGCGCCCTCGGCCCGGGCAAAGGCGTCGCGAAGGTCTCGGTCCAGACGGGCTCCTCGCACGGCGGCGTCGTCGGGCCGGACGGCACCGTCCAGCGGGTCGCGATCGACTTCAACGTCCTGAAGACGATCTCGAAGGTCGCGCGCGAGGAGTACGGACTCGCGGGCGCCGTGCAGCACGGCGCGTCGACACTGCCCCCCGAGTACTTCGGCCACTTCGCCGACAACGACTGCGCCGAGATCCACCTCGCGACCGACTTCATGAACACCGTCTACGACCACCCGGCCTTCCCCTACCCCCTGAAGCGCGAGATCGAGCGCTGGCTCGACGACAACGCGGCCGACGAGCGCAACCGCGGGCAGACGCAGGAGCAGTTCCTCTACAAGACCCGCAAAAAGGCGATCGGCCCCTACAAAGAACAGGTCTGGAACCTGCCCGAGGGCACGCGCGGGGCGATCCGCGACACGCTCGAATCGAAGTTCGCGTTCCTTTTCGACAAGCTGCGCGTCCGCAACACGCGCGCGGTCGTCGGCAAGTACGTCAAGCCCGTGTCCGTCCACGCCGAGGCGGTCGCCTCCGGCCCGCGCGGCGGTTTCGTGCGCGACGACCAGGCAGGAGACTGACCATGGCCGCGCGTCTCAAGTCGAAGATGACCGCCGTCGTCAAGACGAAGGCGGCGCCGGGTCCTTCCGCGACCGAGGTGAGGCAGGTGCCGGTCCCCGTGCCGGGACAGGCGGAAGTCCTGATTCGGGTCCTCGCCACTGCGGTCTGCGGCTCCGACAAGCACATCTACCAGTGGGACGCCTCGATGGCCGGCATGGTCAAGCCGCCGCGCGTCTACGGCCACGAGTTCTGCGGAGAGATCGTCGCCTTCGGCCCCGGCGGCAAGCGGCCGCACCTCGAGCAAGGCCAGTACGTCTCGGCCGAGATGCACGTCACCTGCGGGGCCTGCCGGCCCTGCCGCACCGGCCGCCGCCACATCTGCGAGAAGACGAAGATCCTCGGCGTCCACGGGGACGGCTGCTTCGCGCAGTACGTCGTGGTTCCGGCCTTCAACGTGGTGCCGCTCGACCGGGCGGTGATCCCGCCAAAGGTGGGCGCCTTCCTCGACGCCCTCGGCAACGCCGTCCACACGACGCAGGTCGCCGACCTCTCGGGCAAGTCCGTGGCCGTCCTCGGCTACGGCCCGATCGGCGCGATGTGCGCGGAGATCGCGCGCATCTCCGGAGCCGCCCGCATCGCGATCACCGAGGTCAACGGCCTCGCCGCCGCGCACGCGCGCAAGTGGGCAAAGGCGCGGGGCCTTTCGCACGTGTCCGTTATCGAGCTGTCGCGGACCAAGGACCCGGTCGGGAGCCTGCGGGAGGCCACGGGCGGCGGCGCCGACGTCGTCCTCGAGCTCTCGGGAGCGGAGTCCTCGATTAACCTCGGCCTCGAGGCGGCGCGGCCGGGCGCCGTGCTGTCGCTCCTCGGCATTCCGCGCGACAAGGCCGTCACCATCCGCGACTACACCAATGCCCTCGTCTTCAAGGGCCTCACCGTCCACGCCATCATCGGCCGCCGCGTCTTCGACACCTGGATCAAGATGCTCGACCTCTTCCGCGCCGGCCTCGACGTCGAGGACCTCGTCACCAACGAGTTCGAGGGGCTCGAGAAGTTCCACTCCGCCATGGAGCTGCTCGACGACCGGCGCGCGATGAAGGTCGTCTTCTACCCGAACGGGAGACCCTGACATGCCCACGAACAAGCCCCCGAAACCCGACCCGCTCCAGAACCTGACCCCGCGCCGCATCGCCGAGTTCGCACTCGAAGAGTCGCGGCTCTCGAACGTGGCGTATCGCTTCCAGCTCGTTCCCCGCGACCGCGTCTGGAAGAACTGGGATCGCACGGAGTTCGAACCGAACCACTACAAGGTCGTCGCCCTGGCCGGCGTCTGCCTCGAACGCGAGGAAGTCGAGAAGGCGCACCGGACGGCCTCGCGGGCGCTCGAAGAGATCGACGGAATCCTCTTCGTCGTCGAGGAGCCAGCCGACTCGATCGTCGTGCGCGGCGCAACCGGGACGATGGAATTCGTTCGCACGCCGACGCTCTGCGCCGAGATCATGGCGGGAAGCTCCGCCGCATTCGACCGGGCGCTCGCGGCCCTCGAAGCCGCCTTCCCCGGCGAGCGTGTCGCAGGGAAGATCGTCTCGGAGGGGCGCTCGTGAGCCTGATCGACCACCTCGCCGGACAGATGGCCGCGCTGCGCAAGGCCGGCACCTACAAGGAAGAGCTCGTCCTCGAGTCTCCTCAGGGCCCGCGGGTCCGGGTCAACGGCCGCGACGTCGTGATGCTGACATCCAACAACTACCTCGGCTTCGCCAATCACCCGCGCGTGCGGGAGGCGCAGAAGAAGGCCATCGATCGGTGGGGCTGCGGCCTCGGATCCGTGCGCTTCATCTGCGGCACGCAGCAGCTCCACAAGGAGCTCGAGGCCGAGATCGCGTCCTTTTTCGGCACGGACGACGCGATCCTGTACATGACGTGCTGGGCGGCGAACGAGGGCCTCTTCGCCACGGTCCTCGAGGAGCCCGACGGGCTCTACTCCGACGAGTTGAACCACGCCTCGATCATCGACGGCGTGCGCCTGTCGAAGGCGAAGCGGTTCCGCGTGCCGCACAACGACACGAAGGCGTTCGAGAAGATGGTCGCCGAGGACACGACGTCTCGCTTCAAGCTCATGATCACCGACGGCGTCTTCTCCATGGAGGGCGAGCTCGCCGACCTGCCCGAGATCGTCCGGATCTGCGAGGCGCACGAGGTGGTTCTCGCCGTGGACGACTCGCACGCCACGGGCATCCTCGGAAAGACCGGCCGCGGCACGGCGGAGGAGCAGGGCGTCTTCGACCGGATTCCGATCACGACCGGAACGCTCGGAAAGGCCATGGGCTCGGCTGCCGGCGGGTTCATCACGGGACCGAAGGCCGTCGTCGAGACGCTGCGACAGCGTAGCCGCACGTACCTCTTCTCCAACTCGCTGCCGCCCGCGGTCGCCGCCGGCGCGCTCGAGAGTTTCCGAATGCTGCGCGAAGACCCCGCGCCCGTCGCGAAGCTGCGCGACAACGCGATGTACTACCGCAAGGCGATCTCGGAGGCCGGTTTCAAGATCCCGCATGGCATCCACCCGATCGTGCCCGTCATCGTCGGCGACACCGCGAAGGCCCTCGCCATGGGCAAGGCCCTCTTCGAAGAGGGCGTCTACGTCTCCGGGTTCGGCTTCCCCGTCGTGCCGCAGGGCCAGGCTCGGCTGCGGTGCCAGGTGTCGGCGGCGCACGAGAGGGCCGATCTCGACAAGGCCGTGGACGCGTTCAAGAAGGTCGGGAAGAAGTTCGGGGTGACGGGCGTCGCGTAGCGGAGCCCGTCATCCCGAGGGCCTTGAGGCCCGAGGGATCCCTTTGGAAGCCGCACCGAGACTCGAAAGGGATCCCTCGCTGCGCTCGGGATGACAAAGTCAGACTTTACGCGTCCAGTTTCTTCCGCGCATTGCTGACGAGCAGCCAGCAGAGGACGGCGAACACGGCGGCGCAGAAGATGTCGCCGCTCACGCCGTTCTTGAAATCCGGGAAGAACTTCGCGCCGAGGTCGAGCTTGTCGATCAGCGTCGGGTTCTCCATGTGCAGCATCGAGTCGCCGACGAAGGCGACGAGGGCGATCAGAACGCCCCCGAGCGAACCGCCCGCGACCAGTCCGGTCGAGTAGAGCATCCCGGAGGACAGCTCGCTTTCCTCGCCCGTGCGCTTGGTCATCTTGTCGGAGAGGGCCTTCATCATGCCGCCGATCCAGATCGGGAAGGTCGTCGAGAGGGGCAGGTACGCGCCGACCGCCCAGGAGAGCGCGTGCGCGCCGGCCATCTGGGCCATGAACGCGAGCGCGACGCCGACGAGGACGGGAGCCCACGGCAGGTTGTTCGCGAGCAGGCCCTTGATGATCGTGGCCATCAGGGTCGCCTGCGGCGCCGCGAGCTTCGGGCCGCCGATCCCGTGCGCCTCGCCCATCGCGTAGGTCTTGTCGAGGAGGAAGAGCGTGCCGCCGATGACGACCGTCGAGGTCAGGACGCCGATGATGAACCCGATCTGCTGGCGCCGCGGGGTCGCACCGACCAGGTAGCCCGTTTTCAGGTCCTGGGAGGTGGCGCCGGCGTTGGCCGCCGCGACGCAGACGATCGCGCCGATGCACAGCGCCACCGCCTGGTAGACATCGCCGGTGCGGCCGAGCGCGACGAAGACGACGCAGGTCGCCATGATCGTCGCGATCGTCATGCCGGAGATCGGGTTCGACGAAGTGCCGATGATGCCGACGATGCGCGACGACACCGTCACGAAGAAGAAGCCGAAGACCACGACGAGCAGGCCCATCAGCAGCGAGCCGGGGAACCCGCCGTGCGGAAAGCCGGGAAGAACCGTGATCAGGAACGCCAGCACGAGCGAGCCGAACACCACGAGGCCCATGCCGAGATCGCGCTCGGTGCGGATCGTGCTCGTCTTCTCTCCGCTTTTGCCGAACGACTTGACCGACTCCTTGAAGGCCGAGACGATCGTCGGCAGCGTCTTGATCAGCGTCATGACGCCCGCGCAGGCCACGGCGCCCGCGCCGATGTAGCGCACGTACGCGCGGTAGATCCACTCGGCGTGCGAGTGGCTCGCCATCCAGGCGTCCGTGAAACCCAGGTTCTTCAGGTCCTGCACGATGCGCCCCTCGGCGACGAAGATCGAGATCAGCGGAATCAGCGCCAGCCACGACAGCACGCCGCCCGAGGCGAGCTCGCCGGCGATGCGGGGGCCGATGATGTAGCCGAGGCCCAGGTACTCCGGCGTGACGTCGCAGGAGAGCGTCGCGTCCGGGATCTTGCCGTCCTTGCCCGTCCGGAACCAGGTCGCCGTCTCGCGCCAGAGGCCGAGGATGCCGTACAGGAACTTGTAGAGCATCGCCGCGCCGACGCCCTTGAAGACCATCTTCGCCAGGTCGCCGCCCTTTTCGCCCGCGATCAGCACGTCGGCGCACGCCACGCCTTCGGGGTACTTGAGGTTGCCGTGCTCCTTGACGATGAGCGCGCGGCGCAGCGGGATCATGAAGAGGACGCCGAGGGTGCCGCCGACCGCCGAGAGCACGAAGATGGTCACGTACCTGAAGTACTCGGCGCCGTTGGCCAGGAAGAGCAGCGCGGGCATCGTGAAAACGACGCCCGCGGCGACCGACTCACCCGCCGAGCCGATCGTCTGCACCATGTTGTTTTCGAGGATCGTGGAGTTGCCGATCTTCTTGAAGACGGCGATCGAGAGGACGGCGATGGGGACGGAAGCGGAAACCGTCAGCCCGGCCCGGAGGGCCAGGTAGACCGTCGCGGCGCCGAAGATGACTCCGAAGAAGATCCCGAGCAGAACCGCTTTGAGAGTGAACTCGGGGATGTCCTGCGTCGGGGAAACGTACGGACGAAACTCCGAGCCGGACGAGCCTTCGTGCGCCATGCGACCTCCGCTTTGAACGTCGTGTTGTGCTGGCCGGGAATTATACGTGCGCCCCGCCGGGGCGCCTCGCGGTTACACCCCTCAGGTGCCCCCGAAGCCGATCGTCACCTTGCCGGACTCGACGATGACCGGCACCTCGCGGCCTCCCGAAAGACGCACCATCCGGTCGAGCTCCACCCTGTCCGCTTTGACGTTGATGTATCGAACCGAGTACTTCCGACGCGCGTAGTCCTCACGGGCCGCCGTCGTGTAGGGTCAGGTGTCCTTGCCGAAAATCTCGACGCGCTTTTCGTCCGTGGCGCTCATCTTGCCCCGATGATACCGGGGCCGCGGGGGCCGGGTGCTATCCTTTTTGGATTCGCACCATGCGCACCCTGTCGGCTGCGGTTCTCCTCGGGTTCCTCCTGGCGGCCGCCGTTGCCGGAGGCGCGACGCTCGCCGGCTCGGTCACGCTCGTCGCCGCCGGCAAGCCGCGGCCCGACGCCTCGAACACGGTCGTCTGGATCGAGGGGGCGCCGCGCGCGGGCTCGACCGGGGCGAAGGCCGAGATGCAACAGGCCTCCAAGCGCTTCCAGCCGCACGTTCTCGCAGTCTCGAAGAACGCGACCGTGGAGTTTCCCAACAGCGACCCGATCTACCACAACGTCTTCTCGGTCTCGGGGGCAAACCGCTTCGACCTCGGCCTGTATCGCAGCGGCGCCTCCAAGGCAAAAAAGTTCGAGGAGACCGGCCTCGTGCGCGTGTACTGCAACATCCACCCGCAGATGATCGGTTTTGTCATGGTCGTCGACTCGGACTTCGTCACCGTCACGGGCCCCGACGGCGCCTTCCGTTTCGACAACGTGCCGCCCGGGTCCTACGTCGTGAAAGCCTGGCACGAGGAGGGCGGCGAGTCGGGGCAGCCCGTGGCGGTCCGGGCCGGCGGCGACACGCCCCTCGCCCTGCGCCTCGAGGTCTCGGGAGCGAAGGCGGAGCCGCACAAGAACAAGTACGGCAAGGACTACGCCCCGACCGCCGGCGCCTCCGACGATGAGCGCTACTGAATCGCCCGCCGCCGCGGGGTTGACCTCGGGCGAGCTGCGGCTGAAGGGGCTGAAGCTCCCGCCACCCGAGCCGCCCCGGTTCTCCCTGTCGATCAGGATCTTCCTCATGGCGGCGCTGCTCATCCTGATCGCCGTCGGCGGCGCGGTCGCCGTGTCCGCGTACCGCTCGCGTTCCGTGGCGGACGCGAAGATCGCCGAGGACCTGAAGAAGTCCGGACCGGCCTGGGAGTCGTTCCAGCAGAACCGCTACGCCGAGCTCCAGCGCTCGCTCGCCGTCGTCGTGAACAACGCGGGCACGATCTCGCTCATGTCCACGCTCGTCCCCGAGACCGGCAAGCCCGATCCGGCCACGGTCTTCGACACATTGAAGCGCGAGCAGGCCTCGAGCGCCCGCGCCGACTTTCTCATCGCCGTCGACCCGAAAGGCGTCGCGCTCGCGCGCACGGACCGCCCGCTGCCGTACGCGGCGGACCTCGCCGGCGTCCCGACGATCGCCGGCGCCCTCCAGGGCGAGCAGACCGACGGGCTCTGGCTCTCGGGCGGCAGGCTCTACGACGTCGTCGCGGCGCCCGTGCTCGAGGGGGGATCGCGCCTGGTGGGCGTCATCGCCGCCGGCTTCCAGATCAACGACGAGGTCGCCCGCAACCTCGAGCGGCTGCTCAACACGCAGGTCGTCTTCCTCGCCGACGCCGGAAAGGCCGGGGGCCCCGCGAAAGCGGCGCTGGCCGCCTCGACGATGGGCCCGCTCGGCGCCGCGGCCCTGGCGGCCATCGAGCGCCGCGACGACCTCGTCCAGGCCGTGTTGCGCCAGGGAAAGACGATCGGCCCGCTCTCCCTCGAGGTGGGAGGCGAGACCTACCTCGCCTACGTGCTGCCCATCCGCTCCTCCTCCGACCAGCTCGTGGGCGCGGCCGTCGCGCTGCGCAGCCGCGAGAAGGAGCTCGCCGCCTTCCGCCAGATCCAGAACACCCAGATCCTCGTCGGCCTCGCCGCCCTCGTCGCCGCCTTCGCCGCATCCTTCTTCCTCGCGCGGCGCATTACGGGACCCGTGGGCCGCCTGGTTGCCGCGACCGAGCAGGTCCGCGTGGGCAACCTCGAAGCGCCGGACCTGCCCGTCGAGTCGAAGGACGAGATCGGGATCCTCGCGCGGTCCTTCCGCGCGATGCTCGAGGAGCTCAAGGAAAAGGCCGCCCTCGAGCAGTACGTCGCCTCCCTGAATCTGGACATGGCCTCCGAGGCCGAGACGGCTGCCATGCCCGGTGCGACGCCGCCGCCGGCCGCCGGCGGAGAGCCGCGCATCGGCGAGGTGTTCGCGAGCCGGTACGAAATCCAGGGCGTGCTCGGCCGCGGCGGCATGGGTGTCGTCTACCGCGCCCACGACCGGGACCTCGACGACGCCGTGGCGATCAAGACGCTGCGCAGCGAGGTGCTCTCCGCGGACCCGTCGCTGCTCGACCGGTTCAAGCAGGAGATCCGCCTGGCCCGCCGCATCACGCACCCGAACATCCTGCGCACGCACGACCTCGGCGAGACCAGAGGCCTGCGCTACCTCTCGATGGAATTCGTCAAAGGGCTGACGCTCAAGCAGCTCATCGAAGCCGCCGACGTGCTCCCCACCCCGGTAGGCCTGCGGATCGCCAAGCAGCTCTGCGCCGGCCTCGCGGCCGCGCACGAGGCGGGCGTGATCCACCGGGACATCAAGCCGCAGAACATCATCATCGAGGCGGCCGGCGGCCTCAAGATCATGGACTTCGGCATCGCGCGTCTCAAGGAAGAGCGCGGCATGACGGCGGAGGGAACGGTCGTCGGCACGCCCGACTACATGTCGCCCGAGCAGGCGCGCGGTCTCGCGCTCGACTTCCGCTCCGACATCTACTCGACCGGCGTCGTCCTCTACGAGGTCTTCACCGGGACGCTGCCGTTCGAGGGCGACACGCCGCTCGCCGTCGTCCTGAAGCACATCCAGGAGAATCCCCCTTCGCCCCAGACGCGCAATCCGAAGGTGGATCCCAGGATCTCGCAGATCGTCCTGAAGTGCATGCAGAAGGACCCGCAGAACCGCTTCCAGAGCGTCAACGAGCTGTACGAGGCGCTGACGAAAGTCACGGCGTGAGGCGGGACTCGCACCGGCGTTGGATCGCCGCAGCCTCCTTGTCGCTCGCGCTGGCGCTGACCGCCCGCGCCCAGGAGACGCCACCGGAGTACTTCGAGGAACCTCCCGAACAGCCGCACCTGACGCTCCAGTGGGACTTCCTCGCCCGGTACGACAACATCAGCCATCTTCGCTACTACCCGGCGATCAGCCGGGGCCGCTTCGAGGTGCGCCCCGAGGTGGGCTTCTTGACGTCGTCCACGTTCCGGATCGGCGTGCGAGGGTCCTTCAACTACGGGACCGAACCGAACGAAGACAACGCGCTCTACGGGGACAACTACGTCTCGCGTGGCGCGTACGTCGATCGGTACTTCCTGCTCTGGACGCCCGGGGCGTGGACGGTCCAGGCGGGCGCCTTCGGGCTGCCGGTGGCCGCGGGCGAGATGCTCTGGGACAAGCACGACATCCAGACTCCCGGCGCGGCGGTTTCCTACGCGGACCAGCTCGGGGCCGCCACGAGCCTGACCTTTACCGCCGGCGGCTTCTACAGCCCGCAGCATTACCAGGACGAATCGATTCTGGGCGTCGGCCAGGTGCTCTGGAAATCCGGGGAGGAGAGCCGCTTCGCCATCCAGGCCTCGGCCGCCTTCTGGAACATGGACATGCGCAACATGGACCCGCGGTATTTCCGGGAGAACCGCGTCGTCTTCGTCAACGGGAAGGTGGAATACAAGTCGAAGTTCCAGCTCCTCGACACTCTGGTGAAGCTCCAGTTCCCGGTCGCCGGCCTGCCCGTCACCGTCAGCCTCGACTTCGTGCACAACTTCGGCATCGTCGGGTCAGGGCCCAACGCCTACGAGGCCGGCGTCATCGTCGGCACGGTCGGGACCCCACGCACCTGGCGGGCCTTCTTCGTCTACCAGAACATCGGGAGAGACGCCGTGGTGGGCGCCTACAACACCGACGACTGGTGGTGGCACACCTGGGCGGAGGGATACCGCTTCGGGGCTTCCTACACGATCCTGCCGATGGTCTATGTCCAGCCGGCCGTCGTTTTCCAGCGCCGCCTCGACCACGGGTACTGGATCAACCGGGTCACGGTCGACCTGGTGAAGATGTTCTGACGACGCCACCTCCAACCGTATAGAATCAGCGCGTCCATGAGCAAAAGCGTGATCGCCTGCGTGGAGGATCTCTTTTTCCGCTCGAAGATCGAGGCGACGGCGCGCCACTTGAACGTGCCGCTGCGCTTCATCGGCGCGAAAGAGCTCGCGGCCGCGTGCGGCGACGCGCGGACGGCAGCGGTCCTCCTCGAGCTCTCGGGCAACGAAGATGCGCTCACCGCCGTGCGCGAGCTGCGCAAGGGCCGGGCCACGGCGGGACTGCCCGTGATCGGGTTTCTCTCCCACGTCGAGAAGGATCTCGCGCGCAACGCGGAATCGGCCGGCGTGTCGCGGATCATGGCGCGCAGCGAGTTTTCCGAGACCCTGCCCGACCTGCTGATGGACCTCCTCGCGCCGGGCACCAAGCGCGAGGTGCAGGAAGAGCCCGAGCTTCCCGACGAATAGACCGACCCCGGCCTTCGGCGCCCGCGCCGATCGGGAGCACAATAGAGGCTGATGCGCTCATCGGCCCGCGCGCTCTCGGCCTGGTTCGTCCGGCTTCTCACGCAGCCCCGCAGGCACTACCAGCACCACGTCGAAAACGTCCCCGAGAAGCTGAAGGCGACGATCCGGCCCGGCGACGTGGTCCTCGTGGACGGCGACCAGCGCGTCTCGCAGGCGATCAAGTACCTCACGATGTCATCCTGGTCGCACAGCGCGATCTATGTGGGCGACGCGCTGCTGCGCCGGGACGCGGCGACGCGCGCGGACGCCCACCGCCGGTTCGGGCGAGAGGCGAAACACCTCATCGTCGAGGCGCTCGTGGACAAGGGTGTCGTCGTCTCGCCGCTCGTCAAGTACATCGAGCTGAACGTCCGCATCTGCCGGCCCGTGGGCCTGAAGCCACACGATTGCGACGCCGTCCTCGACTACGTCGTCGCGCGCATCGGCCTCCAGTACGATCGCCGCAACTTCTGGGACCTCACGCGGTACATGCTCCCCTTCCACATGATCCCGTCGGGGCTGCGGGAGGACGCCCTGCACTTCGGCAGCGGGCGCGAGACCGAGACGATCTGCTCCTCGCTGCTGGCCGAGGCCTTCGGCAAGGTGCGGTTCCCGATCCTGCCTGTCCCGCTGCGGCGCAAGCCGCACACCGTCGGCGCGCGGCTGCGCCAGCAGATCCTGGGGCGGCCGACGCGCCGCGCGTACAGCGGGCTGCTCCGCGCGCGCCATCCCACCCTCTGCGTGCCGCGCGACTTCGACCTCTCGCCCTACTTCGACATCGTCAAGTTCAACGCCCGCGACGTGGCGTTCGACTACCGGCGGCTCGAATGGGAGGGAGAGAGGCGCTAGGGAAGCAAGCCGGGCCGCGGGTCAGGAACCGATGGAGCGCCCGCCCGACAAGATTCCGTTGACCGCCTCGACGCGCTTCTCGAGAACCCGGCGGATCTTGCCGACCTCGGCGTCGGTCGCGGCAAAGCGCACGCTGTCGCCGAGGAACTCGAAACGCATCACGACGTCGCGGTCCTCGGGCACGAGGCCGAGCAGACCCGCCCGGTACGCGCGCATCCACTCGGGCGAGGGCTCGCCCTCGAGACGGATGCGGAAATAGAGCTTTCCGTCGGCGCCCGGCGCTTCGCGCAGCGGCTGGTCCTGCGACACCCAGACGCGGTGCGTGGCCGGGGCCTCGCCCGGGCGGCGGCGCATGGGGCGGCGGTGCTGGGGGCGTCTCATCGGCGCCCGGATTCTGTCACGTTTTGGCGAGCCACTTCCAGACCCCTCCGCGAGCGGCCCGTCAGGCCGGGAACGTCCCGGCGCTCACGATCGTGAACGCGTCCGGGCGGACCCTGCGGGCGAAGGCGGCATCGGCTTGCGCCTTCGTGACCGCGGCAACCTTCGCCGGGAACTCGTCGAGATAGGCGACCCCGAACCCGTAATAGATCGCGGCGTCGAGTGCCGAGGCGATGCCGGAGTTCGAGCCGAGGTCCACCTTGAAGCGCCCGATGCGGGAGCTCTTCTCCTCGGCCAGCTCCTTCTCGGTCATGCCGCCCGCGACGTACTTGCGGATCTCGTCCTGTGTCGCGGCGAGCGCCGCGTCTCGGCTCTCGGGCTTGACCGTCAGGCTGGCGACGAAGGGGCCGGCCACGTGCGTGGCGGAAAAGCTCGAGTGGATCCCGTAGGTCAGCCCCTCCGTGTCCCGCACGCGCACGCCGAGGCGCGAGGTCAACGAGGACTGGCCGAGCGCCGCGTTGGCGAGCGAGCACGGGAGAAAGTCGGGATCGGTCCGTGTCAGGTCCGACGGCAGGGCGAGGACGACGTCGGCGTTCGCCTTCTCGGGCACCCGGACCGTTTCCGAACCGGGCGCCGCGGGCGGAATGGGAGGCGCGGGAATCGCGGGCGCCGGGCCCGCCTTCCACGACCCGAGAGCCGCCTCGAGCCGGTCGAGGACGCGGCCGGCCTCGACGTCGCCGACGACGATGAGCGCGAGCGACGCGGCGCCATACCGCTCGGCGTAGAACGCCTCGAGCGCGGCGCGATCGAGGGCCTCGACCCGGGCGATCCGCTGCGCCGCGGTCAGCCGATGGAGCGGGTGGGCCGGCGGGTAGATACGGCGCAGCGCCGATTCGAACGCGCGGATGGAGGTCTGCTCCTGCTGCTGCCGGATGGATCCCACCAGCCGCTTTTTCTCCTTCTCGAGCTCCTCCGCCGGAAACGCGGGCGAGCGCAGGACCTCGACGAGCGCGTCGAGCAGAAGGTCGGCGTCGCGCGAGAGCGATCCCCCCGATACGTCCACGCCGACCGGGTCTCCGGCGTCGGACGAGAAAGAGAGGCTCGCGGCCCGGCTCTCGAGGTCCTCGGCGAGCTGGAGCTTGGTGCGGCGGGCGGTGCCCTTCATCAGCTCGCCGGCGGTCATCGAGGCGACGAGCCGCCGGTCGGGGGGCGCGTAGAGCCTCCCCGCCTGAAGCGACCCCGAAAGCGCGACCGTCGGATTGAACCGGTTCTCGAGAACGAAGAGCCGCGCGCCGTTGGCGAGGGTGCGCTGGCGCACGGCCTCGGCGAACGGAAGCCGGCGCGGCACGGGGGCGCCCGTCACGACGCGGTCTCCGCCTCGTCGTCCGACTCGAGCGCGCCGCCCGCCGGTTCCTTCGGGAGGTAGAGGCCGACCGTGAGGGCGTCGTCGTGGAGGTACGCGAGGACCACGCGCTGGACGTCGGCCGGCGTGACGCGGGCAATCGCGGCCGGGTAGTCCGCGTACCACTCCCAGTCGGCGACGGCGATCGCTTCCGAGAGCGAGGCCGCGATCTGGTCGGTCGAGTCGCGGTCGAAGATGACCTGCGCCTCGAGCTGGGTGCGCGCCTTCTCGCACTCGGCCTCGGTGACGGACTCCGAGGCAATGCGGGCGATCTCCTGGCGAATCACCTTTTCGACCTCCGCCGGCTCGACCCCGGGCCGCACGGGAGCGAAGACCGAAAAGAGAGCCGGGTCGCGAAGCTGCCAGGCCACGACGTTGACCCCGAGCGCGAGGCTCTTCTCGACGAGGGCCTGGTGCAGCCGCGACGTGATCCCGCCGCCAAGGATGCTCTCGAGCACGGCGAAGGGGGGCGTGTCCGCGTGCCGCGCCTCGACGGTGCGCCAGGACAGCCCGCACCAGGCCGACTCGCCGGCGCGGCGCACGATGAACCGCCGCTCACCCTCCTGGGGAGGCTCGACCGTGTAGACCTCCGGGATCGGCCGCGGCGAGGCCGGGATCGCCCCGAAGTGCCGCTCGACCGCGGCGAGCGCGCCGGCTTCCTCGAAGTCGCCGATGACCATCGCGGTCGCGTTGTTCGGGTGGTAGAACGTGTCGTAGAACTCGCGGAGCCTTTCGGTCGCCATGCCCTCGATGTCGCTTCTCCAGCCGATCGTCGGATGGTGGTACGGGTGCTCGCGGAAGGCGGTCGCGAAGGTCTGCTTGTAGAGCACCTGGAAGGGCGAGTTCTCGCCGCGCTCGAACTCGTTGCGCACGACCGTCATCTCCGGGACGCGGTCCTCGTCGCGCAAGAGGGCGCGGCGCATGCGCGACGCCTCGATCGCGAACGCCGTTTCGAGCGCGTCGGAGGGCACCGTCTCGTAGTAGTTCGTGCGGTCGAACCAGGTCGTCGCGTTGAAGCGCGCGCCGAGCGCCTCGAGCACCGCGGCGACCGCGGTCCCCTTCGCGCGGTCGAACTCGGGCGTCCCCTTGAACATGAGGTGCTCGAGCAGGTGGGTGGCGCCCGTGTGGCCCACCGCCTCGTTGCGGCTGCCGACGTGGTACACCACCGCAAACGTCGCGACCGGCGCCACGCGGTTCTGCAGCAGCAGGACGCGCAGGCCGTTTGCCTTGAGCCGGAACTCCCGGAAGCCCGCCTTTTCGCCGAGGAGCTCGTACGAACCGGCCGACACCCTACCTTCCGCCCGCAATGTCCTCGGCGCCGTCGACGCCGATCACGTTGCCGCTGACCCAGGCGCCGCCCTCGCCGCAGAGGGCGACGAGCGCCTTCGCGACGTCGGCCGGCACCGTCAGGCGGCCGGCCGGATGCATCGCCGAGATCCGCTCGATCATCCCCTCGTTGCCGGGAATCTTGCGCAGGGCGGGCGTGTCGGTGACGCCGGCGCGCAGCGCGTTGACGGCGACCCGGTGCGGCGCGAGCTCCACGGCGAGCTGGCGGACGTAGGACTCGAGCGCCGACTTCGCGGCCGACACGGCGCCGTAGGCCGGCCACACGATGTGGTCCCCGGCCGAGGTCATGGCGAAGATGCGCGCGCCCGGGCAGAGCAATTTCGAAAAGAACAGGTCCTGCGTCCAGTAGACGAGGGAGTTCGCCATGACGTCGAGCGTCATCTCGATCTGCGCCTTCGCGATCGCGTTCTCGCGCGGCTCGGCGAAAAAGGGCTTCAAGGTCCCGAAGGCGAGCGAGTGCAGGAGCACCGTCACGCGCGACTCGGGGGGCTCGGAGCCGCAAGTCTTCTGGATCGCGGCCACCACCTCGGCGCGCTTCTCGTCGTCGGCGGCGTTGACGTTGAAGAACTCGGCGCGCCGGCCGGCCGCCCGGATCTCCTCGACGATCCGGTCCGCGTTCGGCTGGGTAGACTTGCGGTCGAGGTGGACGCCGAAGACGTTCCAGCCCGACCGCGCGAGCTCGAGCGAGCACGCCTCCCCGAATCCGGAGGAGGCGCCCAGAACCAGGGCCCAGCGGGAGCGCGCGGCGGCCGTCAAAGCGGCGGGAATCTTAGCACCGCCGAGGGTACACTCCGAAGCCGACGATGGAAGGGTCTCGGGAGAGGTCGGGCACGGAGCGAACCCTGCTCGCAGGCCTGCTGCTCGCGGCGGCGGTCGCCTGCCTCGAGCCGCGCGGCTCGGGCCTGGCCGAGCCCGACGAAACACGGTACGCGGAGATCCCGCGGGAGATGCTGGCGGCCGGGGATTTCGTCGTCCCGCGCCTGAACGGGCTGCCGTACTTCGAAAAACCTCCCCTTCTGTACTGGTCGAACGCCGCCGCCTTCCGGCTCTTCGGCGAGACCCCGTGGGCGGCGCGCCTGCCGACGCGCCTGGCGGGCCTCGGCACGGCCCTCCTCCTCGTTCTCGCGGTGGCCGCGCGGCGCGGGCGGCGCGAGGGACTGGCGGCCGGGATCCTCTTTCTCGCGAGCCCGATCGGGTTCCTCATGGCCCGCACGAACCTGACCGACGGGATGCTGACGTTCTTCTTCACGGCGACGCTGCTGGCGGCGCGCTCGGCGATCGAGCGGCGCGAAAAAGGACGGCCCTGGCTCGCGATCGCGGCGTTGACCGGCGCCGCGGCCGCCGGAGCCTTCCTCACCAAGGGCCTGGTCGCGCTCGCGCTTCCCGGCCTGATTCTCCTCTTCTGGTGCCTTGCGACGGGCCGGCTCGCGGGCCTCGGCGCGCTCGTCGCTTCCCCGGCCTCCCTCGTCTTTCTCGCGCTCGCGGCGCCGTGGTTGCTGATGGTCGAGCGCCGTCATCCGGGGTTCCTGCAGTTTTTCTTCATCCACGAGCACTTGAAGCGCTTCGCGACCGGCGCGGCGAAGCGGCCGGGGCCGCTGTACTACTTCGTGCCGGTCTTCGCGCTCGGCTTCCTGCCCGGTTTCGCCTTCTTCTTCGCCGGCGCGCGCAAGGCCTGGCGGCGGACCGACGACGGCTTCTTCTTTCTGGTCTGGTTCGCCGCGGTCTTCGGCTTCTTCTCGCTGTCGCAGAGCAAGCTGCCGCCGTACCTCTTTCCGGCGATTCCGGCGGCCGCGGCGCTGGCGGCCCGCGCCGTGGGCGGTCCGCGCCGGCCCTGGATTGCCCAGGCCCTTCTCGCGACGGGCCTCGCGGTCGCCCTCGTCCTCCATCCGGTCACGCGGACCTTCCTGATGGAGTCCCGCCTGCAGGGCGTCGTCGCCCCCGCGCTCGCGATCCTCGTCGTCGCGTCCTGGGGCGCCGTCCTCGCCGCGGGCAACGCCGCCCCGGTCGCGCTGGCGAGCCTCGCGGTTGGCTGGGCGGCCTTCCTCGGCTCGGTCGTCATCGGCTGGCCGCGCGTGCCCCAGTCGGTTTTCGCCGCGGAGCTGGCCTTCGCCGCGCGAGCCGCGGGCGCGCCCGACCGGATCCCGCTTGTCGGTTACAAGGACTACGTCAACGGCGTTTCCTGGGAGCTGAAGACCCCGATCCCGGTCGCGGGCTATCGCGGCGAGCTCGAGCCCGAGTTCGAAACGAATCCCGCGGCGCGCGACGCGCTCTTCTGGCCGGCCGACCGCTTCTGGGCGCTCTGGAAAAGCGACCGCCCGGTCCTCGCCCTCGTTCGCCTGCAGGACCTCGTCGAGTTGATGAAGGCCGTTCCGCCCGCACGGGTGGTGCGATGGTCGGGCCGGCACGCGATCGTCGCGAATTTTCCGTTGCCTCACTGAGGACGGGATCTCCCGGCGAGCCGGACGCCGGTGCGCCCCGATGGGCGCAGATCCCGCCGCGCAGCGGAGGCGATGGTTAGGGGATGTATCCCTTGATCGTCCTCGCCGTGACTCCGGGCTTGGCCACGGACACCGCCACCATGCGGTACTCCCCGTCCGGCTTCTGCGAATCGGTCCGGAAGGCCAGGATGTACTGCGAGCGCAGTTCTTCCTCGATGCGCTTGGTCACCTCGCCGATCTTCGCGGCGCTGCCGATGTGGAACACCTCGCCGCCGGACTCGTGCGCGATCTCGTTGATCTCCTTGCGGATGCCGAAGTCGAGGACCGAGATGCCGACGCCGATGAAATAGATCGGCGAGCCGCCGGACCGCGCGTACCGCAGCAGGGTCGGAAAGTCCACGTGCGAGTGATTGTCCGCACCGTCGGTGACGACGATGAGGGCCTTGCGCCCCTGGAGCGTGCGGAACTGGTAGAGGCCGAGCACGATCGAGTCGTACAGGGCCGTTGCCCCGCGCGCCGACGTCTCGCGCGACGCGCGCTGGAGCGCGGCGGAATCGCCCGTGAGCTCCTGGATCATGTGGGGCTGCTCGCGGAACTCGATGACGAAGCCCTTGTCCTTGTCGCGGATGAGGCCGCGGAAGAGCTCCGCCGAGGCGTCATGGACGAACGGCATGGACTTCTCCATCGAGCCGGAGCCGTCGACGACGAGCCCGATCGTCAGGGGGAGCTTTTCGGCGACCTCGAAACCCGTGACCTTCTGCGGGCGCCCGTCCTCCTGGACCGAGAAGTCCGTCTCGGCGAGGCCCTTCACGAACCGGTTGTCCTTGTCGAGCGCGGAGATGTGCAGCTGCACGACGTCCACGCGCACGCTCTCTATGGTTGTGTTCGGGCCTTTCAGGAACCGGATGTCGTTGGCTTCCTTGCCGTCCTCGGCGATCGCCGTCGCGCGCAGGTACTCGGACTTCGAATATTCCGTGAACGGGATCGTCACCTCGTAGGGGCCCGAATCGGTCCAGGTCCTCAATTTCTTGTCGCCGAGAAAGAGCTCCACCTGTCTGGCGACGCCGCCCGCGATCGACTGCACCGCGACCTTGACGCGCACGCTGCCGCCGGTGGGGTCCGGAGTCGGCAGGATCTTCACGGCCAGGCGCGCCGAGCCCTGGTTGATGGACCAGGCGTCCTCGTCGATCACGCGGCCGTTCGAGTCGTACCCGACGGCGCGCACGGTCTGCCTGCGCGGCACCTCGCCGAGATCGATCTCGACGGAATAGGGCGGCCGCGTGCGGCGCACGATCAGCTTGTCCTCGAGATAGAACTCGACGCGCGTGATCGGCGGCGACACGTCCGCCTCCAGCCGCAGCAGGCCGATGGGCGCCTCGCGGGCGGGCGGAAGAATCTTCAGCTTCGACTCGCCCGGCGTCGCGGCGTTGGAGGCCTCGTCGGCGATCACGATGGCTTCGGCGGCCGGCATCGTGGAGGCCTCGGCCGGCGCCATGTCGGCCGAGAACTTCGCGCCGACCTCGGGCACCGAGAGCTCGACCGAAGCCTCGCCCACGTCGCGGCCGCCGGGGGCCTGGAGGACGAGCTTCAGCCGGTAGGAGCCGGGCTCGATCGCCCGGAGGAAGCCGTACGTGAACGTCGTCCGCGTGCCGATCTCGCCCGAGACGGGGTACCGGAAGGCCTGCACGATGTCCTCGCCTTTCAGGAAGCTGCCCTGGAGCTCGCCCGAAAAGCTCTTGAGCCCCCGCTTGCCGGCCGCCATGGACAACTCCGGGGCGCGCAGGCGCACGCGCACGACGGTCTTCAGCCCCGCCATCCCGAGGTACTCGGCCGTCACGTAGAGCGGGAACTTCCCTGCCGCGGTGGAGAGATCGGTTTCGACGGTCTGGCCGAGCGTCGGCGCCGCCGCCAGGACCGCGAGAAGGGCGGCCAGGACCGGCGAGAGGATTCGGGGTCCCATGCTCAACGCTCGAACCGCGCAAGGCCCCGTCGGAATTCCCGGCTAGGACGCCAGGGCCTCCGAAACGGGGAACGATTCCGCCAGGCCGGCGAAGAAAGCGACCACCGCCTCCCGGAAGTCGCCCGGCGTCGCAAGCTCCGAGATCCGCACCCGCAGGGCCCGCCCGTGGGGCAGGCCGCTCGTGTACCAGCCCGTCATCGTGCGCAGCTTGTGGAGCGCCTCTTTCGGGTCGTGGGCCGTCGCCTCGATCGCCGCAAAGTGGGCGAGCATCAGGTCGCGCCGCTCCTCGAGCGTCGCCTCCCTCGCCGGGCGGCCGGCGAGCCGGTCCGCAATCTGCCGGAAAATCCAGGGATTCTTCATCGTGGCGCGCCCGATCATGACCGCGTCGCAGCCGGTCTCGGCGAAGAGCGCCAGGGCGTCCTCGGGCGTCGCGATGTCGCCGTTGCCGACGACCGGGATCGACAGGTGCCGCTTCAGCTCCGCGATCCGCCGCCGGTCGGCCTGGCCCGTGTACATCTGCCGCGCCGTGCGCGCGTGCATCGCCACGGCGGCGACCCCCTCGTCCTCGCACATCCTTCCGAGGTCGAGAAAGTTCAGCCGCCCGTCGTCGAGACCGAGGCGGAACTTCACCGTCAGCGGGATCGACAGCCGTCGTTTGACCGACCGCACGATCTCGCGCGCGAGCGGCAGGTCTCCCATCAGCGCCGCGCCGGCGCAGCCCTTCAGGACCTTGTTGGCCGGGCAGCCCATGTTGATGTCGCAGACGTCGGGGGCAAGTTCCTCGACGATATCGGCCGCCGCGGCCATGCGGGCCGTGTCCGAGCCGTAGATCTGGATCGAGAGCGGCCGTTCCTCCTCGGAGAAGACGAGCTTGCGGACCTGCCGTGCGATGCCCCGCGTGATCGCCTCCGACGAGATGAATTCCATCGTCACGAGCCCGACGCCTCCGATGCGCCGCAGCATCAGGCGGTAGGCGTGGTCCGTGATGCCCGCCATCGGGGCGAGCACGAGAGGGGTTTCGAGGCGGACCGGGCCGATCTGGACCATGGAGCCGGGTATCTTAGCGTCTCCGGGAACCGGCCCAAGACGCTTCAGTCCTTGGGCAGCCCGGTCCCCCAGTAGTTCGCCTCGAAAAACGGGCCGAAGTCCTTCTTGGTCATGAACTGGAGCAGGCCCGCGACCGTCTTCGTGGACCCGAACTTCCAGCGAAACGACTTCTGGTACGACTTCAGGAACGTGAAGAACGCATCGTCGCCGAGCTCCCGGTGGAGCGCGGCGAGCAGCAGCGGACCCTTGTCGTAGAGAAGTCCCGTGCGGATCGCGTCCTCGCTCGTGGCGTCGTTGGCGACGTAGACGCGGTTGGCCAGCGGAATCGGAGCCTTGTCGAGCGCAAAGCGCGAATTGCCCTTCCAGTGCCCGACGAGCGACTTGTAGTGCGCATCCCCCTTGCCGGCCTTGATGAAGAGCGCCGCGCAGTACTCCGCAAAGGACTCCGTCAGCCACTGCTCCTCGTAGCTCGGCATCTTGACCGAGACGCCCCAGTACTGGTGCGCGATCTCGTGCGCGAAACGCTCGTTCACGCCCCCCGAGTACAGCTGGTTCTCCTGGGTACCCCCCAGCGGGTTGAAGGCCTCCTTCGTTATGAACAGGACGCCGGCCGGCGCCTGCCCGAACCCGTAGTCGTCGATCTCGATGATGTTGAACTCAGGAAACGGGAAGGGCCCGAGGAACTCCTTGTAGAAGCCGATGATCGTCGTCGCGAGATCGGTCAGCTGCTTGACGGCGCGGTCGTTCTTCAGGGCGTACGTGGCGACGCGGATCGTGACGCCATCGCGCACGTCTTCCTTGAAGTCGTACTTGCCCGCCAGGATCACGGCGAACGTGATCGGGTCGTCCACTTTCGTCTCGAGAACGTTTTCGTCGCCCTCCTGCGTCCGGCGGACCGTCCTTCCCGTCGCGAACGGGACGAACGGCATCTTCACGCGCACGACGGAGTGGAACGTGTAGTACTGCTCGCACAGCCTGGGCTCCGGAAACCACGACCAGATGCCGAGCTCCCAGAAGTCGCTGCCGCCGGGCTGGACGAGAAAATCCCCGTCGAGCTCGAACCGCAGCTTGACCGGCTGGTTCGGCGGCGCGGGCTCCGCGGTCTGGACCAGCAGTTCCCCGTGCTCGTGGGCGAACGAGAGAGCCCGTCCTTGCTCATCGGTGATCTTCCGGACCCGCTCGGTACGCGTCGCCAGGTGCGCACCGAATGACGTGTAGACCGTGTCGTCGAGGTTGAACCGAAAGACGCTGAGAGCCGTCCTCTGCGGAACGAGCGTCTCGACGACGGTCAGCCTGACGTCCTTGTCGACAGAGGCCTTCACGTCGAGATCGAGGTCGATCAGGACGAAGCGCGGCCGGGGCGGATCGCGCCGATCCCACCCGAGCATCTGGGACGAAAGCGTGGCGCCAAACAGCATGTCTTGCAGCTTGGTCTCGTGCGAGGACGGCCCATGCAGAAAGGCCAGGCGTTCGCCGGGGTTCTCCATGCCGTCGTGCGTGTAGAGCAGGTCCTCGGCGCCGCCCTGCATCTCGACCCAGACGTAGGGCGCAGCCGGGGCGTTGAACCTCTGGAGCGCGAACCCGAAGGAGAGCGGCGTCCCGCGCCGGCGATCGAACTTCTCCCGGTGCGCCCGAAAGCTCGCCGTCAGCGGCAACGGGCCGAGGCCCGTCAGCTCGGGGAGCTTCTCCCCCGCCGCGAGCCAGAGCAGCCTCGTAAACTTGTCCTTGACCTTGAGCCCCCCGTCCATCTTCTCCGGGGTCAGGCTCGTGGACTTCTTCGCCACGTAGGTGAGGACCGGGGCTTCGACCGGGTCGACGGAGGTGTACTCCATCGTCCCGCTGCCGTCGAAGTAAAGGCCAACCACCTCGTCGCCGGCCTTCACGAACCCGGCCCGGCCCGTCGCGAGCACGCACTCGAGGTGCCCGGACGCGAGCTTCAGGTTCGCGACCGGCGCGGACTCGTTGGCGATCTGCAGCTTTTCGAAGCGACCGACGATATCGACGAGGCCCGGCGCCGCACCGTCGCCCGCGGCGGCCGTCGCTGCCGCGAGGAGTCCCGAGGCGAGGAGCCCGAAGAGCCTCATGCGAGCCTCCCGCCGGCGTGCCCCGGCCGGCCTCTCTACCCGAGCAGGTCCTGGTAGGTCTTGACCTCAGTGTACCCCTTCGGTTTCTCGAAGAGATCCGAAGCGGCGCCGACGCGCACGTCGAGCAGCTCGATCACAGTGAAGGGCTGGTACTCGTCGCTTTGGTCTTTCTTGGCGTGCTCGATCTTGACCACGAGTTTCTCGAGATCACGCGCCACCCACAGGGTGACGAGGTCGCCCGAGGGCAGGGTCATCTGCCACCGGTCACAGGGATGGAGGCCGTGCGAATCGTCCCCGATCTGCCGGATGGCGCCGCCGAAACGGTCGGCGTAGGCCTGCGGGTCGAAGTTGGGCTCGAGGGGGTAACCCGGAACGATCTCGTCGGTCGGCGTCCAGGGCGCGTCGAGAATCTTCTTCGTCGTCGGCCGGATCTGCCACACCCGCTTCAGGTCCGGGCGCATGATCTTGATGAGCGGCGCGCCGTCCATCCGGGCCTCGACGCGTTTCCACTCGCCCCGCACGGCCACCTCGAAGCGCTCGTCCTTCGAAAAGGAAAGAATCGCGCGGTAGCCGTCCCGCGACACGGTCTTCAAACCTCCGCCGCAAGCGGCGGCGAGAAGCAGAAGGCCCGCGAAAATCCCGCGCGTGGTTCGGGTCACGGCGCGCTCGGAATCAGAATGAGCGTCTCCTGGGGAACTCCCAGCGGCTCGCTCCCCTTCTCGGTCACGACGTAATCCTCCTCGAGCCCGAAGCCCACCTTGCCGCCCATCATCCACGGCAGCTCCGCCTCGAGCGCGGGCTCGATCGCGAAGGTCTGGTCGCGCTCGATCGTGTAGGCCCCGAGCTTTCCGTAGCGGTCGGGCCAGGCCGGCGCGAGCAGAGGGCCGAGGTCGTGGGTGTAGAAGCCGATCGGGTGCCCCGTGGCGTGCTTGAACTCCTCGTAGTTCGCGTCGGTGACGACTTTGCGCGCGGCCGTGTCCACGGACGTTCCCGTCGCGCCCGGCTTGAGCGCCGCCGCGGCCGCGCGGTTGGCAGCGCGGACCGTCGCAAAGGCGGCCGCCACTTCCGGCGGGGCCTCAGTCTCGCCCGGGCGCAGCACGTAGGCGAGTCTCTGGATGTCGGTCTTGTAGCCGTCCTCGTCCACCCCGAAGTCGACGCGGATGACCGCGCCCGGCAGGATCGCGGCCTCCGACGCGGCCGAGTGGCCGCGCGCGGTCCCGGCCATCACGTTGGGGTCCTGGTCGTCTTCCCACGAGGCCGTAAGCCCCATCTCGCGCCGCCGCTTCCGGATGAAGTCCGCCAGGTCCTTCTCGGTCGTCTTGCCCGGCACGATGACGGCGGGCGTCAGCGCCTCGGCCAGGATCTGCTCGGACTTCTTGACGGCGTCCTTCAACTTCGCGACCTCCGCGGGCGTCTTGCGGCTGCGATAGGAGATGAGGAAGGCCTCCGCGGAGACGAGCCGCTTCGAGTAGTCAGGCCCGATCGTCTCGCGCAGCCACTGGAGGTTCCCGGCGGTCATCCCGTCGGCGAGCGGCTCGTCGCGCGACATGTCCACGGCGATCGTTCTCGGGTTCAAGCCCTCGATCTCGGCCTTCAACGCCGGGCCCGCGCCTTCCTTCCCGTACGGAACGACGCGCGTGTAGAGCCCGGACTTCTCGAAGGTGTCCGTGTCGTAGTTCGCGACGACGGCGACGCGCTCGAGGCGGTCGCCCTTGTCCACGAAGAGGCAGGCGACGCGGCCGACCGCGTGGTCCGCCGCGACGTCGAAGGCGACGGGGTCCACGGTGGCCTCGCGCGTCACGACGAGCCAGGAGTCGATCCCGGACTTGCGCAGGGCCGCCACGAGGTAGCGGTCCATCCGCTCCTTGCGCGACCGGATCTTCAGCGGCCCGAGCGCAGGCGCCGGCGTCGGCGTCGTCTTCTGCCGCACGGTGGGCCGCGGCGCCCTCACCTCGACACCGAAAGGCGTCGGCGTGGGCGCCGACACCTGACCCCCGAGGAATGCCGCGAGCAGGAATGCAGGCAGAAACATGCGACGCCAACTCTAGCAGCACGCGGCGCGCGCAGTCATAATCCCGGCCCATGACCTGGTGGGAGTCGTGGTTCGGCGAGGAGTATCTCGACCTCTACCCGCACCGCGACCTCGCCGCGGCGCGCCGGGAAGTGGCCTTCGCGCTCGCGCACCTGCCGCCCGCGCCGGCGCCGGTGCTCGACCTGTGCTGCGGAACGGGGCGGCACTCGATCCCGCTCGCCGAGGCCGGGACGCCGCCGATCGGGCTCGACTACTCCGCGCCCCTGCTCGACCTCGCCCGGCGGCGAGACCGTCACACGCTCCTGGTCCGCGGGGACATGCGCGCGCTGCCCTTCCACGACGCGTCCTTTCGCACCGTCGTCAACTTCTTCACGAGCTTCGGCTACTTCCGCACGGAGGCCGAGAACACCGCCGTCGTCGAGGAGATCGAGCGTGTGCTCTGTCCGGGAGGCGCCTTTCTCTGCGACACGTTCGGCCGCGACCACGTGCTCGCGCGCCTCGTGCCCGAGGAGCGCCGCTCGTGCGGCGGCAAGCAGTACCGCATCCGCCGCTCCTGGGACGCCGGGACGGCCCGGCTCGAGAAGGAAATCGAGGTCCGGCGCGCGGGCTCGACCGAAATCTTTCGAGAGAGCGTGCGCGCCTACACTCCGGACGAGCTCGTCGCGCTGCTCGAAGGCGCCGGTCTTCGCGTCGCCTCGGTCTGGGGCGATTTCGACGAAGCCCCTCTCGGTCCCGACTCCCCGCGCCTGATCGTGCTGGCAAAGAAGGCGGAGAAACCGTCGTGATCCCGTACGCGAAGTACCCGGGCCTGTCGCCGCTCTTTCTCGAATTTCTCGCGGGAGCGCCCGAACTCTTTCCCGACCGCCCCACGGTCGAGGCCGCCGCCGCGCGCGGACGGGAGTTGCTGGCGGCAGGACAGAGAGCGCGCGTGCCCGCCTCCGCCTTCCGCTGCCGCGGCGCCGAGGGCCGGAAGATGGCCGAGGAGCTCGCCGCGGGGCGCGCCGTCGCCGTTTCCGCCGGTCACCAGGTCGGGCTCTTCACCGGGCCCCTCTTCACGCTCATGAAAGCCTTCGACGCGATCCATCTGGCGCGCGATCTTTCCCGGCGCGGCGTGCCCGCCGTTGCCGTCTTCTGGGCGCTGACCGACGACCACGACCTTCAGGAAATCGCGCACACCGCGCGGCCGACGCCCGACGGCGCCCAGGACTTCATCCTCGAGGGCGCGGACCGGCAGAACCGGCAGCCCGTCGGCAGGCTCCCGATCCCCGACGGAATCCGGCCGATCGTCGATGCCTTCCGGCCCGACGCGCGAGACGACGACGCCGCCCGGATCCTCGAGACGTTCGCCGAGCGCAGCGCTCCGGGAACGGCCTACGGCGAGGCGTTCATCGAGACGCTTCTCGATCTCGTGGGCCCCGATCCGCTCCTCGTGCTCGACCCGCTCGGCGCGTCGCAGCGCGCTCCGACCGTCGCGCTCTTCCTGGAAGCGGCGAAGAAGGAACGGGCCCTGCGCGCGGCGCTTCTCTCCACCGCAGATTTGCTGCGCGGCTCCGGCCGCCCGGTCCCGGCTCCCGTGCCCGAGGGCTTCTCCTTCTTTGCAATCGACCGCGAGGGCCGGCGGCGGATCGACGATTTGCCCGGCGCCGTCCGCAGGATCGAGGCCGGCGAGGCCTGGCCGTCGGCCGACGTCATAACCCGGCCTATCCTGAAGTCGTATCTCTTCCCCATGGCGGCCAGCGTCCTCGGAGCGGCGGAGATCGCGTACCACGCGCAGAGCCTTCCCCTCTTCGAGCTCTTCGGCGTGACCCGGCCGGTCCTCGTCCCGCGCACGCACCTGGTTCTGCGCGGACCGGCCGAACGGCGGCTGGCCGAGCAGCTCGGCATCGCCGAAGAGGACCTCCTCGTCGCACCCGCGGCGGAGGACGTCGTGACCGTGCCGCAGGCCGACGCCGTCGCGCGCCTCGCCCGGGCAACGGCGGAAAGTCTCGCGGCCCTCGCCGGTCCCCTCGAAGCCCTCGACGCGTCCCTGACGGGCGCGCTCGACACGGCCGGCAAGAAGATCACGTACCAGTTCGAACAGCTCGCCGACCGCGCCCGCAAGGCGGTCGAGCGCAAGGGAAGCGTCGCGGCCAACCGCCGCAAGCGCCTCGCGCAGGCGCTCTCACCCGGCGGGATCCCTGCCGAGCGCGTCTATCCGCCATTGACCTGGATGCTGGCCTGGGGCGGCGATTTCCCCGACGCCCTGCGTCGCGCGGCCGGCGCGTCGGCCGAAGGCGCCGCCGTCATCGATCTCGGCCTCGACGGCCCGGAGGGGGTAACGCATGCCGGTTGACATCCTTGCCATCGCCGCGCATCCAGACGACGTCGAACTGACCTGCGGCGGAACGCTCGCGCGGATGAAGGCCGCCGGTTACCGCTTCGGCATCGTCGACCTCACGCGCGGCGAAATGGGAACCCGCGGCTCCGCCGAGATCCGCGCGGCCGAGGCAAGGCGCGCGGCCGAGATTCTCGGCGCGGAGTTCCGCGAGTCGCTCGACCTCGGCGACGGCGGCCTCGGAGGGATCGGCCGAAAGGAGGAGCTTGCCGTCATCGACGTCATCCGCCGGGAGAGGCCGCGCCTCGTCCTCACGCCCTACCCCGACGACCGGCACCCGGACCACCGGCGCGCCGGGCAGCTCGTGACCGACGCCGCGTTCTACGCGGGCCTGCGCAAGCTCGAAACCGCCCGCCCCGCGTACCGGCCGCAGGCGACCATCTACTTCCCGACCTTCGACCCCCGGGAGCCGGACTTCGTCGTGGACGTCACGGCGCACATCGAGACCCGCCGCGACGCCATGCGCGCCTTCGAGAGCCAGTTTCACGACCCGAATTCGACCGAACCACAGACGATCCTCTCCCAGCGCGACTTCCTCGACATGGTCGAGTCGCGCGCGCGCCAGCACGGAGCGCTCATCGGAGTCGAGTTCGGCGAGGGGTTCATCACGCGGCGCCCGCCGCGGGTGGACGACCTGGTCAAGACGTTCGCCGGGTTCGAGCCCGGGTACTAGCCGCTCGCATGAAGATCGGCATTACCTGCTACCCGACCTTCGGCGGCAGCGGCGTCGTCGCGACGGAGCTCGGCATCGCGCTCGCCGAGCGGGGCGACGAGGTTCATTTCATCTCGTACGCGCTGCCCTCGCGCCTCGACCTGCCGCGCGAGCGCGTCCACTTCCACGAGGTCGTCGCGCCTTCGTACCCGCTCTTCGTCACGCCGCCCTACACGCTGGCCCTGGCGACGAAAATGGCGGAGGTCGCCGCGCACGCGAAGCTCGACCTCCTGCACGTGCACTACGCGCTGCCCCACGCGATCTCGGCCATCCTCGCCCGGGAGATGGGCAACGGCGACGGCGTGAAGCTCAAGGTGGTGACGACCCTGCACGGGACCGACATCACGATCGTCGGCCTCGACCGCTCCTACCTGCCGATCACCCGCTGGGGCATCGAACAGAGCGACGCGGTGACCGCGGTTTCCAGCTACCTGCGCGACGTGACGGTGCGGGAGTTCGGCGTGCGCCGGCGGATCGAGGTCCTGCCGAACTTCGTGGACACGCGGCAATACCGGCCCGAGGGGGCCTCGCCCTTCGCCCGCGCCCTCTCCCACGGCGGCGAGGCCCTGCTCGTCCACGTCTCGAACTTCCGGCCCGTGAAAAGAATCGCCGACGTGCTCGCGGTGTTCGACCGCGTGCGGAGGAAGATTCCGGCGCGCCTGCTGCTCGTCGGCGACGGCCCGGACCGCTCGCTCGCCGAACGGCTCGCCCAGGAGGGCGGCTTCGAGGACCGCACGACCTTCCTCGGCAACGTCGCGGCGATCGAGACGATCCTGCCGGCGACGCGCCTGCTGCTGCTGCCCTCCGACGCGGAATCCTTCGGCCTGGCGGCTCTCGAGGCCATGGCCTGCGGCGTGCCGGTCATCGGGACCGCGAAGGGCGGTCTGCCCGAGGTCGTCGAGGACGGGCGGCACGGGTTCCTGCGGCCGGTGGGCGACGTGGACGGAATGGCCCGCGGCGCGCTCGCGCTGCTGGAGGACCCCGCGCTGTGGAGCCGATTCTCGGCCGCATGCCGGCGGCGCGCCGTGGAGGAGTTTCCGACCGAAGCCCTGGTCGGGCGCTATCGAGCGCTGTACGAAGCCACGCTCGCGGGGTGAGTGCCGAGAGCGACGCCCGCTGCGTCCCGGCGCGGGAGGGCCGCGGAGAAGTCCGCGAAAAGGCGTCGCGCTTCTTCGGATTTGCGGCCCGCGCGGGCTCGCCCGCCGGGGCCGAGGACTTTCTCGCGCGCGTGCGGCGCGACCACCACGACGCCACGCACGTCGCCTTCGCGTGGAAGCTCGGCGCGGGTCCGGGCGCGGCCGTTCGCGCGTCCGACGCCGGCGAGCCGGCCGGCACCGCGGGCAAACCCATCCTCGGGGCGATCGAGAGCGCGGGCCTCTCGGACGTCGTCGCCGCGGTCGTGCGCTACTACGGCGGAACGAAGCTCGGCACCGGCGGCCTCGCCCGCGCCTATCGCCTCGCGGCCGATCGCGCTCTCGAGGCGGCCGGAGCCGAAACCGTCTACGACACCGTCCGCCTCGAGGTCCGCTGCCCCTACGAACGGACCGGGTTCGTACGGCGCCTGATCGACCCGCCCTCCGTGCGCCTCGTCGCCGAACGCTTCGACCCGGAGCCCATTCTCGAGATCGAGGTCAGGCGTTCGCGTGCCGCGGCCATGGTTGCCGCCCTCGAAGAAGCCAGATTGACCGTCCGAAAGCTCTGATCAGGAGCCGCCGGACGTTCTCGTCAGACTCCTCAACCCGTGCTCCCGCTCGTCGCGCGAGCAGAACGCGGCGTGCCAGGAGTTGGCAGCGAGCGCCCCGAGCTCCTTTTCGGTGAGGCCGAGCGTCTCTTTCGCGAACCGGTACTCGCCCCGCGTCGTCGTGCCGAAGAGAACGGGATCGTCGGCCGAAAGCGTGACGCGCACCCCGGCATCGAGCAGACGCCGCAGGGGATGGGCGGCGGCGCTCGCGACCGCGCCCGTCCGCACGTTGCCGGTCGGGGCAACGCACAGGAACGTGTCCTCGTCGGCAAGGCGTTCGAGCAGGCGCGGGTCGTCCGCCGCACCGATGCCGTGATCGAGCCGGTCGGGCCGCAGCGCGTCGAGGACGTCGCGCACGGAGTCGGCGCCCGCCCACTCGCCCGCGTGGACGGACGTGCGCAGGCCGAGCATGCGGGCGCGGAGGTAGACGCCGCCGAAGGCCGCTGCCGGCACCGACGTCTCGTCGCCGCCCATGCCGATGCCGACGATCGAGGGCAGGCGGCTGCGCTCGTACGTATCGAGCACCCGGTCCCCGGACTCCGGCCCCCACTGGCGCACGACGTCGAGCAGGATGCGGCAGAGAATCCCGCGGCTCTCCAGCGCTTCGCGAAAACCCACGTCGACGGCTTCGAGGCAGGCGGCCGCGTCGAGGCCGATCCGCGTGAAGATCTCGGGCGACACGTACACCTCGGCGTAGTCGAGGCGATCGTCCGCGAGCGCTCCGGCGACGGCCAGCGCCGCGGCCACGTAATCCTCGGGCCGGCGGAAGAGCCGACAGACCTCCGCGAAGAGAGCGAGGAATCCGGCGGGGTCGCGCACCGCCCCGCGCGCCTTCTCGAAGGCGGCGGGGTCGGCAAAAGGGTGCCCGGCGCGCGAGGCCAGGCGCGCGATCTCCTCTGCCGGCAGGCAGCCCTCGAAGTGGAGGTGGCAGTCGGCGAGCGCGGGGACAACGTTCGACACGGCGGAACCGGAGATTTCAGCCTTCACAATCGGGCACCCGCCCCTCACAATCGCAAGACCAACTCACTATATGCGCCGCGCCCGACTCCTCGCCCTTTTTCTCGATGTGCTCGTTTGCGCGGCCCCGGCCGACGTCGTCGGTCTGGCCCTGACCTGGGCCGTCTGGCGATTCTTCCCTTCCGCCCGCGACGCGATTCCCGCGATCTGGGCGGCGGCGGCAGCGGCCGCCGCGGCCGCTTTCCTGCTGCGGGACCGCACGGGCGGTCGCGCGCGCCGCTGGCTCGCCATGGAAGTCCGGCGGCCCGACGGCCGGTCCCCCGGCGCCTGGGGCTCGATTCGGCGCAACTTCCCCCTCCTCGTGCCCTTCTGGAACCTCTACGACGCCTGGCCCATGCTCCGGGACGGGGAGTCGGCCCGGCGCACCGACATGCGCACGGGAACCCGCATGTTACAGATAACATGAGAGATGCTGGTCTCGGCCCCGGCTCTGCTCTGATGCCTGAACCTTTTTAGCCGCTTTCCGTTGTAAAGAAGCGAAAGAACATGCACGCCACACGCCGCACCGCCGTCGCCCTGCTCGTCCTCGCCCTTGCCGCTCCGCTGCGGGCCGGAGGAGGCGAACAGGAAGTTTTCGAGAAGGCCTACTCGATGGAAGGGATCGCGAAGATCTCCGTCGAGAACGTCAACGGGAACATCGAGGCGACGGCCTGGGACAAGCCCTACTTCAAGGTCTACGCGGTCAAGAAGGCCGACGGCAGCCGCGCCCAGGAGACCCTGCGCCTGACCGAGATCCGCGTCCAGAAGATCGGCAGCGAGATCAAGGTCGAGACGGTCAACCCGAAGCGGCGCCGCCTCTTCGGCTTTCTCGACTTCGGCGGCTCGGGCTCTCACGTGGACTACGAGCTGAAGATCCCGTCCAGGACCGACGTGCGCTTCGAGACCTGCAACGGCCGGCTCGCGGCCAGCGGCTTCTCCGGCAAGATTTCGAGCGACGCCGTCAACGGCTCGATCGAGCTCGCCGGGATCGCCGGCCCCACGAGCGCCAACACCGTCAACGGCTCGGTCCGCCTGGCCTTCGCCGGGCCCCTGCGCAACACCCGCATCGAGACGGTCAACGGCTCGATCGACGTCGCCTTCGACAAGAGCTCCTCTGTCCGCTACGACCTCGAGACGGTCAACGGGCACATCGAAGGCAACTTCGAAATGCCGGTCGAGGGCAAGTTCGGGCCAAAGGAGGCTCGCGGCAGCTACAACGGCGGTACGGAGCCGCTGCACTGCGAGACCGTCAACGGCACGATCCGCCTCAAGACGAACTGACCGGCCTGCCCTGATATTCTCGGCGCATGAACGCCGAGGGCTCCTCCCCGACGCGTCCCGGACTCCTCGTCCTCGCCTACCTCGCCCTGCTCGGCTTCCTGGCGCTCGCCGTGTCGCGGGACCGCGAGGTGCGGTGGCACGCCCGCAACGGACTCGCGCTCTTCGGCGCTTTCGTCGCGGTCGGCGCCGTCGCGACACTCGTCGGAGTGCTCGTCCCTTCGCTGTCGTGCCTCTATGCCGTGGCCATGGCGATCGTGTCCTTCCTCTATGTCTCGATCGCCGTGCTCGCCATCGTCAAGGCCCTCGGCGGACAACGGCTGATGATCCCGTGGATCTCGACCTATGCCAGCCGACGCTCCGCCGCCGATTAGCGAGGTCCGCCGCCCCTCGATGGCAGGACCTATCCTCGCGGCCGTTCTGGGCCTGGCCGTCGGCGACGCGTTGCGGCCAGCCTCGGACCAGGCGAGCGCGCGCCTGGCGGTCGGAGCCATCGACGCCTACCGGGCCACGCTGTCGCCAATCCTGGCGGATTCGGGCCTCGTCCACTGCCGCTTCGAGCCCACCTGCTCCGCCTACGGCCGCCAAGCCATCGCCCGCTACGGCGCGCCGCGCGGATTCATGCTGGCCGCGGGACGAGTGCTGCGCTGTCACCCGTGGGCGCGCGGAGGCCTCGACCCGGTTCCCTAGCCACGCGGCGGCTTCGGAGCCAGCAAGCG
>Ga0209048_10000490_pt1 | contig 42281 bp, 38 predicted proteins | sample FrelakmetCRP12CR_FD_187146 | JGI IMG/M metagenome (GOLD analysis project Ga0209048, IMG submission 187146) | Freshwater lake sediment microbial communities from the University of Notre Dame, USA, for methane emissions studies - CRP12 CR (SPAdes)... | ecosystem: Environmental > Aquatic >...
AACGCGACGAAGCCCGCGACGGCGAAGATAGGGCTGCTGCGAAAGAGCGCATTGGGCGACATGTTAGAACCTGAAATAGATAAACGGCTTGAACGGGTCCGCGAGTCCCTTGGCTAGTGCTGCGATGAACAGCAGCGAAAGAACGCTGTTGGACGCGAAGGCGAATTTGCCTGCGAGAGACTCCCATCGGAAGCCCTCTATCGAAACCGATACGCGTTGAAGCACGCAAATGAGAGCGGAAACGAGCGCGACGACGATGTAGTAATTCGGAATGTAGGGCGAGTCGGAGCCGACGATCCATGGCTGCGCCATCAAAGAGAGCAGCGCGCCCGCTTGTTCGAGCGACGTTGCGCGAAACACTGTCCAGCCAACCATCACGATCAGCATTGCGACGAGATTGGCGGCCCATTCTGGCAAGCGCGCGAGCCACTTCAGCAAGAAAATGCGGTCAAGCACGAGGAACAGGCCGTTGTAGGCGCCCCAGACCACATAGGTCCAGGCGGCGCCGTGCCAAATTCCCGAGGCAAGAAAGCAGATCCAAAGATTGAACTGGGTCCGCACGACGCCTTCGCGATTGCCGCCCAAAGGAAAATACAAATATTCCTTGATCCATCCGGTGAGCGACATATGCCAGCGTCGCCAGAATTCGCTGATGCTCATCGCAATGTAAGGCATGTTGAAGTTTTCGAGCAGGCGGAAACCGAACATGCGCGCAAGTCCGATCGCCATGTCGGAATATCCGGAAAAGTCGAAATAGATTTGAAAGGTGAAAAAGATCACGCCCCACCAGGCGTCGGCAAAACCAAGGCCCGCGGGGTTCTGGGCGAAGATGAGATCGGCGCCGCTCGCAAGTGCGTCGGCGAGCAAAACCTTCTTAATTACGCCCAGCATGAAGCGGGAGAATCCGATGACGAAATCATTGATATGCGCATGCGGGCAGGTCTCCATCTGGCCTGCGATGTCGTGATATTTGATGATCGGGCCAGCCAGCAGCTTTGGAAAGAAAAACACGTAAAGCGCGTAAAGCTGGACGCTGCGCGCCGGCTTCGTGACCCCGCGATAAACGTCCACGAGATAGGTGATCTTTTCAAAGACGATGAAAGAGACGCCAATGGGCAAGGCGATCTGCGGTATATGGATTCCCGGAAGAGTCAGCGCGCGCAAAAGCGCGTCCAAATTGAGTGCGAGAAATCCGGTATATTTGTAATAAACCAAAATTCCGAGATTGAGCGCGACGCCGAGCGCAAGCCAGCGGCCGCGCAGGGAGCCATCGGGCGAGGACGCGTCGATTCGCTGCGCAACGAAGAGATCGGCCGCGACGGAAGCGAATACCACGAAAACGAAAACGGGCTCGCTCCAGGCGTAGAAGACGATGCTCGCAATCAGGAGGATGAGCGCGCGCGCGCCCCGCTCGGCTCCGAAGAGGAGGTAGATGAGATAAACCGCCGGTGCGAAAAGAAACAGAAACAGCGGCTCGTAAAAGAGCATTCCCCACCCGAGGTTCCATGGACGAGCGCGGCGTCTTACCAAATGGGACCTGAATGGGCAAGAAAAGCTCCGCTTCTCCCGGCGCCTTGCCTCCCTGCCCCGACGCCCTTAACAACCCCACATGGCGCACGATTTTAGACCCAAATCCGAATTCCTGAGCGTTCTTATCGAGCGCGGATTCACGCATCAATGTTCCGATTTCGCGGGACTCGACGAAAAAGCGCGCGCGGGCGGCCTTTCCGCCTATATCGGCTTCGATTGCACCGCTCCGTCGCTGCATGTCGGTTCGCTGCTGCCGATCATGATGTTCGCCTGGCTGCAGCGCACGGGCGGGAAGCCCTTTCCTCTTATGGGCGGCGGCACCACACGGGTGGGCGACCCTTCCGGCAAGGACGAGAGCCGCAAGCTGCTTACTGTCGAGCAGATCGATGCGAACAAGGCGTCGATCAAAACCATCTTCGAGCGATTTCTGAAATTCGGAGACGGCGCCACGGACGCGCTGCTGCTCGACAACGCCGCCTGGCTTGCGAATCTAAATTACATCGAGTTCTTGCGCGACGTCGGCCGCCACTTTTCCGTCAACCGCATGTTGACGATGGACTCGGTGAAGCTTCGTCTCGAGCGTGAGCACGAGCTCTCATTCATCGAATTCAACTACATGTGCCTTCAGGCCTATGACTTCGTCGAGATCAACCGTCGTTACGGCGCAGTTTTGCAAATGGGCGGGTCGGATCAATGGGGCAACATCGTCACCGGGCTTGATCTTGGCCGACGCATGGGAACGCCACAGCTCTACGCTTTAACTTCGCCTTTACTGACGACGTCGTCTGGCGCCAAAATGGGGAAGACCGCCGCCGGCGCCGTATGGCTCAATTCGGATCAGCTGTCGCCCTACGACTATTGGCAATATTGGCGCAACGCCGAGGATGCGGACGTCGAACGCTTTCTGAAGCTGTTCACCTTCCTGCCGCTGGATGAAATCGCGCGGCTCGCGGCTTTGCAGGGCGCCGAAATCAACGAGGCGAAGAAAGCCCTGGCGACCGAGGCGACCGCGCTCGTGCACGGCCGAGATGCGGCGGAGAACGCCGCCGCAACCGCGCGCAAAACCTTCGAGGAAGGCGCGCTCGCATTGTCGCTGCCGACTATCGCGATCGGCGCTGAAGAAATTGCGGCCGGCCTCGGGGTTCTTACGGCTTTCGTGAAAGCTGGTCTCGTTCCATCCACTGGCGAGGCGAGGCGTCAGATCAAGAGCGGCGGTCTGCGCATCAACGACTCGCCCGTCACCGACGAACGCGCAACGATCGGCGAAGGGGATTTTGAAAAAGAGGGCGTCGTCAAATTATCGCTTGGAAAAAAGAAGCACGTGTTGCTCGAGCGCGTTTAGCGCGGGGCGCCGACGTCCGGCCCGCGGGTCGTTCCATCCATAATGCCCATCACTTTGCGCATCAGTCCAGGCGCGATCGCCGACAAAGGATTGACCGTCAGCGTCGGCGAACTGAAAGAACCGCCCACGCGATAATTGAGCGCGAATACGCCCTCGTGCTGGCCGCCTGCGAGCACGAGCCCCAGAACCGGAATGTTCGAGAGCAGATTGTTCAGTCCATATGCTGGAACGTAAGCCCCTGCGACGTCGACGCGATCATGCGGGAAATCGATATATCCTTCCGCGGTCAAACCGATCTCCGGTCCTGACATGACCGCGTCGCGTATCGACAGCCGCCCGCTCGACCATGTGAATCCCGACTGCAAGCGGCTGAACTTCACCGAGTCCGGATCAAAACGCATCACGCCCTTGTCGTCGGTTCGCGCAACTCCTTGAGTCATGAGCTGGCGCATGGCTGGTTCGTTCTTGAGATAGAAATCCAAGATGCTGACGCCGCCGTCCGCCCGACCCTGGCCGAGTTGAACGCTCGCGCTCAGCGCGCCGCTGTCCATCTTGTGATAGAAGTCGAAGAAGGAAAGAAGCGAACCGCCGTCTCCGGCGGAAATGTCGATCTGCGGCGCGCCGTTCTGGCTCCGCGTTAAGTTAGCCGCCAGAGGTTCGTTTCCGAGCCCCGCGCTCAACGAAAAAGCGCGCGGGCGCCCTCCGCGCCGTTCCAATTTTAAATCGACATTGGCGAGGATTTGCTTGCCATGGCCCGTGACGATGGGCGATTTGAAGTCGAGATCGAAATCGTCGAAACCCACTGCGGGCTTGCCGGGCGCCGCTACGGCTCCCGGCGGGCGTTCGGGAGTGGACGAACCGTTCAACCAGGCGTGTAAGATCGGGCGTGCATCGAGGTTAACCGCGCGCACGGTGAGTTTCATCACATCTCCCGCGCGCACCGCTTCGAGATGCGCGTCGTCGCCAGGCGAGAGTTTCACCTGCGTCATTTTCGCGCTGCGAAATGCGCCGTCGCGGCCAAGTTCGATTGCGCCAGCGAGTTGGGCGCCGCCGGCGTCGAGCAGGAATTTATCGAGCGCAATGACGTCGCCGCGTTTCGCCATCAACATCGAAACCTTGCCCGGACGACCGGCTGGCTTCAACAGACCCGGCAGCAAATTGTCGATGCTCGCCTTTGAAAGATCGAGTTCGATTTGCGCTTCGGATTCGTCCAGCGGCAATGGCGCTTTGATGCCGACGCTGACAGGGCCCGCCAGTCCCGTGAAAGCATAACCCGCTTTGGCGCGCGCGGCGTCGTCGAAGACAAAATTGAGTTGTCCTTGCGCAGGTCCATTGTCGCCCCGCGCGCGCCGCACATCGAGCGTTGCGGGCGCGCCGAACATTTTTCCAGAACCGGAAACATGCAAACCCGCCGGATCGGCGACGACGTTCAAGGCCCCATTCTCGAGGCGCTCTTTCCCTATGAGATGCTCGATTGTAAGATTCGACGTCGTGGCGTCGATCCTAAAGCTCGTCGCTTCCGGTCGTGCGTCGGGCCCGATCTCGAAATCGAGTTTCAGCCTTCCCTCGATCTGCCCTTTCAGAGCGCCGCCCTCGATCGGCAAGCTCGCATGTTCGGCAATGCTTTTCAGGGAGAGCAGATCGCCGACGGCTTCTACGTTTCCGGAAAGGCGCACGTCGGCCACCGCCGGCACGGGACGCAAAGCATTGTTCGCGACGCTGAATGTTCCTTCCGTCAGCGTGAGCCTACGCTGAGGAGTCGTTTCCATGATTCCGCTCGTAACGGCGAAACTCGCCGAACGCCCTGTAAGATGCGCGTGGCCTGCAATATTTGAGAGGGGCGCGGCGCCCGGCAGCAAATCGATGATCGTAGCGTTGGCGACCTGGAGATCGGCGCGCATCGAACCATCCGGCGGAGGCCGTTCGTAGCGCATCGCTGTCAACGCGGCGTTGTCGTAATCGGCCTCCATTGTCGCCGAGGTCAAAACGCCGGCTGCAACATGTTCTGAGAGCCACCCGCGCACCCCCGGCGCGACATGAGTCGGCCACAAGCGCAACATAGCGATGATCGGCGTCTCCGTAACGGAAAGCGAGTAAATGAGGCGCGGGCCATTGGTCCAATCGAAGGCTCCGGTTCCCGCGACGCTGACGTCCGGGCCCGCGACTGCTATTTTTTCGACCGAAAGCCGTTTCTCGCGCGGTTTGAGATGCGCAGCGAGCGTAACGCGGTTGATGACAAGATTTTTGTCGCCCTGGCGTTCCGCCGCGAAGCGGCCGGGCTCTGACAAATCGCCCTCGATGGACCAGCTGTCGCCTTCCGCTCCCGCGTCTGGCGCCGCGGCGGAACCTTTGAACGAAATCTCCGTGCCGTGCGCCTTGATGCTCAACGGATCGACCATGAGCTTCCGCGAAGCCCGATCCCAATGCGCTTCCGCAGAAGCGTGGTCGATCATGAATGGCTCATGGTCAGGGTCTTCAAGGCGGAAGTAACCCGCGCCGACATTGAGCGAGCCCTTGGCCTCAAGCACGCGGTCGCCGGGATCGAGCGCGAAATGCAGATTCAGAGAAAGCAAAGCGTCGCTGTCGAACTTCAGATTGCGCGACCCGATAACCAGGGCGACCTCGTCGAGCGAGAAATCGTGGATATTTGCATCGAAGACTCGTTTCTCGCCGGGCGATCCATGCGCCGTCGCTTCGGCCGTCCACCGACCGGATGGGCCTTTCGCGGCAAGTCCAAAGGCCATTTCGCCTTTTCCCCTGGACAAATGCAGCGCGAAGTCGTCGTAGCGGAAAACGCGATCCACCGATTTGTCGTCGATGACCAGCCGTCCTTGCGAAACGCCGATTCGATCTATCGCCCCGATAGGGCTGTCGGGACTCGTGACGAAATCGAGCACTTCTCGCAGAGCCCCTGCGGCCTGCCGGGCCAAAGCGGCATGCGGCGACGCGTTGCGGCTTTGCGCCTGTGGCTCGCTCTCCGGCGCAGGGGGCGGACTGATCGCTATGGCCTCCGCTGGGTCCGTCCCCGCGGAAACGGCCACGGAGCCGTCCGGCATCACCTCAAGGCGCAGCTCTAGGTCGAGCGCCTCCACGCGGCGTGGTTTGATGCGCCCCAAGAACAGCGAGCGGATGTCGACCGACATTTGCGCGCGCGGCGCCGCGAGGATGGTGCGGTCTCCGCTTTTGACGACAAGCCTTTGAACGAAAACGGTTGGGCCGAGGTCGCCATTGGCGATGGACGCCCCGCCAAGCTCAAAACGGAAGCGGTCCCTGTACATCTCGTCGAGCGACTCGACCAGCGTCGGGGCCAGCCAATCGAAAGAAATGGGTCCGCGCGACAGGGCGAGAAAGAAGACGCCAATGGCCACAGCGGCCACAGCGGCGATCCAGGCCCCAGCAACCGCCAACGCGCGTACGCCGGGATACGCGCCGAAGCTGCGCGCGTCACGCAGGAAGTCTCTGCCGCCCCTTCTCGCGAAATCGAGGAGACGCCCCTCTTTTTCGTGGAAATCGGCATGTTCTCGGTCCGTCAAAAACCCTCGCCTTTAGACAAGATAGGCTTGTCGCATTGCGGCGGCCTCAACCGCCGCGCAAACGGAAAGTACAATAATCGCACAAATCAATCCCGGCAGGGGCTTTTTTGGCTGATATCGGCGAAGCTCTTGCTAAGCGTGGCCGTCCTCTGCATTGATCGAATCGATTTTACGCTTTTGTGCGACGAAAGGAAGGCGCCATGTCCAACCCGAAAACCCTCCAGGAGGGCGATCCCGCCCCTGTTTTCGACCTTCCCGGCGCGGGCGGCAAACGCCTTTGCTTGTCCGATTTCCTCGGCAAGAAAGTGGCGTTGTATTTCTATCCAAAGGACGACACCTCCGGTTGCACTCAGGAGGCGATCGATTTCAACGCGCTCCGGGAAAAATTCGTCAAGACAGGGACTGCAGTCATCGGCATGTCGCCCGATTCTCCGGCGAAGCACGATAAATTCCGTTCGAAACACGAACTTTCGTTACCGCTCGCGTCGGATGAAACCAAGGAAACCTTGCTGGCCTATGGAGTCTGGGTCGAAAAAAGCATGTACGGCCGAAAATATATGGGGGTGGAGCGCTCCACCTTTCTCATCGACAAAAATGGCCGCATCGCGCGCATATGGCGCAAGGTGAAGGTTCCCGGCCATGCGGAAGAGGTCTTGGCCGCCGCGAAGGCGCTCTAGGCGTCGCGGTTCATCACTGCGGTTTTTGTGGCGGAGCGCCTGCGGCCTGCTTAGCCAGCAGACCATCGACTTCCTCTAATCCCTTCCGCGCCGATGCGCTCTGCGGATTGATTTTGAGCGCCGCCTCAAGGTCCTGCCGGGCGTGATTAAGATCGTGTTTCGCTCGCCGGACGTTGGCGCGATTTATGAAAGCTTGCGAATAGTTTGCGTTGAGCTTGATGGCCTCGGAAAAGTTTGACAGAGATCTGTCGAAATCGCCCTTTCCGTAAAAGGCCAGCCCGCGATCGTTCCAGAAAATCGCGTTCTTCGGCTCGCGCTTGATCGCTTCATCGTAATCCGCGATGGCGCGGTCCCATTCGCCCTTGGCTTGAAACAACAGGGCGCGGCCGAGATAATTCTGCGGCGACTTCGGTTCGAGCCGCACGGCTTCGTTCAGATCTGCGAGCGCCTTTTCGAGATCGCCCTTCGTTTTGTAAAGGCGCGCGCGGCCGCTGTAAGCGGCGCCGTATTTTCCATCCGCCTCTATCGCCTTGTCGAAATCCGCCGAAGCGTTCGCAAGGTCGTTTTTTGCGACATAGGCGTTAGCGCGCCCCGTATAGGCTGCGGCGTCTTTCGAATTCGCCTGAAGCGCTGACGAATAATCGGCGATGGCTTTGTCGATATCGCCCTTGGCGCGAAACCCGGCGGCGCGAGCGTTTAGCACGGCCGAGTGTTTGGGACTCAACTCCAGCGCCTTGTCGAAGTCCTGAATGGCGCGATCGAACTCGCCCTTCGCCTGATAAGCGCCTCCGCGATTGACGTAGGCGGCGATCTTATTCGGCATCGATTCTTTTGCGATCTTGTCGATCACCTGCGTACAGCCGGCGATGCGCTGGTCCGGATCGGCGCCGCCGCATCTGCTCCAGGCGCTTTCCTTGGCCGGCGCGGCGCCCGTCGCGCAGAAAACGAGGCTCAAAGAAAGAATGAATAAGGCGAGCGAGTTGCTTCGCCAGCGACGGTTCTGCGCCATGGACAGGCCTCCTTGAAGGAAGAGTGGCGCAGCCATGCTAATCATTTCATTTCCACCGGCAATAAGGAATCACTTAAACGATACGGGCATGGGGCAGAACGGGGGCGAGGATGATCGTTTCGACAACTTTCGAGATTGCCGGGTATCGCATAGTTCGGCACCTCGGTCTTGTCCGGGGCGTGACTGTGCGCTCGCGCTCAGTCGTCGGAAATTTCTTCGGCGGGATTCAGACGATTTTCGGGGGAAAACTTTCTGTCTATGCCGCTCTTGCTGAAAACTCGCGGCAAGAGGCGTTCGATTATATGTGCCAGCACGCGGCGGAGGGCGGCGCCAACGCCATCGTGGGCATGCGTTACGACGCTAACGAGATCATGTCCGGCGTGACCGAGGTCCTGGCCTATGGCACAGCCGTGCTGGTTGAACGCGTGTGACCTACAGCGCAGCCTTAAGGGGCCGAATTTCGGCTTCAGAGCCGGATAAAAATGCTTTAGAAGAGCTCCAATGAGCCTCGTCACCTCCACCGATGAACTGGCCGCCGTGTGCCAGCGCTTCGCACAGCATCCTTTCGTCACAGTCGACACGGAATTCCTTCGGGAAACAACCTTTTGGCCAAAGGTTTGCGTCATTCAGGCCGCTTCTCCGGAAGAAGCCGTCGCGATCGACGCGCTGGCCGAAGGACTTGATTTAACGCCTTTTCTCGATCTGATGGCGAATGCGGCCGTCGTAAAAGTTTTTCACGCCGCCCGGCAAGACCTGGAAATCATCTGGCGGCTCGCGCGCCTGATCCCGACTCCGCTGTTCGACACGCAGGTGGCCGCGACTGTTTGCGGTTTTGGAGATCAGGCCTCTTATGTCGAATTGGTGAAGGCGATCACGCGCGCGAATCTCGATAAATCATCGCGCTTCACAGACTGGTCCCGCCGCCCGCTCTCGCCCGCGCAAATCGAATACGCCATCGCGGACGTGACTCATTTGCGAGATATCTATCTTCACTTGCGGCAGCGTCTCGAACGCACGAATCGGCTCCACTGGCTCGCGGACGAGATGGAGACCCTCACGTCCCCGGCGACCTACGAACAGCATCCCGAAAACGCCTGGGAGCGATTGCGTCACAGGGCGCGCAAGCCAAGGGATCTCGCCATTTTGATAGAACTCGCCGCCTGGCGCGAGAACGAGGCGCAGACCCGCGACGTGCCGCGCTCGCGCATTCTCAAAGACGATATGTTGATCGAAATCGCTCAGGCGGCGCCACGCGATCTGGAGGCCCTTGGAGGGTTACGCTCCTTCCCGCGCGGGATGGAGCGTTCGCGCGGGGGGGCGGAAATCGTCGCGGCGGTGGAGCGCGGCTTGTCGCGCGACGTCAGTCAGCTTCCGCGCATCGTGCGCGAGAAACGCAATGGCAATGGCGCTACGGTCGAATTATTGAAAGTGTTGCTGCGCCAGGTTGGCGAAAGCACGGGGGTCGCGCCCAAAATGATCGCGACGATAGATGACCTCGAAGCCATCGCTCTCAGCGACGACGCGGACACGCCAGCTCTGCAGGGATGGCGGCGCACAATCTTCGGGGAAAAAGCGCTCCAGCTCAAGCATGGGAGATTGGCGCTCGCGATCGATGGCGGCAAGGTGATCACCCTAGAATGGGAAGAAATCGCGGAAGCGATCGCTTCTTGAGACGCCGACTGCCCGGCTCGGCGTGATTGACCAACATCAACTCCGTTCCCGATAAACTTCCTTGCATCGCACAAGATTCTGACGGGCGCGACGACGGGCCGACTTGTATAACTTATTGTTTTTAATCAACTTTTTATAAAAAATTCAGATTTTTTCGCTCCTAACCACTTTCTATCGCAACGCACTATGACTATGTTGCATTGCAATACAGGCGGAGGCGCACGTCTGGGCGACGCGTCACATTGAGGTCGCCGGGGGCCAGGAGGCGAAACGGAGCCCCTCGAACGCGCCAAAGATGCAGTTTACGGAAGGAATAGATACATGAAAGCAGGAGAACGCATTCTCGCCTTGGCGCTCGGCGGAGCGCTGAGCCTTGCGGCAAGCGCCCCCCTCCGCGCCGAGACTTGGTCGCCGCTCACGATGAGGCCGCTTCACGCCGTGAGTCTCGATGCAGGCGCCAAGCATGTCGTGAGCTATTTCCTGGCTGCCGAAAGGCAATGCAAGCTTACTTTGATGATAGCGGACGGCTCCACGACCGGAGACGGTTCGCAGGAGCCCGCCGCGCGCGTGCAGGTCTCGATCGACGCCGGCAAAACGGCGCGAGTCGATTCCGCCGAGGGCAAAACCCTCGAATTCGCCTGCGCGCCCGACGCGCAAGGAATGACGGCGGCGACGATCGATAGGACCGCGCTCTATGGCGTCTCGGAGTAAGCGCAATAAAAAGCGCCGGCGGCTCATTGGCCGCCGGCGTGTGTCGACATTGAGCCGGCGCTCCTGGCGCGCCGGTTCGCTTTCATAATTTCGTTTCGATCGCAGCCTCCAGGCCGATAAGACGGGCGAGAGTCTTCAGGCGGTTTTGAACGCGCTCGTTGATGAGGTCAGCCAAAGCGGCCGGCGTCTCGAGAAGGAGCCGGCCTTTGCTGACCCGAATCGGAGTGCGCGCCAACACGCCCGGCATGGACGCGGACAGAAGATAAGCGACGCGAATTGCGGAAGCGAGCAAGCGCGCGCGAACGAGCAAGCGCGTGCCGAGCAAGCTGCGCAGGTAAAGCGCGCCCTCGCCTTCCGAACCTTCGTGGCGCAACACGGCGACGAGCCCGAGATAAGCGCGGCCCGGATGGTCCACGCCGAAAAAGGCGCCATTGGTTGCAACGCTGGTCGCCTGCTCCGCGCGATAATCCGGATGGGCGCGCCATCCGACGTCCGAAAGAAAGCAGGCGGCGTGACGCAATCGTCTTTCCTCCAGCGTCTCGTCGACGTCGGAAGAGGAAAAGAAAATATCCGTCCAGCCAATGAGGTCGTCGCCATAATCCGGCGCGCGCGACAAAATTTCGTTGAGATGCCTGGCGGCGGCGAGAAGCGGATCCTGCGCGCGCTCCGACTCGGGCAAGCGTTCATATAGCAGCCCTTCGCGCACGCCCGCGGCGGAGATGACAATTTCCTTGGGCCTCGCGCGGCGAATGATCTCGTCGAGCACAATCGCGGCGTAGGCCAGCAAGGGACGGCGCGCCGCCGAGACGGAAGCTATATTGGACAATGTCTCGCTGTCGACTCGCTCGACCAGACTCGCAAATTCCGCCGCCTCTTTGGTTTGGATGCTGTAATTGTGCATGACGTCGAGAGAATAATTGCGTTGGCGCATGTGAAGTCGCGCGAGCGCGCGCCACGCGCCGCCAACTGCGTAGAATGTGCGACCGCGCAAAGTTTCGAGCGGCTTGGCGTCCGCGAGCGCCTTGCGTGCGATGCGAGCCGCTTCGCGCGGAGATCGTCCCGAGGCATCCATGAGAGCCAATCCCCCAAGCGGCAAGGTGACGCCCTTGCCGATGTGGGATCCCTCGACGTCGATGAGTTCGAGAGAGCCGCCGCCGAGATCTCCAACAACCCCGTCTGGCGCATGTACTGCGGAAATCACGCCCAATGCGGAGAGTTGCGCCTCACGCTTGCCCGAAAGCAGGGCAATGTCCTGGCCAATCGCATCGCGCGCGGCTGCAAGAAAAGAAGCGCCGTTCTCCGCATCGCGCGCGGCTGCGGTCGCGATGACTTCGATGTCGGAAATATCCATCGTAGCGCACAGGGCCTTGAAACGCCGTAGCGCCGCCAAGGCTTTCTCGACGCCTTCTTTCGGCAGGCGCCCGGTCGTCAGAACCCCCTTGCCGAGACCGCACATCGCCTTTTCATTGAAGATCGGCGTCAATGATCTCGTCAGCGCCTCAAAAGCGACGAGACGCACGGAGTTTGATCCTATATCGACAATTGCGACAGGAGGAGAGATCTGGGCGACGCCTTCGGCCGCGCCAAAACTTCTCACTTCAAGCGTCGCTGAGGCGCTTGAGGAGAGAACGCGGACGCCACTCTTTGAGAGACTTGCCACGACCGGACAAACTCGGGTTCGTCATGAAGTATTTGTGGGCGTTGAACCGTTCCTCACCCTCGGGGGCAGTTATGCGCAATGATGAGCCGTCCGGCAAGAGCCGATAGCTCTGCTCGTTGTCGATAAGGTTGGCCGTCATGATTTGGTCGAGAATTTGCTGATGTACGGTTGGATTGGTGATCGGACAGAGGACTTCGACGCGTCGGTCAAGGTTGCGGGGCATTAAATCCGCGGAGGAAATATAAACCGCAGCGCGCGGATGCGGCAAAGCGTGGCCGCCGCCGAAAGCGTATATGCGTGCGTGCTCGAGGAATCGGCCAACGATCGACTTGACCCGAATATTTTCCGACAGGCCCGGAACGCCTGGACGCAGACAGCAAATTCCGCGAACGACGAATTCGATAGAGACGCCGGCCCGCGAGGCTTCGTAAAGAGCGTCGATGATCTCCGGATCGACAAGCGCATTGCATTTGCCCCAGATCGTCGCAGGCTTTCCGGCTTTGGCGAAGCCAATCTCCTGCTCGATATGCTCCAGCAGCTTTTTCTTGAGTGAAATCGGCGACACGGACATGCGTTCGAGCCCTGCGGGCTCGGCATAACCGGTGATGAAATTGAAGATGCGGGAGACGTCGCGGGCTATCGCTGGGTCGGCGGTGAAGAGCGAGAGATCGGTGTAAATGCGCGCCGTCACCGGATGATAGTTTCCGGTGCCGACATGGCAGTAAGTGACGAGCCCTCCGCCTTCGCGGCGCACGACCATCGACAGCTTGCCGTGCGTTTTCAGTTCGATGAAGCCGAAAACGACCTGCGCGCCGGCGCGTTCGAGATCGCGCGCCCAACGAATATTGGCCTCTTCGTCGAAACGCGCCTTCAATTCGACGAGAGCCGTGACGGATTTTCCGGCCTCGGCCGCCTCGACCAATGCGCGCACGATGGGACTGTTGGACGAGGTGCGGTAAAGCGTTTGTTTTATCGCAACGACATTGGGGTCGCGCGCGGCCTGTTGAAGGAATTGCACGACAACGTCGAAGGACTCGTACGGATGATGGACCGCGAGGTCTTTCTGTTTGATCGCCAGAAAGCAGTCGCCGCCATTGTCGCGCACGCGCTCGGGAAAGCGCGGATTGTAAGGCTTGAATTTAAGCTCCGGCCGATCGAGCGCGACAAGCTCCGACACGTCATTCAGCGCAAGCATCCCCTCCTGTACGAAGATTTCGTCATCCTCGACATCGAGCTCTGCGGCGACGAGCGCCCGCAATGAGTCCGGCATGTTCGAGGCGATTTCCAGCCGTATGACCGAGCCGCGACGCCTTCGCTTCAACGCGGTTTCGAAGAGACGCACGAGATCTTCCGCCTCTTCCTCCACCTCGAGATCGCTGTCGCGAATGACCCGGAAAAGACCTTGCCCGCGCAAGTGATATCCGGGAAAAAGTCTCGGCGCGTTGATCGCGATCAGCGTTTCCAGCGAAATGAAGCGTTCACGCGCTGGGCTCGCGCCACCGGCCTGCGGGGTCGCCATTTTGACGAAACGCTCGATCTTTTGCGGCAGACGCACAAGCGCCTGCAGCGCCTTGCGGTCGCTGGACCGCACCAGTTCGAGCGCCAGCGTGATGCCAAGATTTGGAATGAACGGAAAAGGATGCGCGGGATCGACCGCGAGCGGCGTCAGCACCGGAAAGACGCGATCGAGAAAATGCTGCTCGAGCCATTCGCGGTCTTTTTTTGTGAGATCGTCGGGATCGACGATGACAATGCCGACCTCTTCGATCTCCGAGCGCAACTCGCGCCACCGCCGCATCTGTTCAGTCGTCAGAAGAGAGGCGCGTTCGTTTATCTTCACCAATTGTTCGGCGGCGGTGAGCCCGTCCTGCGAAAGCGCCGTAAGGTGCGAACGCACTTGTCCGCGCAGGCCGGCGACGCGGACCATAAAAAATTCGTCGAGATTGTTCGCGGAGATCGACAGAAACCGCAACTGCTCGAGCAGCGGGTGGTTCCGGTTCGACGCCTCTTCCAGCACGCGCCTGTTGAACTCAAGCCAGGACAGCTCGCGATTGATAAATCGCTGCGGCGAGGCTGCGAGCTCCTCCGGGCGCTCCAATATGTCGCCCGGCAAATCCATGACGGGAATGTCCGCGCCCGTGCGCTCGGCCTCCAGATTATCCTGAATATGCCGGGTCATCGCTGCTTCTCTGCGTCGCATGGGCTCATATTGGCATATTCGCGGTCAGTCATATAAGTTTTTTGACGCCTTCATTAATCCTCTCTCAACCGCGCCAGAAGCTCGCCGGCGAGGGGGCGCGTCACCGGCCGGCCGCGGGCGAGCGACTCTCGGTCGAGCGCCTCGACAAAGCGGCGAGCGGCGTCCAGCGAACGTTCGAGCCGCAAGGCGATAAAATTGGCCACCGACGGGTCCACGCTGAGCTGTCGATCCCTGAAAAGCTTCTCCAGCACCGCAACAATCAGCGAATCGTCCGGCGCCCCGATTTCAAGCGTCGGCGCGCGGCGAAGCCTCGACAGTAGATCCGGCAAGCAGACGCGCTTCCCGTCGGGAAGGACACGGGCGGTCATGAGAAGCGAGGAGCCGGTCTCCGAAACATAGTTAAGAAAATGGAACAAGGCGGTTTCGTCGCCGACCAAATCGACATTGTCCAGCGCGAAGGCGCGGCGTCCGGCGTTGAGCAGGCGCGGAGCCGGAATGTCGGACGCGGAAATCGCCATAGCATCCGCTCGCGCGCTCCAGATCGCGAGCAGATGGGTCTTGCCCGAGCCCGGCGGGCCCACAAGCAGCATGGTCTGGGAAGGCCAATCGGGCCACTGCAGAACGACGGAAAGAGCGGCGGAATTCGCCGGCGACGGCAAGAACTCGGACAGACCGAGTCGCGCGTCGACCGGCAGGTCGAACGGAATTTGCGCCGCCGCTCGACGCTCCCGTCCGTCCTCATCGCCACCCATGGCGTCACGCCTTGTGATGCGGATGTAAATATAGCGCGCTGCTGCGATAGCGGCGCGCGAGGAACCGCAGGATGACGCCAAGCGCCGCGGCCACCGGCACGGCGATGATGAGGCCCGTGAAGCCGAACAGCGAGCCGAACGCGAAGAGCGCAAACATCAGCCACACAGGATGCAGGCCCACGGCGTCCCCGACAAGACGCGGCGAAAGTACATTGCCGTCAAGGAAAAGTCCGGCGCTGACGACGGCTATCGCCTCCGCAGGAAGGCGCCAATCGGGCCAGGATTGAACCAAAGCGACGATGATCGACAAAACGAAGGCCGTGAGCGATCCCACATAGGGAATAAAGCTCAACAGACCCGCTAGAACGCCGATCAGGAATCCGAAGTTCAGCCCGATCAACGAGAGTCCAAGGGCGTACCACACGCCGAGGAACAGGCAGACGAGGGACTGGCCGCGCAGGAAGCCCGCGAGCGCCGTGTCGATGTCCCGGGCGAGCGAGCGCACATCCGCGCGATGGCGCTCCGGCACAAGCTGATCGCACACAGCGATCATCTTGTCCCAATCGAGCAACATATAGAATGCGACGACCGGGGTAACGACGACAAGAGAAGCCACATTGATGAGCGCGACGCCCCGCGTCAGCATCGATTTCAGGAAATCTCCTGCTAAAACCGCCGCTTCGCCGGCAATGTCGCTTATATATTTCTGCGCGTCGAAGCCGGACGCGGCCCCGCCAAGACCGACTTTTTGTAACATGTCGTTGAAATATTCGCCGGTGAACTTCTCACTCCATTCCGACAGGAGGCCCTGCAAGGTCGCTAGATAGCCCGGCAAGCTCGTTATGAAAGCGGCGAGCTGACGCGACAATATAGGCGCGATCAGCAACAGCAGCGCCGCCGCCGCCAAAACGAAGCAGACGAGGATGAGGAGCGCGGCCCCCAATCGAGACAATCCGGCCTTTTGCAGACGGTCGGCTACGGGATCGAGCAAATAGCCCAGCGCCGTCCCGGCGACGAAGGGGGCCAAGATCGGGCTAAGAAAGTAAAGAACGGCGGCGAGCCCGGCGAGCGCCAACCCCCAGAGCAAAGCCTGCTGCTGCAAGGTGAGGCCCGCCCATTGCCCGCGTCCCGGCCGCCGATTGTGGTCCGACATTTCAAGGTCCCATATGCTTGACCCAGCGCCACAGATAGACGCTGGCCGAAGCCACGGTCAATGCGGTTACAAGAAGGATAAGAAATCCAATCACTCCGACGATTTCCACGTTGAACGCCTGCCCGCTCAATATGGAGGCGGCAAGGACCAATTGGAGAAACGTCGTCGCCTTGGAAATCATGAGCGGGTTCACTTCGATCGGACGGCGCAATAACCAGGAAATGACCACCGCACCGACGATCATGAGGTCGCGCGAGACGATCATGATCGCGACCCAGGCGGGCAGGCGCCCGACGACCGCTAATGTTATGAAAATCGACATGATCAACGCCTTATCGGCGATGGGGTCGAGCAAGGCGCCCAGTTCGCTTCGCAGATCGAAGCTTCGCGCGAGCCACCCGTCGACGGCGTCTGAAACGCCAGCCGCGACGAAAACCCAAAAAGCCCAACGCCAACTCTGGGTCACCATCAAATCGACGATGACCGGCGTGAGAATCAAGCGGCCAATCGTGATGAGGTTGGGAACGGACGCAAACCAATGATAATACATGGCCCAATATCTGGTTCAGGCGAAGCGCTTGCCAATAGCGCAGCGCGCCGCTTTCCTGAAATCACGCTGCGCGCGACCTTCCGCGCATAGCAAATGCGGAGAGCGCCAGTGCGAGCGCCACAAAGCCAAGCAGCAATGTCGATATAGCGTTCACCTCAGGCGAGACGCCCAATCGAACTTGAGAATAAATACGCATGGGCAAAGTCGTTGCGCCCGGCCCCGTGGCGAAGCTCGCTATTACAAGATCGTCGAGCGAAAGGGTGAAGGCGAGAAGGTAAGCGCTTGCGATCGACGGAGCAATCAACGGCAAGGTTATTTTCACAAAGGCCTGCGCCGGCGTGGCGCCCAAATCCATGGCCGCCTCTTCGAGAGTCATATCGCATTCCCTGAGCGCGGCCAGAATCACAACGGCGGCAAAGCACATTGTGAAGGTCGCATGAGCGACGACGAGGGTCGCAAGGCCGCGATCTATTCCAAGGGCGACGAAGCAGAGCAGGAGCGACAGACCCAGCACGACCTCTGGAAGAACCAGCGGCGCATGTATGGCCGAGAAAAACAAGGTTCGAGTTTTGAAGCGCCCGAAACGCGCCAGGGCGAGCGCGGCGAGCAAGCCATTCATCGTCGCGAAAGCCGCAGAAAGAGCCGCGGCGACGAGGCTTGTTCTGGCTGCGTTCAACATCTGCTCGTCAGAAAGGAGCGCATAATACCATTTCGTCGAGAACCCGCCCCATACGGCGACGAGTCTCGAGGCGTTAAAGCTCATAACGACAAGAATGACGATCGGCCCGTAAAGGAACAGGAATCCGAGCGCGAGCGCGCTCCAATGCGCGAGGCTCCTGGCTCCCGCCTTCATCGGCGTTCCTCTTCCTTCAGTCGAAGGCGCTCGTAAAAGAGAAGCGGCGCACTAAGCAAAGCAAGCAGCACAATGGCCGCCGCCGAGGCCGCGGGCCAATCGCGATTTGCAAAGAAATCGTTCCACAACGTGCGGCCAATCATCAGCGTATCGGAGCCGCCGAGAAGATCGGGGATGACGAACTCGCCGACCGCGGGAATGAAGACAAGCAGCGACCCCGCGATAATCCCTTCTCGCGACAAAGGAAAAGTGACGGCCCAGAACGCGCGCCAGGGAGTGGCGCCAAGATCCGCGGCCGCTTCTCGCAGCGTCGCGTCCTGACGTTCAATCGACGCGTAGAGCGGCAACAACATGAACGGCAGATAGGAATAAACGATCCCGACGACCACGGCGCCGCTCGTCGCAAACATCGGCAAAGGCGCGTCGATCAGGCCCAAAGCCTTGAGCGCGTGATTGATCAACCCCTCGTCCTTCAGCAAGGCGATCCATGCGTAAACGCGAATAAGAAAGCTTGTCCAGAAAGGAGCAACCGCAAATCCGATGAGCATGGGCCTGACGCGCTGGGGCGCCCGCGCCAGGGCGAGCGCAAACGGATAGGCGAGGAGGAGCGTGAAAAATGTGGCCACCGCCGCAATGACGAGCGACGAAAGATAGGAATCCACATAGATGCTGTCGTTTGCAAGCCCGCGATAGGCGTCGAGGCTAAGAGATGAGAGCTTCTCCAAGAACCGCGCAAAGCCATCGGTAAGATCGAAGACCGGCTCATAGGGAGGGCGCGCCGTGGCGGGGCGCGAGAGCGAGATTTTTGCGATGAGAACGAAGGGCGCGATCAAAAAAAGAACAATCCAGCCATAAGGCGCCGCGAGCGCAAGGCGTTGAGACGGCGACAGGCGCGTTTTGCTCCCCTTGCCCGTCATCTGTCCTCCGCAAACAGCGTTCCCGCATCCGGCGCGATATGGAGCGTAACCACGTCGTCCTTCGCGAGGTTTTCCCCTTTCGTGGATGAAACGAGCAAAGGCTCCGAAGCGTTAACGCGCACGCGCAGAAGCGTCGACTCGCCGCGAAAGGCGACGTCGTCTACGACGCCGAGAATTCCGCCTATGCTGTCGCCGCGCATAATCTCGATATTTTCCGGGCGCACGGAGAGAGTAGCCTTCGCCCCTGCGGCCAAATTGCAGGACGCGACCGAAATGCGCCCGAAGGGCGCCACGAACCAGTCGCCACTCCCATTCTCGATCACGCCGTCGATCATATTTGTCTGACCAACAAAACCTGCGACAAAACGCGTGCGCGGACGACGGTAAATTTTAGCCGGCGCGCCGACCTGTTCGATTCTGCCCGCGCGCATGACCGCGATGCGATCCGCGAGAGCCAGAGCTTCGTCCTGATCATGCGTGACGATCACGAAACTCGTATTCAGCCTGCGCTGAATGTCCTTGAGCTGAAACTGCGTGTCTTCCCGAAGCTGACGGTCCAGCGCGCCGAGCGGTTCGTCCAGCAACAGCAAAGACGGGCCGGGCGCCAGGGCGCGCGCCAGCGCGACGCGCTGCTTCTGGCCGCCTGAAAGCTGTTCGATCTTGCGTGCGCCGAGACCGCTCATTTGCATGATGCGCAGCAGCTCTTCGACGCGCGATTCAATTTCGGCGCGGCTCCTGCCTTGCTGCTTCAGTCCGAAGCCAATGTTGCCGGCGACGTCGAGATGAGGAAACAGCGCATAGGACTGGAACATCATATTCACGGGACGCCGGTAAGGCGGTTCGCCGGCGAGGTCGCGTCCCGCGAGAGAAATTCGCCCCGCGTCCGGCGTTTCGAAACCGGCGACGGCGCGCATCAGGGTGGTCTTGCCACAGCCGGAGGGACCGAGAAGCGCGAAAAATTCGCCGGCGCCGACGTCGAGCGAGACGTCGTCGAGCGCTGTAACGGCGCCGAAGCGCTTGGACACATTGCAGATAGAAAGAAGCGCTTCTGTCATACAGCGTTCGTAACTTCGGAAATTCGTCGATAGACGGCGCACCAATGCCGGGCGCGGACCGCGTCGGCCGGAATATCTTCGAGCGTCTCAAGGCGCAACCCGTCGACGGCAAGTAAGTCGATACAGCTCCGCGACAAAGGCCAGGGCGGTCCTTCCGCGTCCTGCCCATCGTTTCGCGCACGCGCAATAACGAGCAATCGCCCGTTCGGCGCGATAAACGACGCGAGACTCCGCGCGGCGTCCTGAAGCATCATTTCCGGCAATGCCTGAAGGGTGTAGCACTCATGCACGAGGTCGAATGCGGAGCGCCATTCATTCGGGGGGTCGAAGATATTCGCAACACGATAAGCGATGCTGCTCTCTGGAAACCTGCGCGTAGCCCAGCATATCGCTCCCTCAACAAGGTCGAAGGCGACAACCTGCGCCCCCGCCGCCGCGAGCGCTTCCGCGTTGTCGCCCAATCCGCAGCCGACGTCCAGGGCCCTTGAGCCCGCAAGCGTATCCTGCCGCGACAGCCACTCGGCAAGCAAGGGATGCGGCGAAAGCTGCGCCCAGGGAACGGCTGCAGGGTCGCCGTCGGCTTGCGCATAAACCGCCTCGAACCATGCGCGCCGCAAAGGATCCGCTTCTTTGCCGCCCGGGGTCTTGTGAGGGTCGATTGCGTCGAGTCGCGCCCGCGCCGCGGCGCGTCGAAGTTCAAAGTCCGCGTTCACGGCTTTTGCTCCCTCACCTTATGGAATTTTCCATCGGCGTCTTCCTGCCAATAGGCGAGCGTTAAACCGCTCTGCAGCAGTTCTTTCCATTGCTCGCGCGCGTGGTCGCGTTCGGCGTCCTCGAACAAGATGACCGCGCGTTCGCGCGGGCGCGACGCCGGGTCGGCAAGAGAGGGCGCCACGCGGGCGCCGTCGATAAGAAAGCGCACATCCGCGCCGTTCGGATTATCGACGTCGCTCGTGAGATAGATCGGCTGGTTCGTCGCTCCTTCAATCGAAGCGCTGTGCGGTAGAAAGCTTGCGGCGCTATAAGACCATAACGCGTCGTCGATCTGCTCCAGGCGCTTCGCGCTCGCAGCTTGCACCACAACTCGCCACCCTCGCGCCAGCGACCGCTCGAGAAGCAGCGGTAGGGCTTGCTCCAGCGAACGCTTCGTGAGGTGATAGAATGCGACTTCGATCATGGTTTGTCGCCGTCGCTCGCTCAGGTTGATTTCTCGCTTGAGGCGCCGCCAGCGCCGCAGTCACGGGCGCCCACGCGCCTGCAACCGGAGTTTCGCACAGATGCGCCGACCCTCGCAAAAAATTCATTGGCGAAGGAACGGTCCGCGGCGGTCATGACTTATAGGTCTCGTGGCGCGCGGCGCGCGCCGCATTTCCATAGACCGAGCGCTTGCTTGCGCTGATTGTGTTTATGATTTTGCGATTATCCATTGCGAAAACGAGCCGATTACGCAAAAGCGAGCCGCCATTTCGAAATATATATTGGAGAGAAAAATGACTGCACAAATCACACAAGCACGTCTTCATTGAAGAAGCCAATCTGAATCGCGGCGACGACAACTTCTTCAACGATCGCATTTCTTCCTTCGTAATCCTGGAAGGCAATTGGACCTTCCGGCGCGACAGCAATTTTTCAGGTCCAAAATCCACGACGCTTGGACCGGGCGTCTATAACTGGGTCGAAAGCGTTGGAATTCCGAACGACTCGGTCTCCTCGCTTTCGTCCGTCAGGCACTAGCCGGGGCCGCTGAAGGGCGATGAGAGGCCGGCGCTGAAGCGCCGGCCTCTCATTTTTCGTAATAATCGCGCACCAGCCGGTCGAGCAGACGAACGCCCCAGCCGGAACCCCAGCTTTGATTGATGTCGGATGCGGGAGAGCCCATGCCGGTTCCTGCTATGTCGAGATGCGCCCAAGGCGTCTTGTCGACGAAGCGCTCAAGAAATTGCGCCGCGGTGATGGAGCCAGCATGCCGTCCGCCAGTGTTTTTCATGTCGGCGAATTTCGAGTCGATCAGCTTGTCATAGGCGGCTCCCATTGGGAGGCGCCAGAGCTTCTCGCCGGTCGCCTTGCCGGCGGCGAGGATTCGGTCCGCCAATTCGTCGTTGTTCGAGAAAAGTCCTGCGTGCTCCTGACCAAGCGCGATGAGAATGGCGCCGGTGAGCGTCGCGAGGTCGACGATGAAGGCGGGTTTATATTTTTCCTGCACGTACCATAGCGCATCGGCGAGCACGAGCCGGCCTTCGGCGTCCGTATTGATGACCTCGATCGTCTGGCCGGAGGCCGATTTCACAATGTCGCCGGGTCGCTGCGCCTTCCCGTCCGGCATGTTTTCGACAAGCCCCAGGACGCCGATCACATTGGCCTTCGCCTTGCGCGAGGCGAGCGCATAAAGCAGCCCTGTCACCGCGGCGGCGCCCGCCATATCGCCTTTCATATCCTCCATCGAGGCGGCGGGCTTGATCGAAATCCCGCCTGTGTCGAATACGACCCCCTTTCCGACAAAGGCGACGGGCTTCGCATCAGGCGCGCCGCCGTTCCAGCGCAGGACGACCAACCGGCTATCATTTGCAGAGCCCTGCCCGACCGCCAGAAGCGCGCGCAGGCCGAGATCCGACATTTTCGCAACGTCGAGAACCTCGACCTCAACCCCAAGCTTCGAGAGCTCGGACGCCCGGCGAGCGAATTCTACGGGGGACAGCACATTCGCGGGTTCGTTCACGAGCGTGCGGGCGAGATAGACGCCTTCCGCGAGGCCCTTGATTTCCGAGACGGCGGCGCGCGTCGCTTCGACGTCGACGACCGCGACGGAGATGTCGCTTTCGCCCTCGCGCTCTGCCTCGTCCTTTTTCTTTTTCGTGCGATAAAGCTCGAATTTATAGGCGCGCAAGGCGGCTCCGAGCGCAAATTGAGCCGCTGCGGCGTTGAGATCCGCCGGCGTTGAGGGTGGATCGAACAATGCCAGCGCCCGGGCGCCTGCGCCGATCTTCGCGCTCGCCTGGCCTCCCAGCGTCAGAAAATCGTCGAAGGCCTTCGCCTTTTCTATATCCGCCTCGCCGCCATCGCCGGACGCCTTCCCGACGCCGAGGGCGACCAAGCGATCCGCTCCAATGCCGTCAGGCGCGTAAATCTCCAGTGAAGAGCCGGACTTTCCCTTGAATTTCGCTGCCGCCGCCGCCCGCGTGAACTGGGCTTGAGCCCCTTTGAGGGCCTCTTTCGTGCGAGGCCCCAAGCTGAGATCGTCGCCCACGAAAATGACCAAAGTCAACGGATTTTCGCCGCTCGGGGCCGCAGAAAGTCGACGGCTCGCCTCCTCGAAGGATAAAATCTCGAAATTCACGTTGAGAGACATCTTCACCTCGTGAGGGGGAGCATTGGCCGCGGCACTATCACCTTCCAAAAAGCGGGGTCAATTCACAAATCGCCCTGCCGCTGAAAAGCCGCGAACTGTCCTCACTCTGGGCGTGATCAAAAAGCCACGGAAGGCGACAAAACGCCCTTCGCGGCTCCAGGCGCGTCGCCGCATCTTGCCTCTGCCTTTGCGGCGGTCTAGCCAAGGCGGAAGGATGTGTAATGCGCCTGATTCCAAGGCTGGGCGCAATCAGTTTGCCCCGTGACGAGACAACTCCGAGGCTCATGGCGACAGTAAAGCGCTACTTCGACAACTGGCCCCGTCGGCGGGGAATTCGGCGATGATCGGCCTGACGCTGACGCGTTATCTCGCTCTGCGCTTTCTGAAGGTGATCTTCGCGATCTTCGCGGCGATCTTCTGCCTCATGTTCGTGATTTATTTCGTCGAACTTCTACGCCGGTCGGGCGATGCGCCGCAGGTGGGCGCCGGAACAGTCGCGCTCATGACGATCATGCGCGTCCCGGCGACCGCGGAGACGATCCTGCCCTTCGCCGTGCTGTTCGGCGCGATGGCGACCTTCGTCGAGTTGACCCGGAAACTCGAATTGATCGTGGCGCGCGCCGCCGGCGTCTCCGTCTGGCAGTTCCTTGCGCCTTCCGTTCTGGCGGCCTTCGCCATCGGCGTGCTGTCGATCACGATCTACAATCCGCTCTCGGCCGTGATGAAGCAGCGCTCGGACCAGATGGAGATGGAGATTTTCGGCGTGCCGGGAAGTCTTCGCTACGACCGTAGCGTGTGGCTGCGCCAGCACAGCGTCGACGGGCTAGCGATCATTCACGCGACGGTGTCGGCGGCCGGGGGCGCAGAACTTAGCGGCGTCAGCGTCAATCTTTACTCGCGCGAGGGCGTCTTTCTGGAACGGGTCGAGGCGGCAAGCGCCAAGCTCTCTCCGGGCGTATGGACGCTTGAGAATGCTATGGTGAGCGCCCCCGGCGAGGAGCCCCGCGCCGTCGGCAAATATCTTCTCGCCACAGACCTCACTCCAGAAAAACTCGCGGCGGCGGTGACGCCGCCTCAAGGCACGCCTTTCTGGGATCTTCCTAGCCAAACCGAAAGCACGAAAGAGGCCGGTCTCGATCCGACCGGATATCGGCTGCAGTTCCAGACCCTGCTCGCGAGACCTTTACTTCTTGTCGCTATGGTTCTTTTAGCGGCTTCTTTTTCGTTAAGATTCTTTCGATTCGGTGGCGTGGCTAAAACCCTTTCCGGTGGCGTCGTGGCGGGCTTCGTGCTTTATATCGCTTCGAAAGTTCTTTCCGATCTGGGCGGCGCCGGAATGATAAGCCCTCTCGTCGCCGCCTGGTCGCCTGCGCTCGTCGGGAGCATGTTGGGCACGCTTGCGTTGTTGAATTCGGAGGACGGGTGATGGCGCGCCATCACCCCCCCCGCAATTTCTTCCCGGCCCGGGACGCAGGACGCGCTCCGCGCCAAAGCTTGCGTCTGTCGGCATGGGTTCGCCGCGTCGCGGCCGCCGCCATTTTTCTGCTTGCGCCAGCCTATTCGCTCGCAGCCCCCCCGGCCGGCGACGGATCTCGCATGGTCGTCGAGGCCAAGGAGCTTGTCTACGATCAGGACAAGAACATCGTCACCGCGAAGGGCGACGTTCAGATCTATTACAAAGGCCGGATTCTTCAGGCCGATCGCGTCTCCTACAACCGGACGACCGGGCGCGTTTACGCCGAGGGTCACGCGCAGCTGACCGAAAAGGACGGCACGGTCGCTTTCGCGGAGCGTTTCGATCTTACGGACGACTTCAAAGCGGGCTTTATCGACAGCCTTCAGGTCGAAGGCCAGAACAGCACGCATTTCAGCTCGCCGCGCGCGGAGCGCGCAGGCGACACAACCATCTTCGACCTCGGCTCCTATTCCGCCTGCGACGCCTGCAAGGACGATCCCTCGCGCCCGCGTCTGTGGAATGTGCGCGCCAAGCGCATCATCCACGATAACGTCGAGAAGATGATTTATTATGAGGACGCTTCGCTGGAATTCTTGGGCGTTCCAGTCGCCTATGTGCCGTTTTGGTCCTCGCCGGACCCCAGCGTGAAACGCAAATCCGGGCTTCTGTCGCCCCAGTTCGTCTACCGGTCGCAGCTTGGCGGCGGACTTGGCATTCCGCTTTTTCTGGCGCTCGCGCCCGATTACGACCTGACGATCACGCCCACCTATTTCTCGCGTCAGGGTCCTTTCGTTTCCGCCGAATTCCGCCAGCGTTTTGAGAATGGCGGGTACATCATTCGCGCAGAGGGAACGCATGTCGGCGATCCAGGCGCCTTCGCTGCGCCGCCGCTCGGCGCTCAGAACAAACGCTGGCGCGGGGCCGTGTACACGACCGGCGAATTTGCGATCAACGATTTCTGGAAGTTTGGATGGGATATCAACGTCCTGTCGGATCGCTTCTTCCTGCAGGACTACAAGCAGTATAACTACTTGCTGCAGAACTATTTCTTCCGGGAATCGTCGTCGACGGTCTATTTGACGGGACAGGGTCCGCGCAGTTACTTCGATCTGCGCGGCTATTATTTCCAGGGCCTGTCGCCAAACGACGTGCAGGCGCAACAGCCCCTCGTGCATCCTTTGCTTGACTATAACCGCGCCTTCGACATCGACCCAGCGAAAACCTTCGGGATCGGCGGACAGCTCGATATCGACGCGAATTTCATCAGCACCTCGGCGGATGTCGCGAATTACGAGTCGATCCAACCGCGCACGCTCGACAGCATCTACGGTCTCTACAACGTCTGCCAGGTCTACTCGCCCGCGCAAAATCGAGCGAACAGCTCCTGCCTCCTCCGCGGGATTGGCGGCGACTATGAACATGCGACGCTCAGCGCGTCATGGAAACGCAAATTCATCGATCCGATCGGCTCGGTGTGGACGCCGTTCGTCTTTACGCGCTTCGTCGGCTCTTATCTGAATTATGACACCCAGGGTCTGTTCCCGATCTACAACGGCACCTATCAGCCGATCCCCAACGGCGCGCAGTCCGCGTTCCTGAACGGCTCCGACGGCCACGCGCGCGGCCAGGTCCTCCCCGGCATGGGCTTCGAGTGGCGCTATCCGTTGCTCGCGCGAAGCGCAATCGGCGATATCGTGTTCGAGCCCATTGCGCAGGTCATCGCTCGCCCCAACGAGACATCCATTCCGTCCCTCGTGAACATCGACGCTCAAAGCCTCGTCTTCGACGATTCGACCCTGTTCGAGTGGAGCAAGTTCTCCGGTTACGATCGTTTCGAGACCGGTCTTCGCCTCAATTATGGGGGGCAAGCCACTCTGGCGCTGCCGACAGGCGGCTTCGTCAACGCCATGGCTGGGCAGTCCCGCCAACTCGCCGGCGCAAACGCCTATGCGACGCCGGACGCCGCAAATGTCGGCATCGCCTCAGGTCTCGATACGCGCACCTCTGATTGGGTCGGCCGCTTCGCTTTCGCTCCCTGGGCTCCGCTGCAGTTCATCGCCAAGGGCCGGTTCGATCAGGATACTATGAAAGCTCGCCGCATCGATCTGGTCGCGGCTCTGAAATGGGATCCAATCACTTTCGATCTCCAATATGCGAACTATTCTGCGCAGACCCCTATCGGCTTTGATCATCGCCGGCAGGGTCTTTCGGCAAGCGGGCGCTATAACCTCACCAAAAATTATTTTGTGAGCGGTTCTGTCACCTTCGACATGAGCCGCTACCTTTTCAACGGGCTTACTCCGACATCGATCGGAACTACGACCTTCACGGGCGTGAACCTCGTCGGCACCGCCCCGGTATTCTCGATCGCGGCTTTGGGCGCGGGCGCGGGGTATCAGGACGAATGCGCGACATTTTTCGTGAACTATTCCTCGATTTATCAGCCGCAGTCGGTCACCGGCCTGCCGGCCAGAAATCAAACGATCATGGTGTCCTTGCAATTACGCACTTTGGGCGATGCGAAATTCAATTACGGGCTGGGTTCGGTCCCGCTCAACGACGGCGTGCGCTCTACGCCCTAACGCCCGCGGCGAAGTCAGTTCCACAGGAGGAGTTATGCGAGTTTTCGTGCGACAGACGACCCGATCAACGGGCTTCCAACGAGCGCGCCGCCTGGCGCAGCTAACCCTTTACGTCGCCATCGCGTTCGCTGGCGCAAATCTCTCTTCGGCGACTCTTGGAGCCGAAAAGGCGACGGAAGCAGCCGTCGCCAGCAAGGACGACATAGAGAAAATTGTCCACGATTATATCGTCGCAAATCCCGAAGTGATCCGCGACGCGATCGAAGAGCTCGACCGGCGCCAAAAAGTCGCGGAGGCGGAGTCCGTCAAGAAAGTCGTCTCCAAGAGCAGCGACAAGCTGTTAAACTCCAAATATCAGGCGGTGGTGGGCAATCCTTCCGGAGACGTCACGCTGGTGGAGTTCTTCGATTATAATTGCGGCTATTGTCGCCAATCGCTTTCCAGCATCGCCAAATTGATCGAGTCGGATCCTAATTTAAGGGTGGTGCTGAAGGATTTTCCTATCCTCGGACCCCAATCGACCGAGGCTGCTCAGGTGGCGTCGGCCGTCCGCGAGCAGTTGAAGGGCGAAAAGTTCTTCGAGTTTCATAAAAAACTCCTGTCCCAACGCGGCGGCGTGGGCAAAGCCCAGGCCTTGAACGTCGCTCGCGAACTCGGGGTCGACATGGATCGGCTCGACAAAGATCTCAAGAGCCCAGCGATTCACGAAGGACTTGCCGAAGTCGCGGGCCTCGCCGACGATCTTCATTTCAGCGGCACGCCTTCCTGGGTGATCGGAACCGAGGCCGTTGTCGGCGGCATCCCCATGGCGCAGTTAAAGGCGAAGATCGAGAACCTGCGGAAATGCGGCAAGACTATCTGCTGATGGCGCGCAATGCGCCGCCAGCGTGAGGTTTTGGGGCTTTCTTTGCGCTCATAATAAGGCTAAGAAAAAGTCGATCGGCGCGGCGCGCGCCCCGAGGGCCGTTCACTTTGTGAGCAGCTCGAGGCATTCCAACGACGCATTTCTCGCTCGATTGTCTCCCGCCGGCGAGAGGTGCTCCAGCCGCTGGGACATTCATGCCCGCCGTCCACGTTATCAACGGCCCCAATCTCAATTTGCTTGGCTCGCGCGAACCGGAGATCTATGGCTGCGCCACTTTGAGCGAGATAGAGGCGCAACTTCGTGAAACCTGCCAATCGCGCGGCGTCGAACTCGTCTTTCGCCAGTCGAATAGCGAGGGCGATCTCGTTGATTGGATACATGAAGCCGGTCGCGCCGGAGCAAGCGTCATTCTCAATGCCGGCGCTCTGACGCACACGTCCATCGCCCTTTTCGACGCGATCAAAGGAGCGCAGGCCCGAGTCATCGAGGTGCATCTCTCGAACGTCTTTGCGCGCGAGAGTTTCCGGCACCATTCCTTCATCTCACCGGCAGCTCGCGGCGTCATCGCAGGCTTCGGCCCGCTTTCGTATTTCCTGGCCCTCGAGGCCGCCTTGCAAAACCAACGCAGAAAGACCTGACGATCCATGGCGCGCAAAGCACAAACGTCTCGACCTGCAGCAAACAAGCCGGCCGTAAGAACCGCGCCGCAAATCGACCCCGAACTTGTCCGCATCATCGCCCGGTTGGTGGGCGACAGCGATCTGAGCGAAATAGAGGTGCAGAAGGGCGATTTGCGGATACGCGCCGCACGCATTTCCACACATGCGCATGGCGCTGGGGGGGCCACGATCGCCCTACCCCCGCATCACGCTTCGCCCGCGCCCCCCACCGCGCAGATCGCCCCCGCAAAGCTCCAACCTTCGCCCGCGCCGGAAGCCCCGGCCGCGGACTACGTCGACGCAGTGAAATCTCCGATGGTCGGCACCGCTTATTTGCGGCCCAACCCGGACTCCAAGCCTTTCATCGAACTTGGCGCCCGCGTATCCGCCGGCGACAAGCTGCTTCTGATCGAGGCCATGAAAACCTTCAACGACATCGTCGCGCCAAAGGCCGGGATCATCACGGCCATTCTCGTCGAGGACGGACAGCCGGTCGAATACGGCGAGCCTCTCCTCGTGATCGAATAGCGGCGCACATGTTCGACAAAATCCTCATCGCCAATCGTGGCGAAATCGCATTGCGCATCCTGCGCGCCGCGAAGGAGTTGGGCATCGCCACAGTTGCCGTCCATTCGACAGCCGACGCCGACGCGATGCATGTGAAACTCGCCGATGAGTCGGTCTGCATCGGGCCGCCTTCCGCGAGGGAATCCTATCTCAACATTCCATCGCTGCTCTCGGCATGCGAAATCACCGACGCAGACGCCGTTCATCCGGGCTATGGGTTTCTGTCGGAAAATGCGCGATTTGCGGAAATCCTCGAAGAGCATGGCCTGACCTTCATCGGGCCGAAGGCCGCGCATATCCGCCTGATGGGAGACAAGATCGAGGCAAAAGCGACTGCGAAACGGCTCGGCATCCCTTGCGTGCCGGGGTCAGACGGGCCGATCAAGGACGAACGCGAGGGACTGCGCGCCGCAAAAAACATCGGTTATCCCGTGCTGGTGAAAGCGGCGTCCGGCGGCGGCGGACGCGGAATGAAAGTGGCTCACAGCGAGCGAGAACTGGCGAACGCCATCTCCACCGCGCGCGTCGAGGCGAAGGCCGCTTTCGGCGACGACACTGTCTACATCGAAAAATATCTCGACAAGCCGCGCCATATCGAAATTCAGATCTTCGGCGACGGAAAGGGCGAGGCAATTCATCTCGGCGAACGCGATTGTTCGCTACAGCGCAGGCACCAAAAAGTGTGGGAGGAGAGCCCCTCGCCGGCGCTCAACGACACGCAGCGCACCGAAATTGGCGAGATCTGCGCAAACGCGATGCGCGAGTTGCAATATGCCGGCGCCGGCACCGTCGAATTTCTATACGAAGACGGCGCCTTCTATTTCATCGAGATGAATACGCGCATTCAGGTCGAGCATCCCGTGACTGAGTCGGTCACCGGAGTCGATCTGGTTTGCGAGCAAATTCGGGTCGCGGCGGGCTCGCCGCTATCGCTGCGGCAAGAGGACATCGTCTTTCACGGCCATGCGATCGAATGCCGCATCAATGCGGAGCACCATTCCACCTTTCGCCCGTCGCCTGGCCGAATCGCCTATTTCCACCCGCCCGGAGGCGTCGGCGTTCGCGTCGATTCCGCAGCCTACCAAGGTTACGCGATTCCGCCCAATTATGATTCCCTCATCGGCAAGTTGATCGTGCATGGACGCAACCGCACCGAGGCGCTCATGCGCCTGCGCCGGTCGCTCGACGAGTTTATCGTCGACGGCATCGACACGACGCTGCCCTTGTTTCGGACGCTCGTGCGCAACGCCGATGTCCAGAACGGCGTATATGACATACATTGGCTCGAGCATTTTCTCGCGACCGGCGGCATAGAGTCGGGTTTTTGAAAATTTGCCGGGACGCGGACGCAACGGCGTTTTCGTGTTCAATAATGTCGGGGGAGCTTCATGATTGGCGATATTGCGCAGATTTCATCCAAAGGGGCGATACATGTAGCTCTCGGCGCGCTCTTGCTGGTTCTCGTTTCAGCCACTGCGCAGGCCTCGCCCGCAAAAACCACTCGAGGGCCGTTCGTCTTTATTTGCCAGGGATCGCCGCTGACAAAGCTCACCGCGACATTTTTGGGCAAGGACGCCGATCGAGCGAAACTCGCCTATAACGGCAAGACGGTCGTCGCCAAGCAGGCGCTCTCCGCGGACGGCGCTCGCTATCAGGCTCCGGGAGTGGATTTCTGGAACAAGGGCGACGACGCGACCGTCGAGTGGCGCGGCAAGAGCCTGAACTGCTCAATAAAAAAATAACGCTTTCAACAATCGCAGGGCGAAACATCGCTCAGGTGACGCATTCGCGCTCGACCTCCATCGGTCTTGCGCTAGATTTCATTTTCATGTCTCGCCCCGGCGCAAATTACGTCATAACCCCGCAGGTGCTGCTGCGCGCCTACTCCATTGGCCTCTTTCCGATGGCTGAGGACGCGGGCGACGAGCAATTGTTCTGGGTCGACCCCGAACAGCGCGCGATATTTCCGCTGGACGAGTTCAAGGTGTCGCACTCACTGGCGAAAACCATCCGTTCGGATCGTTTCGAGGTGCGCATCGACGGGGACTTCGACGCCGTGATCAACGCATGCGCCGCGCCAGCGCCGGACCGCGAAAGCACGTGGATCAACAGGGACATCAGGCGACTCTACGGCGAGCTGTTCGATATGGGCTTCGTCCATACGGTGGAATGTTGGCGAGAGGGGCGGCTGGCCGGCGGCCTCTATGGCGTTGCGATGCGCGGCGCCTTTTTCGGCGAGAGCATGTTCCACCGCCAGACCGACGCCTCGAAAGTTGCGCTCGCCCATCTTGTGGCGAGACTGCGCCATGGCGGCTTTCGCCTGCTCGACACCCAATTCATGACCGAGCATCTCGCGTCGTTGGGTGCGGTCGAGATCTCGCGCGATGAATATCACGCACAGCTCGCCGCCGCGATCGAAGGCGACGCCGACTTTTTCGCTTGGCCGCGCGGAGAAGCGGTGACGGGCGCGAAAGTCGTGGAGACGTTGCGGGCTGCGCCGTCAGAAAGGAAATAGCGAGGGCTGCGGCGGCGGCGCGGCGACCGGCGGCGCTTCTCTCGGTTTCCGCTTCTTCTTTGGCTTTGGCGCTGACGCAGCGGCGTCGGACGCCGGCGCGGCGTTCTCCGCCGTAGCGGGCTGCTGACCCGGCGAAGCGGCCAGGGGCTCCGCCGGCGTCGCGTCCGGTTCTGTTTTCCGGGATCGCTTCGATTTTTTCTTCGAGTCGCCCGTGTCGGGAGCCGCGGCGTCAGGCGCCGGGGATGCGTCTGGGGCGGCGACGGGCGGCGCGACCGCGACCTCCTTGCCGCCTTTGCAGTCGGTCAGCCAGACGTCATAGACGGGATGTTCGACCCCGTGCAGGCCAGGGCTCGCGGCGAACATCCATCCCGAAAAAATCCGCTTCGCCTCTGGCTTGTCGTTTTTAGGCTCCCGCTTCGCATTGCCTTTGGCGTCGCGAACCGCCTCGGATTTGACCACGCTTTCGTCGACCTCGACGAAACTCGTCGTCTGGGGCGCTTCGGTTTGCGGGCGCGTGTTGCAGACATGCGGCGTCACCTGCAAAGAGCCGAATTGAACGGTCTCGTCGATGGCGACTTCGAAATTGATGATACGTCCCGTCGTCTTATCGAGACCGGCGAAAACGGCGATCGGATGCCGGATCGGCTCGGCCAGGGCGGCGACAGAGGACAAGCCGAGACCCAGCGCCGTGAGGCGCAGAATCGTTTTCAGTCGCGTGGGACGGTTAAGACTCATTTCGGGCGCGAAAGCCATTGCGAGCAAGAACCACAAGAGAGAGGCGAATTGGTGTCACAAAAGAGCGATGCGGGCGCCAGCGAGCGCGCCTCTCAGCCCTCCGGCCGCCAGGCTTCGTAGTCGCCGCCCGCAGGCGGACGCCGCCCTGCGGCCAAGGTCGAGCCAGGCGGCCGATAAGCCCGCGGCGTGCCCGTGAGATTTTCCTGATAGGGAAGCTGCCAAGACCTCGGCTGGTAATTCTCCTGGGTGGGCGGCGTATCCACGGTGTGATGGAGCCAGCCATACCATCCCGGCGGCGTCGCGGAACCCTCCGCATAGCCTTTGTAAATCACCCAGCGGCGCTCTACCAATAGCGCCGGATCGATCTTGCCGCCGCGTCTTCGGTAGTAGACGTTGCCGAACTCGTCTTCGCCCACGCGCTCGCCGTAAAGCAAAGTCCACAGACCCGTGGAAAGCGTGGCTCTGTTCCACCAGGTGAAAAACCGAACGAAGAAGGACATGTCGTTCACGACCCCTGTTTCGGCGCCCTTATCGCCCTTCGCGCCGGGCGTGTCCAGTGTCCGGCGGCCTCAATCCGCCGCGCGAATGAAGGCCCCAAAAGCGCGCGGCCCATCGCCCGTCGTGGCCTTGGCGACAACTTTGAGGGCTTTGGCGTCGATGGACCATAGCTCATTGGAGAACCAGTTCGTCACATAAATCATATTTCCATCGCGGCTCGTCGCGACGCTTTCCGGATATTCGCCCACTTTGATCCGGGAGACAGGCGCCATCGCCGCCGCATCGAACACGCTGACGCTCTCACTATACTGATCGGCGACGAATCCGCGCCCCTGAGCGAGCGCGACGCTATACGGACGCTTGCCGACAGGAATGGACGCGATCGTTTTCCTCGCGGCAAGGTCCACCACGCTGACATCGTCCGATTCGACATTCGCCGTGTAAGCCCGCTGACCTTGCGCGTCGATCACAATGCCAAACGGGTGGCGTCCGACCGATACGGTTGCGACCCGCACAAAGCTGGCGGCGTCCACAATGGAAAGCGCGTTGTCGTCGCGGTCCGCGACAATGACGAAGCGCCCATCGGGCGTCAGCGCAACGCCAGACGGCATGGCGCCGACCTCAACGTCGCGCGTCTTTTCGCTCTCCGGATCGATCTCGACGAGACGGCGGCGGAAAAGCTCCGCGACATAAATATGCTTTCCGTCCGGCGCGACGGCTACGCCGAGCGGGCCGCCGCTGATCGACAGGCGCTTGATGACCTTTCGCTCCCGCGCATCGATGACGGAAACAAATTTCCCGTCCGGGCTTGTCACATAGGCCCGCGAGCCGTCTCGCGCCACAGCAACGCCGGCGGGCTTACCGCCGATGGAGAGCGTCGCGACGGGCTTCATCGCGGCGAGGTCGACAATTGTGAGGTCGTCGCTCGACTGATTGGCGACGAAGGCTTCGTCTGCGCGCGCGCATCGCAATCCAAGACAAAGCGCCAGCAAAAGCGCCGCACGCGCCCCGTGTTTCACTGTGTTTCGACCCTAGCCTTCAACGCCGCGAGGCTCGCTTTGTGCAATTCCGTCACCGCTTTCTCCGCGACTTCGTCCGACAGCTCCGGCGGAGGATTGGCGTTAGGGTAACCGCGATAGAAACGGCCCTTCCATTCGACGTTTGACTTGCCGCCCTCGGCCGCTTTCACCGTGACGATCACGGAATAATTCGTCGCCGGCAGCCGCTTGAGATCGACGGAGTCGACGTGATAGCCAAGCGACATGCGTTCTGCGTCGAACTTCGTCAGGCTTTCCTCGACGACGACGCCGTTGTTCAACGACAGTCGGCGCTTGGCTTGATCAGGCGTTGCGCCGCCGCTTCCTTCGATCTTCGAAACGCCCGGGAGCCAAGTCCAATTTTGGAAATCCGCCACGATCGCCCACACTTTCGCGGGTTGCGCGTCGATATCCATCGTCTCGACGACCTTCAAAGGAGTCGTTCCATGCGCCGCCAGCGCCGCCGCCGGAAGTAGCAGCAATGCTGTAGCGAAGAGCACGTTTCGCGCTGGGGCAAACGACATGGGAAAGTTCTCCTGGCCCTTACTCAAGCCGTGAGGGCCGCCGTCGCAAGGTCGGCGTCGAGGACGCGAGATTTTACTTCCCCCCTTCGACCTTCGCCTTCAAGGATTCGAGACCCGCTTTGTAAATGCCGGTCACCGCCTTCAAAGCCGCCTCATCCGAGAGTTCCGGCGGAGGATCGTTGTTCATGAAGCCACGATAAAAGGCGCCCTTCCATTCGACGACGCTCTTACCGCCCTCCTCCTTCACCGAAATGGTCGAGGCGTAATTATTGACAGGCAGAACCTTCACGTCCACCTGCTCTATTTTGTAGGAAAGGGACATGCCGTCGGCGTCGTATTTGGTGAGCGTCTCATCGATTACGCCGCCGTCTTTCAAAGTGAGCTTGCGCTTCGCCTGCTCCGGCGCATTGCCCCCCGTGCCTTCGGTTTTGACGACGCCGGGCAGCCAGCTCATGTCCTGGAAATTGCCGACGACGGCCCAAACTTTCGCCGCGGGCGCGTTGATCTCGATTTTTTCCGTCACTTTCTGCCGGGACGGGCCATGCGCGAAGGCGGCGAAAGAGATCAGCGACAGCGCCGCGACCGCAAGCGACCGGCGCGCAATGACAAAGACCATGTGGACATCTCCCGGAACCCTGACTCCGCCGACGCGGCGGTCGGCGCGAATAAAGGACGCCCGGCGCACATTCGTCAAGGCGTTCGTCCGGACTTCCGGCGGCCCTTGTTTCGCTAATCGAACGCCGCGCGTTAATCGCGATCCGCATGAAATCGAGCGCAGCACATGGGCCACGGCGGCGAGGGCCGGCGTCGCTGCGCCGCAGCAGCCCAAAACGATTGATTTTGCCGAATTCAGAAGTAAATTCCAGGCGTTCGGTCCCATTGGGCGAATATTGTCTTGAGGGTTTCACAGCGATCGCGTTATGCGATGAGCGTTTCGACAAAGAGGGTGTCCGAGACGATGTGCTACTCTTTCGAAGCCAGTCTCCTCGCCGGAGCCGGATTGGCCGTAGCCGGCGTGAACATGGTGCGAAAATCGCTCCGGCTCGATCGGAAAATGCTCGTTTTCGCGGTTTTTCCGCTGGTGTTTTCCACGCATCAGCTCATTGAGGCGGTGGTGTGGCGCTCGATCGAGCATCCATTCGCAGAGAGCGTCTACTTCCGTTACGCCTATGTGGCGATCGCGTTTCTGGCGTGGCCCGTTCTCGCGCCCTTGGCCGCGCTCTACGCGGAAAAGCAGCCAGAACGTAAGGGTTTTTGGAGATTCCTCCTCGCCTGCGGGGTGGGGCTCGCACTTTACATCGTCGCGAAACTTCTGGCCTCAAGCGGCGTAGACGCCTTCGTCACGGGACATTCGATCCAATATGAAGTCGCCTATGATCAGGAGCCGCCGCCGCTCGTCGCCATCACCTATGTGGCGATCACCATGTTGTCGTTTCTTCTCGTCGACAACAAAATGATCAAAATCGTCGGCGTCGCGATGCTGGCGGCGTGCTTTTACTCGATCTTCAAAATGAGAGCCGTCTGGTATTCGGTCTGGTGCATGTCCGCCGCGGTTTTCAGCCTGCTGTTCGCGCTGGCCATTCGCGGAGAGGAGACATCGTCGGCTCACACCGGAAAAAGCCCCGACGACTCGAGCGCCGTCTTGCAGTGAACAGCACGAAAACGCAGCGCGCATGAGGAGGAGCGCGGCTCGCGTGATTCTGCGCGCGCCTATTGCCTGGCTTCTCTTCCGCCTTGCCGGGATAAGGGCCGCTCATGCAGACGAAGCGACGCCTTTAGGGCTGCTACAACGGACGCTGCGACGCCGGCCCTACCTTTACCTTAGCCATGACAATCTCTCGAGAATCGCGCATTGCGTGGTCAAGCCGGCGCCGGCCGAGGCTGTAAACAGCCTTGCCTCGGCTGAATGAAAAAAAGTCGCTTGCCGAATCCCGCGATTTCGTCGAGCCTGCCTTCGATTTTGGGTGGAATTTTCCCCGCTATCCCCTAAATTGTCCACATATTGTCCTTCTGTTAATTGCTGACACAATATCTTGACGTCCGCGCAAGACTCGCGCAGTTTAGACAGGTCACGCAATGACAAAGCGGCGAGGGGTCAACGAGACCTTCGGCCGCGCCGGGCGCAAGCCGGGCGTGAGTGTCCTTAGCGTGAGCGTAATTCCTCGTTTCTGGCGCGTCTCTTTCGCGTGGCGTTGTAAGCCGCGGAGGTGGAGCGCGCGCCTCTCGAGTATGATTGGCGAACAAAAGCGTCGCGAGCCGGCGTGCGGCTGTGCGCGAGCCTGTGCTCGCGCAAAGAGGGGACAGGATTACAATGAAAATTGAGCGGCGCTACACGAAGGCAGGACAGTCGCCCTACGCGGACATCGAATTTCGCACGATGAAGAGCGAAATCCGCAATCCGGACGGCTCCGTCGTCTTCTCGCTCGACAATATAGAGGTCCCCGCCGCCTGGAGCCAGGTCGCCGCCGACGTTCTGGCCCAGAAATATTTCCGCAAGGCCGGCGTGCCCGCGCGCCTGAAGCGCGTTGAGGAGGAGAGCGTGCCTTCCTTCCTGTGGCGTTCTGTTCCCGACGCCGAGGCGATCGCCGAACTGCCCAAGGATCAGCGCGCCGGCTCCGAGACCTCGGCGCGGCAGGTCTTCGACCGGCTCGCCGGCGCCTGGACCTATTGGGGCTGGAAGGGCGGTTATTTCGACAGCGAGGCGGACGCCTCCGCCTTTCAGGACGAATTGCGCTACATGCTCGCCAGGCAGATGGCGGCTCCCAATTCCCCGCAATGGTTCAACACGGGGCTCCACTGGGCCTATGGCGTTGACGGCCCCGGTCAGGGCCACTTCTACGTCGATTACAAAACCGGAAAGCTCACCAAGTCGAAATCGGCTTATGAGCATCCGCAGCCGCACGCCTGCTTCATCCAATCCGTCGCCGACGATCTCGTGAACGACGGCGGCATTATGGATCTTTGGGTGCGCGAGGCGCGGCTCTTCAAATATGGCTCCGGCACCGGCTCGAATTTCTCCAAGCTGCGCGGCGAGAACGAGAAGCTTTCGGGCGGCGGCGCCTCCAGCGGCCTCATGTCTTTCCTCAAGATCGGCGACCGCGCGGCGGGCGCGATCAAATCCGGCGGCACGACGCGGCGCGCGGCGAAAATGGTCGTCGTCGACGTCGATCACCCGGACATTGAAGATTTCATCGAATGGAAGGTGAAGGAGGAGGAGAAAGTCGTCTCCCTCGTCGCGGGCTCGAAGATCGTCAAGAAACATCTGAAGGCGATCATGCGCGCTTGCATCAATTGCGAGGGCCCCGGCGACGACTGCTTCAACCCCGACAAAAATCCCGCGCTCAAGCGCGAGGTGAGGCTCGCCCGCCGCGGAGATGTGCCCGACGCCTTTATCAATCGCATCATTCAGTTTGCGCGCCAGGGCTATAAGGATATCGCCTTCGACGTCTACGACACCGATTGGGACAGCGAAGCCTATCTCACGGTCTCCGGCCAGAATTCCAACAACACCGTGCGCGTAACGGACGACTTTTTGCGCGCCGTGGAAGCCGACGCCGACTGGACCTTGGTGCGCCGGCTCGACGGCAAACCCGCAAAAACGCTGAAGGCCCGCGATTTGTGGGAGAAGATCGGTTACGCCGCCTGGGCTTCTGCTGATCCGGGCATTCAGTTCCACACGACGATCAACGATTGGCACACCTGCCCCGCCGGCGGCCCGATCCGCGCGTCGAATCCGTGTTCGGAATATATGTTCCTCGACGACACGGCCTGCAATCTCGCTTCGCTCAATCTGCTGCAGTTCCGCGATCCGGAAAGCAAGCGCATCGACGTCGAGTCCTACGAGCATGCCGTGCGGCTATGGACCGTGGTGCTGGAAATCTCCGTGCTGATGGCGCAGTTCCCGTCGCGCGAGATCGCGCAGCTCTCCTACGACTACCGCACGCTCGGCCTCGGCTACGCCAATGTCGGCGGCCTGCTGATGTCGTCGGGCATCGCCTATGACAGCACGGCCGGACGCGCGATCACCGGCGCATTGTCCGCGATCATGACGGGCGTGTGCTACGCGACCTCCGCCGAAATGGCGCGCGAACTCGGTCCCTTCCCCGAATATGCGGCCAATCGCGAATCCATGCTGCGCGTCATCCGCAATCATCGCCTCGCCGCGCATGGCCATCGCACAGGCTATGAGGGTCTTTCGACGACGCCCGTTCCGCTCGATCACGCCGCTTGCCCGGACGAAAATCTCATCGCCCATGCGACGCGCGCCTGGGACGAGGCGCTAGCGAAAGGCGAGCAATCCGGCTATCGCAATGCGCAAGTCACCGTCGTGGCGCCGACCGGCACCATCGGCCTTGTGATGGATTGCGATACGACGGGCATCGAACCCGATTTCGCGCTCGTCAAATTCAAGAAACTCGCAGGCGGCGGCTATCTCAAGATCGTCAACCGCGCCGTGCCCGAGGCGTTGCGCGCGCTTGGCTATCGCGAGAGCCAGATCGCAGAAATGGAAGCCTATGCGGTCGGCCACGCCACGCTCAGCAATGCGCCCGCGATCAACGCCGCGACGCTGCGCGCAAAGGGCTTTACGGACGAGAAGCTCGAAACGGTCGAGCGTTCGCTCCCTTCCGCCTTCGACATTAAATTCGTGTTCAACAAATGGACGCTCGGCGCGGACTTCCTCACCGGCGCGCTGAAAGTTCCGCAGGAGTCGCTCGACGACAAGAACTTCGACCTGCTGACCCATCTCGGTTTCTCGAAAGCCGAGATCGAGGCGACGAATATCCATATTTGCGGCGCCATGACGCTCGAAGGCGCGCCGCATCTGAAGCCCGAACATTATTCCGTGTTCGATTGCGCAAATCCCTGCGGTCGCACGGGCAAGCGCTATCTCTCGGTCGAATCGCATATTCGCATGATGGCGGCGGCGCAGCCCTTCATCTCGGGCGCCATCTCCAAAACCATCAATATGCCGAATGACGCGACGATCGAGGATTGCGAAAAAGCCTATTCGCTGTCCTGGCGTCTCGCGCTCAAGGCCAACGCCCTTTATCGCGACGGCTCGAAACTGTCGCAGCCGCTCTCCTCGCAGCTCATCTCGGGCGATGACGACGACGTCGACGAACAGGTCGAAGAGATCGTCGCGTCGAACACGCCGGCGCGCGCGGTCGCGGTCGCCGAGCGCATCGTCGAGCGCATCGTGCATCAGGTGGTGCGCGAGCGCGAGAAGCTGCCGAACCGGCGAAAGAGTTACATCCAAAAGGCGACGGTCGGCGGCCACAAGGTCTATCTGCATACTGGCGAATATGCCGACGGACGCTTGGGCGAAATCTTCATCGACATGCATAAGGAAGGCGCCTCCTTCCGCAGCCTGATGAACAACTTCGCCATCGCCATTTCGCTCGGCCTGCAATATGGCGTGCCGCTCGAGGAATATGTCGACGCCTTCACCTTCACGCGATTTGAACCCGCAGGTCCCGTACAGGGCAATGACGCGATCAAAAACGCGACGTCGATCCTCGATTATGTGTTTCGCGAACTTGCGATTTCCTATCTTGGCCGCAACGATCTCGCCCATGTGTCGCCCGATGACCTCGGTCACGATGCGCTGGGCGGCGGCGTGGATCAAGGCAAGGCCCCTGAAGCCGCCGTCACAAATGTCTCCCGCGGCCTCGTGCGTTCCAAGATGGATCGTCGGATGGTGGTCCATGACGGCGGAGCGACTGCGTTGCGCACCGACGCCGTGACGGACTCCGAACCGCTGACCGAACTCGGCTGGACGCAGCCGACGCGGATCATCGAGCCGACTGTCGCCGAAAAGCGCGCCGAAGCGCGGATGAAAGGCTATGTCGGCGAAGCCTGCCCCGAATGCGCGAATTTCACGCTGGTGCGCAACGGGACATGCTTGAAGTGCGAGACCTGCGGCGCGACCACGGGATGTTCATGAAAGCTGATCAAGAATGGTGAGCACCGCAAAGTTGTATGCGGTATTGGGTAAAAGTTAACGCGCCTTCGGCATCCCCTCGGATTGTTCAGTAATCGCGAAATAGACGGCGAGCGCCCATCGCTCGCCGTCAAGGAGATATTGAAACGAAGCGAGCACGCAAATGTCAACCGACTACAAAGTCCGCTTTCGTCCGTATGCAAGAGTGGCCGAATTAGCGCTAGACGCCCGCAAAAAACTTGGCGTCGCGCACTATTTCACCTTTAACATCGTGAAGCTGATACGAACTCTCGTTGGCGAGACCTTCGGAAAGCTTGGCGAGCTGCATCTGGATATCTTTGAAGACAATCCTGATCGCCTAGCCTACGTTTCTTTCAATCCACTAATGCTGCACGTCGATCGGGAAATCTGGGAACTAGCAGGCCTAGGGGACCCCAAGTCGCGCTTCATATTGGCCCACGAACTCGGCCACCTGCTCATGCATGACATGAACAGGCCTATTCCGAAGACGGATCGGCACGGTTAACATTCATTCAAGCCGAAGAGAGTGCGGAAACCCAAGCCAACTGGTTCGCCGAGAGCTTCCTCGCGCCAGACCATCTTGCGCGTGATTGCAGGGACGAAACGGCGCTTTGCCTCCAATTCGATTTTCCTGCCGACTATGCGTCTATCAGGCTTGATGACATGAAGCGCAATGCGCCGAAATATTCAGGCGCGACGTGTTCGGCTTGCGGAAACCTCATGATCGTACGCTCGGATGATCGGACGACATGCGAGACGTGTGACCTTTTGACTTCACGGTGACCGCTTAAGCGACGCCGACCACGCGTTTTTCGGTAATGGCGATGCATTAATTTCAAATCCGATTGGAGAACGGCGCATGGAGGACGGCGCAAAAACCGGCAAATACGCCAGAAAGTTTCCTTGCTGCTCTAGGAGACAGCCTTAAGGGCAACGAAGGCTTCGATTCCGACCTCGCGGACATCCTGACGACGCATATTCTGAAAGCGACTCCTGCTCAGAACGCGGTCGCTCAGGCCAAAGACGCCATCATGAAGCTTGCTCATGATCGGGCGAATCCGCCGAAGGTGGAGGCGGCCAATGGCTGACCCTTTCTTCCTCGAATCGCCGAGTCTCGCCAGCTTTCGTGCATACCTCCAGCCGAAGAGTTTCGATTTCCGCAAAAAGCGGTCGGCAATGGCAAATCCAGCGTCATCGATGCCTTGGAATTCATGTTCTCGAAGGACGGGACGCTCCAACGACTCGGGCAACGCGCCATCAACAATCAGGCGGGTCCCGTAGCACTCGCGCATAATCTGGCCGAGGAAGCCAATATTGCGCTGACCGTTACGATCGGCGCCATTTCGGGCAAGGCGACAGCCACCGGGGGCGCCCGGCAACCGGGACGAAGCGGCCTATCCCGGCAATCGCGACAGCCCTGAACGACTGTTTCAAGGTTCCGCCGATCGTTCGCGGGCATGAATTGCGTGCCTTCGTCGAAGTCGATACGCCCGAGCAACGCTACGCGTACGTGGCCAACTGGCTCCAGCTCAGCCCCCTCGTTGACGTTCAGAAGAACATCCGGGCGTTGCGTACTCAGGTTAAGACGGCAGCCGAAGACGAGGCGGATCTGAGGCGCGTGGATGCCCAGCTCGCCAAAGAGACGGCGCAATCCGTAAAGGCGTGGAACGACGCTGCCGTCCTGATGTATGTCAACAAAGAGGTGCTTGCGCCGCTTGATCCTGACCTTGCCTTCACAATTCTGACGGCTGGCGAGCAGCCGCCTTAAGACGCAAGGGCGCGCGCCGCCTCATCAACGTCCGACTTGAAATGGCGGACGGGCAGCCTAAGTCGCAGCTAGCGCAAGCGTGACGAGGACAAATGTTCGCTACGGCAAAACTTTTCTACGACGCCTATATGAAATTCGTGAGGGACGACGGATG
>Ga0209048_10000491_pt1 | contig 42108 bp, 35 predicted proteins | sample FrelakmetCRP12CR_FD_187146 | JGI IMG/M metagenome (GOLD analysis project Ga0209048, IMG submission 187146) | Freshwater lake sediment microbial communities from the University of Notre Dame, USA, for methane emissions studies - CRP12 CR (SPAdes)... | ecosystem: Environmental > Aquatic >...
CTGCCGAAGAGTCTATACTACTGATACCGCATTGCAATGCGGTATCAGTAGTATAGACTCTTCGGCAGGTGGTCTTGGCGGATGCCCTTATGCTCCGGGAGCAGCAGGAAATTTAGCTACCGAAGACTTACTGTATATGCTCAATGGCATGGGCATCCACACTGGCGTAGACCTTGACAAGGTGGTTGCGGCTACAAACTTCATCAATCCACTGCTAGGCCACACTCCAACGAGCAAGTATTACCAGGCAGCAAGAAGCGCATGTTAATGCGCTTCGAGATATCTGATTGCTCCTATTAACTGTGTATCTCCGCTGCGTAGTATTTGTTGCACAGTTAAGTTCCCTTGATTTTCAGTGCTGGGAGTGAGTGGACTCATGTTTGAGTTTAAATTCACCTCGATATTGGGCTGGATGCCTTTGTCGCGTATAAATTGCCCATTTGGTGTAAGCCACTCGCTTGTTCCCAGGAGTACAGCCGAACCATCAGAGAGATCAAACTCGTCAAGCACTGTTCCAGTACCAAAGGTTTTCACCCCCAAAACAATCGCGCGATTGTTGTCTTTCAAGGCACCAGAAACAATTTCTGCAGCGCTTGCCGTATTACTATTTGTAAGTACAACGATTGGAGTTGTTGTATCAAGTGGATGACCAGTCACTGGTTGCGGTGTACGTTGACCAGAACTGTCTTGTTCCAAAAGCACATTCCCTTTACCAATAAATTCACTGGCTACGTTTATGGCTTCCTGAAGGTACCCCCCCGGATCATCCCGCAAATCAAGAATGATCGACCTGGCTCCCTCTTGTTTAGCCTTACTGAGTGCGCTTTTGAGTTGATCCGAAACCCCTTCGGAAAATTGTGTGATTTGAATATGCGCAATATGATCCTGAGCAATATAGTACGAGACAACCGAAGGAACTTGAATTTCTGCCCTTTTCAACGTAAAGGTCAATGTTTGATTTGTTGAGGGGCGTTCTACTTTAAGAGTTACGTTCGTGCCAGCAGACCCCTTGATAAGCGGGATAACGCTATTAATGTCCTTCCCAACAACATTTGTACCATTGACAGCGACAATGATATCTCCTCGCTTAATCCCAGCTTTGTCTGCCGGTGTACCAGGGATGGTTGCAGATATGGAAATTTGTTTTGTCCTGGCATCCTGCTGCAGATCAATGCCAATGCCAATAAGTTTGCCGCTTAACTGTTGTTTTTCAGACTGTACATCTTGCGGCGTAAGGAAACGGGTATGGCCAGTATCATGTAGCACCCCTAGCATAGCGCGTATTGCCGCATATGACATTTGCTGATAGTTAACGGCTTTGCGATCAACATAGTTATGGTCTACAGTGTTCCAGGCCTGTTGAAAAAGATTAGCATAGCTTTTAGATTGATCGCCGGACGTGAAACTGGCATTAGTATAGAACTGATGCGCAAACCATCCACCAAAAAAGGCTAGAATCATGAATGTTAGAGTAACTATAACTTGCCCGAATATGCGTCCTAATCGATGCTTCGAATCAGGATCAGGTCCTTTTGAGGGTGCCTGCTGCATAGAAGTCTGAATATATGCAGTTGATGCCGGGTTGAATCGATCACCAGATTCAGGTATAAACCTATTATCTGGCTCTTCGTACCAACGCGGGTCGTCATAATTACTCACCGATAGCCTCCCATACTTGCTTCGATGCGTTGCATCACGCGAAATTTCGCCTGGGGCCATTGCATCGGAGTCATTGCTAGTTCTTCGAGTGCTTTCTATATGTGCATCTACTTTTTGATCATCATTTAAAGTTTCGGTTATAGTTTTATCAGAGTCGTTCATATTTGGCAAAGTCCACAATTTAAATATATCATAAAGTCTTTTCAAAGCGTTCTCAATGAAACAATATTCATCTTTTATAGTGTAGTTCACATATATCAGGAAACTGATATGAAAATGTAAATTATTTGTAAGGACTTATTACTATCGACTCACATAGTTTCGATGAGTTGTCATTTTTCTTAAAAAACAGGAGTGTAGTTTATGTGAACTACACTCCTGTCATTCTGTATTACAACTTCTTTGAACTATTCTGGCTCAGCCAGGTAAACGAGACTTCTCTTTACTCACCCGGTGGGACTGTCGCCTCGACATTTTCTTGAACAAGAGCAGGTGGCGGAGGTGCTGCAGTTTCGCTAGTAGTTTCTGGCGTAGCGTGATGATGTTTTTTAGAAGCAGGCGCTGGGACTTGCTTTTTCGGCGGCTCCCATCCAGGAGCACGCGAGATGATCATGGACATCATCTTCCCCTCCATTATAGGAGAGCGCTCAATTACAACTGTCCCTTTCAAATCTTCTGCGATTCCGTCTAGCAACTTGCGGCCGATATCAGGATGGCGCATCTCCGCTCCTCGGAACTTTACACTAACCCTGACTCTATCCCCTTCAGCAAGGAATTCTTGTATCTTGCGTGTCTTAACATCTACATCATGTTCATCTGTTCTGGGACTCAAACGAATTTCTTTTAACGTTATCGTCTTTTGATTCTTACGAGCCTCGTTTTCTTTCTTTGCCTGCTCATATTTAAATCGACCGTAGTCCATCAATTTGCAGACAGGGGGGATGGCGTTGGGTGATATCTCGACCAGGTCAAGATCTCGTTCACGAGCAATTTCAAGCGCGCGCGTTGGAGCCAGTACCCCAACCATCTCGCCGTTTTCGTCGATTAAGCGCACCTCACGCGCACGAATACGCTCATTCACTCGCGTTTCTCGCTGTCGGTCGTTCCCCCGAAATTCCCTGTTAATAGGCCAGACCTCCTTCTTAGTGGTACTGAAAAAATTACACTTAAAATTGGTGTAAGCAACAACTCTGAAATCGTATCAAGTGTAGCATACTAGCCTATCCAAGTCAAATATTTTTCGCATGTTCACGGCCTATGAGCCTATTGAAGTATCTTTTTGTCCAATTAGCATTTTCGTCAACTCGCTGACTATGTCATAACGACCATAGGAAGGCATTAGGTATACTCCTTGTACCATGCTTCGAGCCGTGGCAAGCAGTTCTTCTGCCAGATTCAGTCCCTCTACATGTCCATGCTCCTCGGCAGCTCGCATACGCGCACGCACGATATCGGGAATTGTTATCCCAGGTACTTCGTTATGCAGGTATTCGGCATGTCGAGAACTGTGAAGCGGAATACAACCCAGAATCATTGGTACAGGTGGTTTCCCGACACGATCCAGAAAGCGCAGCAACGGCGCCAATTCGTAGATAGGCTGGGTCATGATAAATTGCGCGCCTGCATCTATTTTGCGCCAATACTTTTCAATTTCAGAATCTCGTTGTTCATCTGTCATATTCAAGTTAAGCGCGGTCCCTATGAAAAACGAGCTCCTGGCGCCAATTGATGAACCTGCTGCATCATGCCCTTCGTTCATACTACGGATCACCTTCAGCAATCCAACAGAATCCAGATCCCATACACCAGTTGTATTAGGGTAATCACCTAAACGCAGTGGATCTCCTGTCAGAGCCAGGATATTACGAATGCCCAGAGCATGAGCGCCCAACAAATCTGATTGCAGAGCCATCAAATTGCGATCTCGCGTTGTGAAATGTATAATCGCTTCTATACCTAAATGATCCTGGATTAAACGTGCAAGCGCAATGCAACTCATACGCACGCGTGCCATTGGGCTGTCTGCAATATTGATGCAATGTACACCTGCTTCTTGAAGCAGTGCAGCACCCTCAAGCACCTTTGCTGGGTTTAAGCCTTTAGGAGGGTCAAGTTCGACACTTACAACGAACTCTTCCGCGGTTAGCCTTTCCTGAAGGCGAGTCATCGAACCATGTTGAGGAAGAATAACATCTTCTTCAAGCAATCGGGCAATCGTTGTTTGACCATTTGAAACTACAACAGGGGTTGATTGTACAGCTATTTCTGTTGTATCACCTGCCAACAGAGTTCGTACTCCATAATGCTGATCAAGCGCTTTTCGCATAGCTGCAATATGATGAGGCGTCGTGCCACAACATCCACCAATCAAGTTTACCCCTGCTTTTGCAAAGCGCAGAGCATAATCCGCAAAGTAATCTGGTGTAGCTACATAGAAAAAACGGTTGCCAACACGCGTTGGCAATCCAGCGTTCGGTTGTGCAGAGAAGAGATGAGTTCTGGCTTGCGTACCGTCGTGATATCTATGAACTTCGGAAATCATCTCTTCCAATGCATCGAGAGTTGCGGCAGGCCCAACACTGCAGTTAGCGCCCATCACATCTACCCCCATGTCAGTGAGTACCGCAGCTACCCTCGCTGCTGATTGGCCTGAAAGCGTATGACCATCTTCATAGAAGCTCATTTGAGCGATGATGGGAAGACCTCCAACATCTTTCGCAGCCAGGATAGCCTGCCGGAGTTCTGCAAGACTTGAAAACGTTTCAAGTATCAACAAGTCAGCGCCACCTTCCTGAAGAGCTTCAATCTGTTCCTGGAAAATGGCTCGCACCTCAGTTAAACGGTGCTCATCTGGGGCTTGTAGAGGACGTCCAATTGGTCCTACTGCACCTGCTACAAAGATTGGCCGTCCGGAAATTTCTCGTGCTTCACGTGCGAGGCGCACTGCACGAAAATTGATCTCGCGTACCCGATCTCCCAGGTTATACGCCTCAAGTTTCGCTCGATTCGCTCCAAAGGAGTTTGTTTCAATGACCTCGGCTCCAGCGTTAATATATTCGCTATGTATATTGGTTATTAGTTCGGGCTGTGACAGATTGAGCGCATCAAAACACTGTTCATAGGTCACTCCACGAGCATATAAAAGCGAGCCCATTGCGCCATCACAAAGCATTGGGCGTTGATAAAGTTGATTCAGTATTGGGTGTTCCATGCAAAAGCCTCTTCCACAAACTTATTGGTTCTCATTTCATTTGTTTATTGTATTGTATCTTCTTTTGGAATGGTAGGAAACAGAGTCTATCGAACGCAAAAAGTTTATAAGAAATTTGTTAGAAAGTTTGATAGTTATACTATCATATTTTATGCTCTCGACTACTCCTCCCTATTCTGCTACAATGCAGCAAAAGCCTTAGGATAGATTTACGGGGAATTAAAACATAATGGTAACAGATCAGGCAACGCATGAAGCCATAGAGTATGTATTGACGCGGGGAGTAGTGCAAGTTGAAAAGGACTCAGAACTACGGCGCCTTCTGAGCATAGGCAAGCCTCTACGTATTAAACTTGGTGTTGACCCAAGTCATTATGATTTGACAATAGGACATGCTGTAGTCTTTCGAAAACTGCGACAGTTTCAACGATTAGGGCACAAAGCTGTTGTTGTCATTGGTGATTGGACGGCCCGTTTAGGTGACCCCAGTGGGCGCGAAGATGCTCGCAAGCCTCTCACTGCTGAACAAGTCAAAGAGCATGCAACTACCTACCTTGAGCAATTTTTCAGAATTGTAGATCCTGAATTAACAGAGGTACACTGGCAAAGCGAATGGTACAACAATTTTGATCTTGGGGATGCTGTAAAACTGCAAAGCCATAAAACTGTCGCCCAGATGTTAGCGCGTGATGACTTTTCAAAACGATACAAGAGTGGCACTGAAATCTACCTCTCTGAATTTATGTACCCTTTGTTGCAGGGATATGATTCGGTTGCGCTTCATGCGGACGTGGAGATAGGTGGCACAGATCAGACCTTTAATCTCCTGGTCGGACGCGAGCTGCAACCAGCATTTGGCCAGCCTTCGCAGCAGATCTTGACAGTCCAACTTATTGTAGGTCTCGACGGTGTCAAGAAAATGGGTAAATCGTTAAGTAATTATATTGCCATGACCGCTCCTGCAAGTGAAATGTATGGCAAACTTATGTCTCTCCCAGATAATGCAATGATGAGCTACTTTGAAACACTGACAGACGTCCCACAGGCAGAACTGGATATGTTTCAACGTGGAATCGCAGAGGGATCTCTTAATCCAAGAGATGTCAAAATGAGGATGGCCCGTGAAATTTTCGCCGAATTTCACAACCCTACAGAAGCTCTAGAGGCTGAAGCAGCATTTGTGCGGCAGTTTTCCGAACGCGAATTGCCACTTAATATTCACGAATTCCTACTCACGGAATCTATGGATATTGTTACTTTCATGGTCGTTGCAGAATTAGCCAAAAGTAAGGGAGAAGCTCGCCGGCTTATCCAACAAGGAGGCGTTTCATTAATTATTGATGAGAAGATGAATGAAGCGCAACGCATTAACGATTTTGATTTTATCGTGCCAGCACAGGATGGAGCTATTGTTAAGGTAGGTAAATTAAAATACATCAGAATAAAACAGCAGGAGACTTCATAGTTATGCCACATGCAACCATTGGAGTAATAGGCGGTAGCGGACTTTACCGCATGGAAAATATGACCGATGTTGAAGAGATTGCTATTCAAACACCTTTCGGGGATCCAAGCGATGTGATCACAATCGGTAAGGTAGAGGGCGTCGCAATGGCCTTTCTTCCTCGTCATGGGAGAGGACACCGCATTTCGCCAACAGAGATTCCAGTGCGGGCTAATATTTGGGCGTTGAAAAGCCTGGGCGTTGAATGGGTAATCTCGGTAAGCGCCGTCGGCAGCCTTCGCGAGCATATAGCGCCTCGCCATTTGATAATACCCGACCAATTATTTGATCGTACGAAAAGTCGTGTTAATTCCTTCTTCGAGAATGGAATTGTAGTACATTGCGCCTTTGCCGAGCCATTTTGCTCAACACTCAGTAAACTCTTGATTGAATCAGCTCGCGAACTTGGAGATGTAATTGTGCATGAGGGGGGCACTTATGTTTGTATGGAAGGCCCTCTGTTCTCTACTAGAGCAGAAGCATTTGTTTATCGTAGTTGGGGTATGGATATCGTTGGTATGACAGCACTTCCTGAGGCTAAACTGGCTCGTGAAGCTGAGCTATGTTACGCTACGATTGCCTGTGCGACCGATTATGACTGCTGGCACGAATCAGAGGCATCGGTGACAGTGGAAATGGTGCTGGGTAATCTGAACGCCAATGTAACGAATGCCCAACGTATTTTGACGAGTATCGCCAGAAAAATTCCTACTGACCGTAGTGCAAATACATGTGGCTGCCCTAAGGCCCTTGAAACGTCAATTATTACCGATAGCAACAAAATACCTGCCGAAGTGAAAGAGAAATACTCTTTGCTGATCGGCAAGTACCTTGTTTAAGAGCAATTGTTTGACAACTCTTCATTGAAACGATTGCCCTTGATCTCAAGCTCCTATACCTATTCCCTATCTACCAGAACCGTTTGTATTATCTCCCCGAGATGGCCAGGGAGGCTGCTGTGGTGATTGAACTTGCACCCAATCTTGCTGAGGCGGTCTTTGGGCTTCTCCCCACGGTGCAGCTTGTTGAGGCTGTCCCCACTGTTGTTGGGGTTGCATTGGCTGCCCCTGAGGAAATTGTTGCATTGGCTGTCCCCACTGTTGCTGCTGCGCCCACTGGTTCTGTTGGGATATGTGTTGTTGTTGAGCAACAGCTTGCTCTGCTCGCGCCTTGCGATCATTGCGAAGGTGTCGCCAGATGTATAACGCCAGGAGGATCACCAATGCAATGATGATCACCACTTCGAAACTTCTGAATATTGGAGTTAGTGCTGCCAAGTTGTTACCTACTACTGTTCCTACATATGCCAGAAGAAAACACCACAGGAATGAACCTAGAAACGTATAGATACAAAACTTGATCAATGGCATCTTAGTGATACCAGCAGGCAACGAGATATACGTACGCACTATTGGCATAAGTCGTGAGAAAAAAGCAGTCGCGCCACCCCACTTTTGGAAAAACCGATCAGCCATGTCTGCATCGTGCTGTGAAATGAGAACGTAGCGGCCGTATTTTAGCATCAAGGGACGACCACCAGCGTATCCAATTCCATATGCTGCTATTGAACCAATCAGACACCCTATAGCGCCAGCCAGGGCAAGTAATAGCAGGCCAAGCCAGAAGTTCACACCTGCTAATAACTTCCCTTCCACAAACATTACGCCTGCTAGAGGCATCACAATTTCACTTGGAAGGGGAATACAACAACTTTCAAGAGCCATGGCCACCACAATACCTGCCAGACCCAGCGTGACATACATATTAGTAATAAAAGTAGTTAAAGTATCTGTAAGATGTACTAACAAAAAAACCTCCTTCGCACAACATAAAACTTTTGACCAATACTAGCATATTTTGCGAAAAGAGGATAGACCGTGTAGCCTATTATTCTGCATCTTCTAAATATAAATGCCTTGAAGATCGACGCACAATAGGTTCTTCGTCGATTTGTTGAGCCAATTCTTGACGCAGGGGATCGTCCTCGTATAAGTACGGCGGACGACGCACCAGAGGTGTTTTCAGATTTCCTGTTGTCTGACCTATTTGTGGATTGCGGGTCATCTGGCCTGTTTGAGGGTTAACACGAAGATTTTCTGTTTCCGGATAGGAAGAGCTTGTACGAAATTTTTCAGATTGAAGTTCATCCATATGAAGAGTATCTGTTTGCGGCGGCTTTTTCGTTGAATGTGGCTCCCCGGAAGAAGAAGGTCGTCGAACACGGTTCTGCTGACCTGAAGGAGTATCAAAAGCACGTTGGGAACCGTTCTGTTGAACAGATTGTTGTTGCCGTGACAAATCTGAGCCAGGTCGGGCCTGCCTGGAAGAGCCAGATTGTCCTCCCGATTGTCGTGAAGTTCGACCTTGCGGTACATTCTTATTTGGAGTCCGGGTATAGTTAGGTATTACTTCAATATCATCTATCTGCTGTGCTTCTCGTCTCGCAGCTTTTAATGCGGCTGTTTGAAATCTGGAACGCATAGCATTCACCTCATACGTCGAACGTCTCGCTTTACGACGCTCAGAAGAGGGTTCCGGGGTCGGAGTTCCTTTTCCTTGCCCCTGAGGTAAAGCTTGAGGTGGCCTCCTGCTACTTTGAGCAGAGCGTCCCATACGTTCATCCAATTCTCTATGAGCAGATGCATAATTTTGTCCTGGCGAGGGTAAAGCGCGTACGTCGGTCATTCTGCGATTTACAGCCTGATTATAATACTCTTCGTCAGATAACACATAGGCTTCTGCATCGTAGACTTCCTCATAGCCATGTTCATTCGGATCAACATAACCCATTTCACCCAATTCCTGGTGAAGAGCTTGAAGTTTCAGATCATGGCGTCGAGAAATGATAGTGAAGAGCATTACTGATATGGGAATGCTGATGAGTAAGGCTGCCAGTCCACCAATCAAGCCACCCAGCACCCAGGAGTTAAGTGAATTAGCGAATACTAAAATCACGGCAGCTCCTAAAATAAATACTATCGCCGCAGCAGCAGCCCTCATAAATACTGTTCCTTTCTACTCTACCACAATTCAATCTCGTACTGGGGAATATTGCATGCATCGGCATAATTCTTGCGGGCTACAGGAGTATAGAGGAATAAACCCTTTGCCTGTGTATGGAACCTCTACATCCAAGGGACCAACCAACGTATCCCCACACAACATCCCTTTATCAATCCGGCAAAAGTTACGCAAGACTATTTAAACTTGCTATAATGAAAAGAATGAACCATGAAAAGTATATCAGAAAAGAGGCGAATCTACAAGGGTAATAGGGGCAAATAAGGCAGAAGCTGTCACTACCCAAGAAAACTTTACATGGGAATTATTCTCTTCCGTATTCATGAAGCGATAATCCCCATAAGTATGTAATAAGTTCCCGGTATCACGGAGTGAAAAACTGCTTAAGCAGCGCGGCATTTGCGGAAGATTGCCACAACCTTTCCCTGTACTTGCCACTCGTTGTCCCATTCACTCTTGGAAACATAGATCGGATCCATCTCAGAGTTAGCGGGTTGGAGACGTACTCTATCTCGCTCTTTTTCCTGGAAGAAACGTTTCAAGGTGGCCTGGCCATTTCCTTGCAGATGGACGGCAACGACAATATCGCCATTTTCGCAGGTATTTTGTGGTTTAATGACCACATAATCTTTATCGCAAATATGGTCTTCGATCATCGATTGACCTTTGACGACGAGAGCATACGTACCCTGCTGCTCGATATCACGACCTACCTCAATCGCTTCACTCGAATCGCTAAATACTTCGAGCGGCTCACCTGCAGCAATACTCCCCATCACAGGAATGCCAAAGGGGTCCTCTACAAGCTTAATACCACGACTTTTCTTCGATTCGCGCGTAATGTACCCTTTTTTCTCCAACATAGAAAGATGATAATCAACATGACCGGTACTGGCAATATTCATAGCGCTGCCAATTTCGCGGTTCGTTGGCGGCATTCCTTCGTCTCGCATATACTTGACGATGAAATCATATATTCTTTTCTGGATGTCACTTGTATGTTCTGACGACATAATTTTGTAATCCTGCCTTTCTGAATAGGCCCACTTACATAGCCACACTGCGAGAAAGTAGAACAGCTATTCAAAGAATACCAAAGAAGCCTGCACAAGTCAAGATATTTTTGAACGAATTTTCGGAAAATCTTTTCTTATTCGCGTATTTTCCGCATTTTGCTTTGACGAAGCTATCAATTTCTGATAGGATGAGCTACATGCATATATTTCTTTGGTCTGCCAGGGATAGGCGTAATATGTGAATAAGGAATAATTTGCGTCGTTCAATGAGATAAATGGTTATGAGCGTGGCAGTATTGTCAAAGGCATCCAAAGCAAGAAACATCTGGTTCAATATCTTTCAATAGTGGGTTCTGCATGATTTGGAACTGGACCTGGAGCACTGATCTTTCTATTATCGCGATTATCGGTTGGATTATCCCATTCGTGATGTTATTCTTTGTCAGTCATGCTGAGCGCTCATACTACGAGGATCTGCTCAACGCAGGAGTACAGATCTATCACTATAACGCCCCAATTCTCCTGCATTCGAAGCTTATTAGTGTCGATGACGATATTGCAGTCATCGGTTCGAGTAACCTTGACATTCGCTCATTTCAACTCAACCTCGAGGTAACGCTCGTATGCTATGATGCAGGCGTAGTTGCGGATCTAAGGCAGATCGAGTCAGCATATATATGTAAGTCCAGGCAAGTGTTCGTTGACGAATGGAAAACCCGCAATGTGAAGGAGAGGCTTTTTGAGAATATCACTCGCCTGACTGCGGCATTACAGTGAAGGAAAAGTGATTCATCGCGCTCGGTTCTTCACTTCTGTTCAGATATAGAGGCTTCTCAAAATTTGCCGCTTAACCTGGTCTGGATAGCAAGCAAGTCTTGTTCTTGATTGAGTGGAAGATTTTTGCTCTTGTAAGAGCAAAAATCTTCCACTCAATCAAATAAGCGCACCGAAGGCGCGAAGAAAACAGAAACACAGTACCGCGCGAGAAACCCTGATTAGATGTGGTAATTCATTGCTTTCATAGTGCAAATACACTATACTGACTATGTGCAACAGGTGATTTGCATTACGGGCAACCCATAAAATGGTGTATTTTAATTATGTATTTTGTTTCCTGAAGAGGTATACTTTCCTATGAGGTATACTTATAGCATAGAGGTAACCTCGTCAGAAACGGTGCAAACATTCCACTAGATTTGATTGTTATTTAGAAAGGATTTTACCATGGCAGAGACAAGAACTGGAGATACCACAGCAACAAACGTGGCAAGTCAAACTTCCCAACGCGGGCTTACACCCATTGAAGCTTCAGTTACAGTCCCCAATGACTCAAAAACATCAAAAGGCAAAACGACAATTGCAAATAGCGTTGTGGCTAAGATTGTTGGTATTGCGGCACGTGAGATTGATGGTGTGAAAGCTGTTGTAGGGACTGGAGCAGGAGCCACTATTTCTGGCCTGGCGACACGTGTCACTCGCGGAGATACACGATCCCAGGGTGTCAGTGTAGAAGTAGGAGAGCGCGAAGCGGCAGCGAGTATTAACATCATTGCATACTATGGTGTGAGTATCCCACAACTCGCTGATGCCATCCGACGCAACATCATCGACCGTGTCGAATCAATGACTGGTCTCTCAGTCGTCGCGGTAGATATTGCGATAATTGATCTCTACTTTGAAGAAGACGAAAAAGAAGAAGAAGAACCTCGCGTTCATTAAAGTCTTAAGAGAAGCTTTATGAGGAGGAAGTATGCTTCCCCTTGATGCTGGATCGGATGCAGCAGAAGCTCAGGAGTCATCCCAGCGGATGGCTCCTGAACACCTGAGTGATACGGCTATCGCGGATGCCATTGTGCATGCCGTTCAAGCTGTTCCCGGCGTTTTGGATATGGGTCAAGGCTTGTTCGCAAAAGCTGTAACCTTTGGACCAGGAAAGCACGTACAGGGTATTGTGATTCAACATCCTACTGCGGACTCACTTTCGATTGAGGCTCACGTGATTCTTGAGGAAGCTTCTTTCGCCAAAGCTTACTCAGAAATTTCTGGCTCTGATGCATCTTCCAGAACAGGAACAACTCCCATATTACTGCGTTTTACTGACCAGATACGAGTCGCTGTGACTCAAACGCTTGAACATCTTGGTTTACCAGTATCTACTATGGTCGATGTGACGATTGACGATATCCGCTAACGTTCATTAACGAATCAGTTAAGCATTTTTATTTCATGCTCATCTGAGTAAACATCGGATATCTGAAATCTATGTGAAAGAAAGACAATCAAACTATGAATGTCTTCAATCGTATTTTCATGATCCTTGTGTGCCTTATTGCCATTGCTTTCAGCATTATCGTGTTCTTGCTTGTAGGTGGCGTAATTCGACCTACTCAGGTCAGCCCAGGTGGGTTTTTGTCAGGTCTTTGGAGCTTCTATTCTCAATTGAGCCCTTCAAATGCAACAATAGCTACTGTCGCCTTTGCTCTTTTATTGATCGTTGCTTTGATTGTACTGATCCTCGAATTTTACTCTTTGCGCAGTGGCTCTGAACAGTTTGTTGTTAGAGAGGATACTATTGGGAAAGTGACGGTTGCACGTAGTAGTGTGCGTAAGCTTGTGGGGTATGAGGCAAAGGCCATTCCGGAAGTGATCGAGACACGCCAGACAGTCGATAAGGGGCGCAATGGACTGCGTGTGCATATTCGTGCCTTACTATATCCCGAAGTGAACGCTCCTGAAGTAGGGCATGCCCTTCAGGAGAAAGTGCAAAAATCAATTCAAGCGCATATGGGTCTGGATGTAATTGAAGTGCAGGTAGCTACCCAACTTGAACCTTTCGATAAACCTCGTCGACGACGATTACAGTAGGGAAAGCATCAAGAATATCTGCATAACAGGACGGGATCACAAGGAAGGACAAAAGAGTATGACACCAAAAGTGGTCGGTATCGGCATTGGCCTTGTTCTAGGTATTGTTTGGATGTGGCTTGGCTTCTGGGCTGCATTGCTCACTGGAGGTCTTGCACTCGTTGGCTGGTTTGTTGGAAGCTTGATCGAGGGAACCATAAATCCCGTTGATTTGTGGAATGCTCTTCAAGGACGTCGTGGCGGTCTAGACTAGAATCACCAGCAAAACTGCAACAATAAAAGCAGCCCAATACCAATCTTCATAACTGTACCTAATAGATAGAATAGATGCAAATAAAAACCCTGTAATTGTCTCGCTATTTGCTTATACAGGCAGAAACAAACCTATGGTATAATCAGCAATGGTAGAGTTGGAATCTGAAGTGAGTTCTTGTGGACACATTCTTACAGACGACTTGGACGAGGTGTTCACAGAACGCGCAAAAAGTGACCTACCTCGATGTAATTTATCAAAGTTTTTGTAGGAGGTATCATGGCTTTTCAAGATTTTCTCATTGGCGCGCTGGTCTTAATAGTAGGCGCATTATTCTGTTTTGCTGGCTATCGATTCTTTCGGATTCTGATAACCATCTGGGGCTTTTTTGCCGGGTTCAATCTCGGTACGGCGGCTATGACCGCCCTCTTTAGCAATAGTCCTTTCCTCGGAACGACTACTGGCATTGTTCTCGGACTGGTGATAGGCCTTGTCTTTGCTGCACTGGCCTACTTCTTCTATTACTTTGCTGTGGTATTATTGGGCGCAACAGCAGGATACGATCTCGGTAGCGGCTTTATAGGGGCCATAGGTCTCAATAATCCTGGCTTCATTGCTGTCATAGTTGGCGTCGCACTCGCCGTTGTTTTTGCCATCGTGATTCTGCTCTTCAACCTGCCCAAACTACTCATCATGGTGTTCACAGCCTTTGGTGGCGCCGTAGCTATGCTAGCAGGTCTTTTGATCCTGTTGGGTCAGGTCAAAACGGATTATCTGCGATACGGCGATGCTGTAGCGCTCGTCAGGGCCTCCTGGTTCTGGACTATTGTGGCGATTGTGATAGCAGTCGTAGGCTTTTTGGCACAATGGCGCATCAATCAAGAATACACGATGGTTTGGTCAGAATCATCTACAAGCCAGGTTCAATAGGAACTCGCCTGGTGATAACGGAATAGCCATAGCTGGCGAGAAATAAGTGCGGAGTCGCTATTAGAGTGATTGGATTCAATAGCGACTCCGTGACTATATTCCAATTATTTCCCGTAAAAGTCTAACGGGTTCATTTAGATTTGGAGACATGACATGCAAAAAAGGAGAACCCGTAGTAGTATCTTTAAAGTGGCTCTTGGTGCAGGAACCACATTAGCGCTTTCGTGGCTAGTTCTAAAAGCATTTAATCCTTCCTCGACTGATGCCCTTGCTTCACAATCAATCGATCCGGCCACCGACTATGAGAGCGCTATGGCACGTTTTGCGCACGTACAAGCACTGGAAGAAGCGAAGGGAACACTTAATCCAGTCTGCTACTCGAAGCTGCTTACCCACGGGCACAAAACAGAGCGCGTCATCATCCTTATGCATGGTATGACAAACTGTCCCCAACAGTTTGTTGAACTTGCCCCCATATTCTATGAGCAAGGCTACAATGTGCTTATCCCGCGCATGCCTCATAATGGGCTGGCTGACCCAGACACTGATGATCTTAGATATCTCAAGGCTACCGAATTACGTGATAGTAGCAATGCAATGGTAGATATTGCGCGTGGTCTGGGTGACCATATCACCTTTTTAGGCCTTTCTGTTGGAGGCTTGATGGCTGCCTGGGTAGCTCAATACCGTCACGATGTCAACAAAGCTGTAATAATCGCACCTTCGTTCACAATCGGTCCGCGATTAGGAGTCGGTATTAGCAGGGTCCTAATGCGCCTCTTTCTCATTCTCCCAAACTTTATGACGCAGCGCCTCAAACCTTTCAAGGATGGTCCCGATCACAACTACCTTGGTTTTGCTACCCGAGGCTTGGGGGAGATGATGCGCTTTGGGTTCTCCATTTTTGATACTTCTCAGGATACAAGTGCCGCGGCACAATCAGTGCTTGTTATTACTAACGCCGCAGACGCCGCAGTGAACAATAAAATTCCTCTGCAGGTTGCAAAAAACTGGCAAACTAATGGGCTGAAACAGCTAAATAACTACGAATTTGATGCGAAATACAAGCTTATACACGATCTGATCGACCCGGGTCAGAAACAACAAAACGTAGCCGTGTCGTATCCGATTTTGCTAGATTTGCTTACACGTGATTAGACAAGCAAATCTAGATATCGTGACCTTCTTGTGAGTCAGATACGTCAAGTTGTGATTGTACATGGAAAAATCCAAATTCTCACTTACTACGTACAAAGACGAGGCAACGGTAGAGTTTGTGAAAAAAACTGACCATAAAACGTTAGCTATGTGGGCAATCGATTGTGTCGAACGTGTCATGCCGTACTTTGAGGAAAATTTCCCAGATGACCATCGTCCTCAACAAGCTATCGAAGCGCTCCAGGCCTGGATACATACAGGAGTGTTTAAGATGGCAGTTATACGCAAGGCTTCACTGACGTCTCATGCTGCCGCTCGTGAAGTAGGCGAGGATACTGCGGCTCGCTCGGTTGCCCGTGCCGCAGGTCAAGCAGTGGCAACTGCACATGTTCCCATGCATGCTCTTGGTGCTGCAAATTATGCCTTGCAGGCTATCCATAGAGCCACCGATCCCTCTGATGCCAATGCTGCCGTAGCCAAAGAACGAGAATGGCAAATCCAGCACTTGCTTGATTTAAGAAACAGTCGCTCTTCTTAACTTGAAGGTAACATTCGATAAAAATGAAACCAGCCTCACCACCCTCAATTCGCAGTCTCATGAAGAGAATTAGTAGATTTTTTCGTGGGGCGGTTCAAGCAAAGCCAGGACGAGCCGATACATGGGCTGCAAACGTATTCTACATTGAGCTACTCATATGATCCTAGAAATTTCTCTCCATTGTAATGGATCATATGCTCTGGGATCTCAGCTATCCAAACCTCAGTTTCCCAGGCAATATGTGGAGTATGTCGTCTGAACTCTGTAAAATCGAGGAATGCAGATAGATAGACCCTTTTTGCTATACAGCCCTTTAATAGTTGTTCTAATTCATGCCGACGTTTATGTGAAACAGGCCCGTGCGATGTCACAGCCTCAATGAGATACAGCCAATTTCTTGCTTCGTGAAAAAGGATGATATCAGGCAGTTTATCGTGGGTAGTAATTGGCACACCTAGTTGCTCTAAAGCTCGCGTTCATAAATCATGAATTTGTTAGCTGCATCCCCTAAATAGAGGATAATAGCATTTGCTGCAAAACGTGGACCAAATTTCTCGATAATCGCAATCTGTAGTTTATTATGTTTTCCAGGTGTGAGATAAAGTTGTTGACCATCGGCTAGTTTGAGTGGCAGAGCTACAGATTGGCGACTACGCAGGTAATGTTCCCACAATGCGCCATGTTTTTCAAGAAAATATGTAACTGTATCTTCCCATGTTTGAGACCCAAATTGTCTCAGCATATCAAAAGCGTCTTCTGTTAATGCATAACAGGTATTAGGGCTGTTGGTAGGACGTGTCGGATCATCTGGATTGCGATCCACTAAGCGAGCTTGTTCAAACTGATGAATTACTTGACGGCGTACGACCTCACATGTATTTTCTGCATAGATTCTCCCGTAATGCTGTTTCATGAAGCCCATCATGTTGTGAACAGTAATAGTTTCCTTTGATACATTTGTCCAGGGTGATGTTTCGCTCAAGTTGCATAATGCCAGTAGCGTGAGAGCGCTAAACTCATTCTGTTGCGCTGGGGGAAGACCAAGTTCTTGTAAAATACGCTGTGCCTCCTGAATTTTGCCCATAGATATCCTCGAATCTTGAAGTATTGGAAGTTGGATGTCGTCTTCCTCATTTCCCACAATCAAATCTTTCCCGAGTTCCTTCATTACAATATGTTCGGTTTTATCGAAATCTTGTTTGATTTTCAAAGTCTCTACTTGTTGTCCTATACGGATGAGTTGCTCCAATGGAGGAAATGGAAGCTTCCTTAATTCGGTAGCGTTAACCTGGGTATTGCCATTTGCGATGCGAAAGTATCGATCAACGAGAGTACTGTTGAGGAATGCTGCTATGCCGATTGCTTCATCATTTGCTAGTTTACCACTCGTGCGATATAAATAATTAAGGTGATTTTCTAAAGCGATCAGTTCAGTGCCAAATGTGTCTTCCGACAAAACTGCTGCTGTAATACTACGAGGTTCTTCTTTATTACTGAAGCGTCTTAGGATAATCTGTGTAGTATTTTTGACAAGTAATTTTGAATTAGCTGATTGAATCAGCCCTTGAGGCTTATCGAAGCGGTCAAGAGGCCATTCTATATTCATTCGACGTATATGCTGTAACTATAGAAGAGGAACTGCTTTGCCTTGCCTGACATTTTCATTAGATCAGGTAAGGTATTGGCTATTCGGTTCCAAATTGTAGTGATCTCTGATAAATCGGGCTTATCTGGATAGAAAATAATCATCTCTCCATACATGAATGGATCAGGATAGGGCATTACTGAAACACCCATTAACTCCAATTTTTCAATGGTAATACTGTCGACAGAAAAAGGGCCGTCAATTTGTTGGCGTTCCCCATACTCTCCTGCAAAGCCAGATGAAATGGTTACATACCCTTTCTTATTCATGACCTTCAATGCATTCCAGACTTGCGGTTCTATTTCTTCCTTAAAGGCATCGAGCTTTAATTCAATGTCCGTAGGTCGGCAATAGCCAGCATCAAGACGAGCTTCTATGTTTATATCCATCTGTCTATGGACTTTAATTCTCAAGTCTTGAAATGCTTGCAGATGTACGATATTTGCAAACAAATGTTTAGAGAGAGCACTATTGTTATGGTGAAATAACCTCTTTATCATCAAATGGCACTCCAATCCTAATGTTTAAGTGTTCATCAAGGTTACAATTCTAGTTTTTTGCTTTAATTCAGGGAGTTGTTTCTCTAGCTCAAGCTGAACGAGCTCTTTTCTGTAGACAATGCAACCAGAGAAACCAGACCAACTGTTAGTCTATCTCCAGTATCTTTTTCATTCGAACCCCGTTCCAACGTCTTACATTATGGTAGCGGCTCTTATCTGAATCAACTTCAAACATCGAGATCGAGTTTACTCATGCAAGTAGGTATGAGTTGTGAAGATGATAATAATAGGTCGACGATCAAACACACGATTCCGGTCGTGAAACATAATTCCTGGTCAAAAGTGCTGCTGTGTCAAGACATATTGATCAGTAGAAATGAATAACACAATGTCTACAGATGATTTTCGGATTGGTAAGTATCGACTCCTGGAACTTTTAAGTGAGAGTCGCTATACTGATGTCTGGTTAGCAGAACGCATCGACATCAGGAAGCAAGTAGCAATTAAGATACTGTTTCCTCAAGAAGTACTCGCGGGCAATGCGCGTTTGTTTGCCAAGAAACTATTCTTCAACGAAGCACAAACTCTCGCACATCTTACTCATCCTCACATCATACAAGTTTTCGATTATGAAGAAGAGGAAGAGCATGGTTGGTCTTACTTTGTAATGGAATATGCACCCTTTGGCTCACTGGCTGATCGATATGCCCCTGGAGAACGACTTCCCCTTTCTACAGTTGAAGCTTATACAAGCCAGATGGGTAGAGCAATCCATTACATTCATGCACAAGGATTCATTCATCGCGATATAAAACCGCAGAATATGTTTCTGAAAACGAGAAGTTCAGTTGAACTCGGTGATTTTGGACTTGTTATGCGAAATTATGGTAGGCATTACCCGTGGATGAAGATGGAATTCGGAGGTACCAGAATCTACATGGCACCAGAACAGGAGGGTGGTGAGCCGAGTCCAGCAAGTGACCAGTATGCCTATGCAACGGTTGTGTTTGAATGGCTCACAGGTTATTGGCCTGGCAGCGCAGGCATCTAGCGCCTCCTTTGATACGTAGCCTGGTAACGGAAATACCTGCAGCAGTTGAATGGGTTGTGTTGACAGCACTGCACAAATCGCCAAACCGTCGATTTAAAACCATGTTAGACTTTACTTTAGAGTTTGAAGAAGCCTGCCGTTCTATTAAAAAAGGCGTATCTCCTAAAACATTCGCCAGTAATTTGCCAGCCATAGATCGAGTTAGAACAGGTATTGGATTTACTTATATTCAGCATCATCAGAGATCTGTGGGATTAGTGTCACAGCCTGAGTTTGCTGAGCAGGGAGATGTTCTTGTCGCTACATACCCTGTAGCACGAAATTACTGGCAGTCAGATGAAGATTTCTGGGATCACACATTCACTTCAGTTGGAGGTGGTATTGGTTTGGCTCTGACTTCTCGATGGCAGAACTTTTGGAGGCGGATTCGTTGTCTCTGGCAAAGAATTGCAGAATATTTGCTGGAAAGTATGTAGCTTCAAATGGCTCTGCAAGAACAGGAATAAAATGTGATTTTTGTGTAAAATTCACACTTTCTCTTGACCCATCATGACATACTCACTATACTAATGCGGAGTTATTCAGGTTTACACTGGATAAGCAGTGTATGTCCCTCCTTTGCTGGGTGGGAGGAAGAGACTGTTCGAGTTGAAGATAGTGATACGCTGGCGCCCACTGGCATTGTTTGGTATAGCCTTTCTTGGTCTGGCACTACGTTTATATGGCCTTGATTGGGATCAGATTCAGGCACGCTCTCAGCTTTTGATTCGTTTATATGGGGCGGCTTTTGCTCTGGGTAACAACTTCCATCCAGATGAGAGACAGATCCTCTTTCATGTTGTTCAATTGTCGTGGCCTAAGAGCCTGGCACAATTCCTGGATGCAACCGTTTCACCGCTTAATCCGCATTTCTTCGCCTATGGCTCATTCCCGTTATACTTATTAGCAACAACAGGTAATGTGCTCTCGCATATTTCTCCAGCTTTTATCACCTTTGCCAATCTTACCTTGACAGGGCGTTTTATTAATGCTCTTTTTGATACCGGAACTATTCTTCTGACAGGTTGTTTAGGCCTGCTGCTGACAAATGATCGCACCCCGGGGAGAAAATATGCCTGGTCAGTAGCACTGCTGGCTGCTGCTCTGGTCGCTTTCACGCCCTTACAAGTACAGCTTTCACATTTCTATACCGTTGATACAATGCTACTGTTCTTTGTCACTTTAACAGTTCTCGCTTGCGTAGTTTTAGTTGATACTGACAAACCTGTACGCTGGTCTTTGTTAGCTGGACTTGGCTATGGGCTGGCACTTGCAACAAAGTTCAGTGCTGCTCCTCTGGTTGTGCCTCTGGCTGTTGCGCTTGCCATGCGCGGTTACAGGCAAGGTATTTTCTCAATTGCGAAGCCATTTACCTATGCAGTTTTTGCTACACTTGTATCGTTTCTTATAGCAATGCCATATGCCTTTTTGGATATGAGGGAGTTTATCCAACAAGTTTCCGAACAGGGTGGTCTTGCGCGTGGGTCGCTTGATTATCCATATGTGCGGCAATTTGCTGGAACGATACCATTTCTTTACCAGGCAGAGAATATACTTTTTTGGGGTATGGGTTTAACACTTGGATTGGCGGTAGTAGCTGGTTTCATCTGGCTTGGTTGGCGAATATGGAAGCGCAGTGCAGGACTATGGCTTGTTGTGCTTTCCTGGGTGGTAGTTTATGGCGCAATTACAGTGAGCTTCTATGTAAAATTTATGCGCTACATGCTGCCTCTTTATCCGTTTCTTACATTGATAGCTGCAAGTGTATTAATAGCGTTTGTAAGATACGTTCGTACGAGTGCTGAAGGAGCGAAATCACAGGTCACCAGGTCACCAACAAATCGTTTGATTGTAAAAACCCTGCCGTATGCTGCAATAGTGATTGTACTTTTCGGAACTATATTTCAGGGGTTGGCCCTGTTGAATGTATATAGCCAGCCAAATACACGTATTCAAGCATCGAGCTGGATCTTCACTCATTTGAAGCCTGGCAGTGTCTTGACCTACGAACAATGGGATGACGCATTACCAGTCGCTGTCGATAATCATGATGCCTCTCTATTTCATCAGGCTTCTTATGTCGATGCAAGTGGTCAACCACAGCAAGGGCTAGATCTCTATGGAGACGATACTGTAGCAAAAGCGCAGCAACTGGCGAACATATTGCCAACTGTAGATGCAATAACTATGGCCAGCGATCGCCTGGATCAATCTATTCCGCGCTTTCCGTGTCGTTATCCACTCACAATCCACTACTATCAGTTACTTTTCAGCGGGCAATTAGGTTTTCATCTGGCGGCGCAGTTCGAGAATCACCCTAACTTGCTTGGTATCACGCTCAACGATAGCGGCGCCGACGAGAGCTATTCAGTCTTTGATCACCCGACGTCTCGTATCTTTGTGCGTGACAACCCATACCCATATACATCGAACCAGCTTTTTCATAAACTCTTGCAAGGTGTGCAATTGCCAACACTGTGCGCAAATCTCTCGGGTGCCCAACGCTCCTTATTGCTGAGCCCTCAAGAAATATCTGATAATCAACAATCTCCGCCATTTGGTGTGCAGTTCCCAGCAAATAGCTTCTCAAATTCGTTTCCAATTTTGATATGGTGGCTAATGCTTATCCTCCTGGGTGTATTAGCATATCCATTTATATTCTTCGTCTTCCATAGATTCAGTGATCGTGGCTACATTTACGGTAAGACGTTGGGCATACTATTGCTTGCCTATTGCGTATGGATCCTGGCCTGGTTGCATCTCATTGCTTTCAGTCATCTCTCTACCTTGATAGTGCTTGTCTTTTTTTTTACGCTATCCATTGTGCTTATTGTATGGCAGAGACAAACTCTTAAAGCATTTCTACTCCAGCATTGGCGATTACTGTTAATCGAAGAGGCAATCTTCACACTTGCATTCCTGTTATTTGTGTATATTCGTTCTCTCAATCCTGATCTTTGGAACGTCTATTTTGGTGGAGAAAAGCCAATGGAACTGGCTTTTCTTAATGCTGTCTTGCGCAGCCCTTATATGCCACCCTATGATCCATGGTTTGCAGGTGGTTATATTAATTACTATTACTACGGTTATGTGATTTTTGGTGCATGCATCAAGCTGACAGGATTTATGCCTGGCGTTGCTTTTAATCTGGCTATTCCTACTATATTTGCATTGACGTTTACAAGCGTAGTGACATTGGTTTACAGCTTTGCACGTAGTTTTCCCATAGCACTATTGGGCGGATATTTCGCAGCATTGATTGGGAACTTTGATGGGATACTACAACTTAAAGATCGATTCCTGGCTATGCTCGCAAAATTACAACCACCAAATTTTGATTACTGGCGTAGCAGCCGTATAATACCTTTTACTATCAACGAGTTTCCTTTTTGGAGTTTTCTATTTGCGGATTTACATCCGCATGTCATTGATTTACCCATAGCGGTGTTGATGCTGGGAGTTGTGGGATCGCTGCTACTCGCAAGCGATAAGCGAGATAGTAGATCTGGCGAACGCAGGTCGGGTAATATTTTGCTCTATCTACTCGCAGCTTTCACCTTTGGTACGATTGCCTGTGTAAATCCCTGGGATATGCCTGTCTATGCTTTGTTACTGGGCGTTGTGCTGTTCCTGCGCAAGTTACAAGAGCATAAGGGTAAACCTAAAAGTGAGTTATTTATTTCAGTCGGATTTACTCTTATACTGGTTGTAAGTTTGTGCGGCCTTGGCTACTTATTTTTCTTGCCTTTCTATGCTACTTATGAGCAACTTTATGTGAATGGATTGGGATTCGTCAGCCAGGGAACAGATTTGAACTATTACCTGACCATCTCTGGACTGTGGATATTTATTGCGCTCAGCTTTTTTTTATTTGAATTTTATCGTTGGTGGATGCGAATGAGGAATTCACGAGCAAGGACACATCGAAAATATTTACTTGCGATTGAAGGTTTGTCGACACGATGGATTTCAGTGTATATAGTGGTCTCTGGTATTGTAGTAGTTATTGCAGGGTTACTTGGAACAAAGCTATTACTTGCTCTGGCCATTTGTCTTGGCACGTTCCTTTTTATTGTGAAATTGAAAGATGCCATGTTTAACTTCATGCCCATAAAGGGAGCTTCTACAATTCTGGAAGAGGAAGATCCACTTGTATTTGAAACTCTTACAAGTACAGGTGCAGTTCAAAATAAAATTGTCGCTAGAAGTAGCGCATTTGATACAAATGCTCGTTTTACTTATATTTTGTTGCTCGCGGGTTTATGCATCAGTCTAGGGCTAGAGATTGTATATGTGCGAGATTTTTTGGATGGTGGCGATTACGAGCGAATGAATACCGTCTTCAAGTTTTCGATGCAGGCCTGGCTCTGCTTCGCTATAGGTGGTGCGCTGGCTGTGCAGCAACTATGGAACCTCTTGAGGGGAAAAGTGCGAAAAGTCTGGCTCGTAATCTTTATGCTACTGGTATTGGGAGGTTCAGTATTTCTTTTTGAAGGAACGACTTCGAGGATTCATGATCACCAGGTCTGGATTGCTGCACAGCCGCCTGTTCAGAGCGCCCGTTACACACCAACATTGAATGGTTTGGCCTTTATAGAGGCCTGGTATCCAGGAGATGCCAGGGCGGTTGCATGGATCAATGAAAACATTGCAGGCTCTCCTGTCATTCTGGAGGCTGCTGCTCCTGTCTCCTATCAATGGTTTAATCGTGTCTCAATTTACACTGGACTGCCGGATGTACTGGGTTGGGCAGATCATGTTAGTGAACAACGCTATTCTGAACAACCGTTGAATAGAGTCACTGATATTGGAATTATTTACACAACTACTGATGCGATTCAAGCAATCACGTTACTACACTATTATCATGTACGCTATATTTATGTGGGAGATTTGGAACGACAGGCTTACGCTCAACAATCAACAACAGGACTGGATAAATTTGATCGCATGGTTGGTAATACCCTTCGTGTTGTTTATCGTGCGCAAGGTGTCACGATCTATGAAGTACTTTAAGTGACCTATAGCGCAAAAAAGGAACATATGAGATAATTCGTACGTCTTACTATAGACTGGAACGATCCACGAAACTATCTGTAAAATTGTATTGAAGGACACGTGTTTTAAAATATGGATCAGGTGCTCTTGTGAGCGTTAATTCACAATGGACGAAAACTGATCTGACTAAGAATCTTCTTAGAGAGTAATCATGGTTGAACTGCTTCAAATGTGGGCACTGGTGGAGATGCTGGGTCTTTTGTGCCTTCCGCTCACGATAACCGTATTTCATAATCTGCCTGACCGCGGCTGGGCCTTTAGTAAGGCTATAGGCATAGCTTTGCTGGCTTTTTGCGTCTGGTTACCCTTGATGTATGTGCAAGTATTGCCGTTCAGCCAATTATTTATTGCAATAGTACTCCTGATTCTATGTGCGTTCAGCATCATTGGATTTGTACGAGTTCGACACGCACTCGTCGCCCTTGTACGTGCGCACATCTTCTATATTATCGTCTGTGAAGCAATCTTCCTTGGTATGGTATTGCTGCTTGGTTGGATACGATCATATGGGCCGAATATACAGAATTTTGAAATGTTTATGGATGAGGGCTTCCTGGCTGCAATAATGCGCAGCCCTCATTTCCCTCCCAATGATATGTGGCTCTCAGGCTATCCTATCAACTACTATTATTATGCACACTTTACCATAGCAATGCTGGCAAAATTGCTTGAACAATCTCCCTCAATAGCCTTTAACACTGGGATCTGTATTTTCTTTGGCTTGACCGCCGTGAATTTGTTTGGAGTTACGAGTAATGTTGTGTCCTGGGCGCGCTACCAACGAAGAAGTAGGATTATAGCATCTGGTACTTCAGAAAAGCGCTTATGGCCAACATTCTTGAGGCGACGACAGATCACTGGCAATAGCCAAAATCAGGATATATATTCTGACCAACCTGATACAGTACTTCCATCTCTTACTGGTGCAATGCCATTTGGATTGCTCACAATTCTGATGGGTGAGGTACTCGGTAATCTAGCTTCGACACAGCAGTGGTGGAAGGCACACGATGATTTACCACCAGAGTACTGGTTTAATACTACACGTATTATCGATAAAACTATCAACGAGTTTCCCGCTTTCAGCTTCTTGCTCTCTTGTTTTCACGCACACGTATTAGCGCTTGCCTTTACGATTGTGGCGATAGCGCTTGCATTTAATCTCTTTCTTGAATATGGTGGAGATGGTAAGGGGAGAGGATTGCGTGTTTTTGGTAGTGGTTGGCGCCTGCCTTTCAATCTTGGAGTAACGGCGCTGATCCTTGGGGGTCTCTTTACTATGAATGGTTGGGATTTTCCGACCTACCTGACATTAGCTATCGTTTGTATTGGTTTGCAACAATGGATGGCCTACCAATCACGTTTTCGAATTGATCTCGTATTGGACGTTTTCACTGTTGTTGCAGCGCTTACTGCATTGTCATTTTTCTTATATGCTCCTTTCTATCTTAGTTTTGTTTCACCGTCTCAAGGTATAGGCATCGTAAGCGCAGCCGACCGTTCTGCCATTAGAGACGAGGTATTGATTTATGGATTATTTGTATTTATTTATGTCTCGTTACTGTTTGTGAACCTGATAAGACCACGGCTTAACGCACGGACCTTTTCTAGAAAACAATCACTCGCTCCTGACTCACACAAATCGAATCAGGTGCAGCTGCCGCGTGTTGGACAGGAAAATGTCCAGTTTAGCCACTCTAGTGCTATATTGACTACTGGCAGCGGCTCACTTAGAGCAGCTCCAAAACAACAATTGGAGGAGGGTACGGTTTCACGGAATGTGGTATCGGTGCCACTTATGGGTATGACATCTTCAGCAGATCAACCCTGGGAAGAAGATACTGCCTCACTTGATGTGGTTTCGGAACCTATTGCAGGTAGTGAAAACCGGTTTCATGATACACAACCTCAGACTCGCAAGCGTTTTACCTTGCCTGATTGGTTGGATTTACGAGTGATAAGTGCAGTAGTGGTTTTGGGAGTAGCTCTGCTTTCATTTGCGATCTTGAAGAATGGTCTTACGTTTGCAGTTGCTTTCACTATCGCCGCGTTGGGCGCTGCCCTGGCTCTCTATCATCTTCAAGATCGGCCAAGAGCATTTACTATGCTGTTAGGTGCGTTGGCATTTGGTCTTGTTGCGGTGACTGAAATAGTCTTCTTGAAAGATGTCTTTGCTGGCAGTTATCCACGCATGAATACTGTGTTTAAGTTCTACTTCCAGTCCTGGGCTTTACTTTCCATCACCTGTGGTGCGGCTATCTACTTTATTTACGAAGGCATCCAATCAGTCGTTCGCTACAATGGTTGGGAGCGGTGGGTAGGACGAGGAGTTCAGGTAGTCTGGTCAGCGGCTTTACTCGTATTTTTTGTAGCGGGTATGATTTATCCAATCGTTGGAAGCTATCAACGTACAAATCACTATATACAGCGCACAAATAGCCTTGATGGGTTAAACTATTTGCAATCGTACTATCCGGGCGATTATTCAGCCATCAGGTGGCTGAATAGCCATGTCCAGGGTAGCCCGGTGATCGTTGAGGCATTTGGCCAACAAGGTGGAGACTATAGCGACTACGGACGAATCTCTACTTTTACCGGTTTGCCAACGCTGATGGGATGGGCTGGACATGAGTATCAGTGGAGAGTGAATTGGCTTAACGATGCCTATAATGCCGCAGATTTCTATCGCAGGGGTGCAGATATTAGTGCTATCTACACTAATACGAATCCTGAGACAGTTCTTTCAATGATGAAGCGATACAATGCTCGCTATCTCTATGTGGGTTCCTTAGAAAAGACAACGTATTCGCAGGCGAATTTAAATCGCTTTGGCGGGTTTATGCAGAAGGTTTATTCTGCCAATGGTGTGACAATTTACCGGATACCTGGGAGTTGATAAGGTATACTATTCAGGAAATAACGCCTTCTGCCAGAGCATGAGGGTGCGAGTTTAAGAGGAGTGTTCCTTTGAAGAGTTTTGAAACAGAGCCAATTGAAGATGCAGCAGCCACAGATTCGACATCTGACAAGCATGAGCTTGTGCTTTTAAGCGCATCTTCAGGTGATCATTCCGCTACAGTAGAGGAAGCAATCAGCGACGAGAAGAATGTAGTTGATTCGGACCTTGTCATCTTTGACGAAAATGAAGAGGACGAGGTTCCACAACGCAGGAATATTTTTCCGCCAACGCGCGAACAACTGCTGAACTGGATACCATTCTGGGGTGTGATTTTGCTGGGAGCGGTTTTGCGTTTTTGGGGGTTGGGAGACAAGCCTTTACATCATGATGAAAGCTTGCATGCATATTATTCCTTACAGTTACTGAATAATATGGCGCATTGGACATGGTGTATTAATCCTCCCCCTCAAGGTTATAGTTGCTATATCTACACTCCTCTTCTACATGGCCCATTCCAATTCCATTTCATAGCCCTTGTCTACAAAATCTCTCAATTATTGGGTGCTCCTGATAACGGGGTAAATACTACAACAGTACGTATTCTGGCTGCTACGTTGGGTACAGCCATAGTAGCACTTCCATTTTTCTTGCGTGATTATCTGGGTAAAGTCGGCGCGTGGTTAGCATGTTTCTTGCTAGCAGTTTCACCAAGTATGGTTTACTTCTCTCGCTTTGCGCGTGAAGACATTTACATGGCTTTCTTTACATTGTTGATGGTTGTTGGTATTGCCCGCTATATACATACGCGTAAGATGCGCTGGCTGGTGATAACTGTTGCAGGGTTTGCATTTTCCTATGCGACGAAAGAAGCGACTTTTTTAACAGTATTAGTCTTTGGAAGTTTTCTAGGAGCATTGATTGCGTGGGAACTCGGCTTGAAAGTGGCGTTGCGTTCGCGCTTCAATCAAGAGTCGCCAGTTGTGGCATGGTTGCCGAAGTCTTTTGCGCCTGTTACCGTTCTGGTGTACTTCGCGATTGCTGGAGTAGCGGGAAAGTATTTATTCGCATGGATTAAATCTGTTTCGATTTATATTACTGTTCCTAACAATGTTAATGCTGCTAATGATTACGTGCAGAGATTGAAGGACATCACAGTCGCCATTGTGCCGGTGATAGGTATATTGCTTGGCGCGTTTGTACTGGTTCTTCTTTATCGTGAGATAAAGGTCAAGACACCTGTCGCTAAACGAAGTGGCCTGGCTACTAAAGTTGATCCCGAGAAGCAACCTCTACTCGATACCATCTTGACCATGCCCTGGACGCACTGGTTTTTTGCACTTCTGTGTGCATGGGTCATTTTCTTGCTGCTATTTAGCGTCATGTTGACCAATATTCGCGGTGGGATTGGCGATGGCATCTGGCAAGGCCTCTATTACTGGCTGCAGCAACAACAGGTAGCACGTGGCAATCAGCCATGGTACTACTACTTGATGCTGATTCCGTTGTATGAACAGGTTGGTGTGATCTTTGGATTAATAGGCGTCATTCGCTGTGTCATACAGCCTACCCGTTTCAGGCTCTTTTTGGTGTATTGGTTCGTTGGTAATTTCGTCCTTTATTCCTGGGCAGCAGAAAAAATGCCGTGGTTAATGATCCACATTACGATGCCGATGTTGATTTTAGCTGCGATAGGCCTGGAACCTGCGGTTGTGACGTGTATCAATTTTGTGAAGAATCTCTTTACCCGTTACTCATCTCCAAATAAAGCTGCAGATTTGAATGCTAAAGATGGCTATGCACAGGAGTTTCCAAAAGCAGATCCGAAGATAAGTATATTCGCAACCATCCTCTCTTTCTTAGGTGTTCTAATGGCTGTGCTTTTGTTGCTGCCAACATTGCATAATATGTATGAAGTGACCTATGTCCATCCTGCCGATGGTCCCCACGAAATGATGGTTTATGTGCAGACAACAACTGATGTGAATACTGTCATGTCCAAAGTTGATGCCCTTGATCAGAAAATATTTGGCGGCAAGCACCAGATGCAAGTTGGTTTGACCAGTGATGCAACGTGGCCCTATGCCTGGTACCTGCGCGACTATCCAAATGTATGTTTCGATTTTCCCACGGGTTGCCCGGGCTGGAAGAATGTTCCTGTAATTATTAGTGGTGGCGATAATCCGTATGGTCTTGAGCAGCAATATGGAGGAGCAGCGAATAATCCTGATAAATATGCGTATCAACAATACAAGATGCGGAGCTGGTGGGATGAGGGATATAAGCCTCCTGCAACAGGCGGGGTTGGCCTGGGCCTCTGGCTAAGTTATGGTGATAGCCCTCCTCAGAATGCCAAATTTAATGTAGGCCTTGCTGCTCAACATATATGGCAGTGGTGGTGGCAACGTAAAGCTATCGGCGATACTGGTGGTGCCTATGATATGGTGTTGTTTATCCGTAACGATTTGATTTCGGCTGTTAAACCGTAGGGAAATGCGCAACGCGAGGGCGGGGGCAAGCCCCGCCCCTACAATACGCGGGCCTGAAGAGCATTTTCTTGTTTATGGTAGGCCGTATCATTGTGTTCACTCGGATTGTAATTGTGTTATGAATGAGGGTTATTCACTGATTTCGACTTCGGCCTCAATCTCGACTGCAATACCAAAGGGGAGTTCAGCCATGCCAACTGCCGAGCGGGCATGCTGCCCTGCTTCGTTTCCGTACAATTCTATTATCAGGTCGGAAAAACCGTTGATCACGGCAGGCTGGCGAGTAAAGCCGGGTACTGAATGAACCATACCGTGGACTCTCAACCAGGCTGTCACACGGTCGAGATCGCCTAATTCGCGTTTGAGGCTGCCTAACATTGCAAGAGCAACCAGACGCGCAGCCTGGTATGCTTCTTCAAGGGACACTTCAGCTCCTACTCTTCCCAGGGGTTGAGCGAGTGAACCATCAGGATTCTGAGGCGCATGCCCGGAAATATATGCTCGATTACCGCGCACTCGTACCCACGAGAACGGTAATATCGTTCCCGCAGGGGGTGTGAATAGTTCGGGTAGTGTCAGTCCTAACGCTTCGAGTTTAGCTTCAATCTTCATGGTATCACCTCACAATGAATTTCGAACATTATTTATTGGCGATCTGTTGGTATCATGGAAAATACGAGAGTAGTGCGTAATCTACCATTTGAAGTGGCTAAATGATTACGCAAGCATCCTTCCAGAATATATCCCAGTCGTTTTGGAACGGCTGCGCTACGTGCATTTAACTCATTACAACGAATTTCCAGGCGATTGGCTTTGAGATTTTCACAGGCATAATCTGTTAGAAGACGCACTGCCTCTGTTATGTATCCATGGCCTTCAGCAGAGACACGTATCCAGTAGCCAATTTCGAAATAGCCAATCCCCCAATCGTGGGGGTAAAGTCCTGTACCACCCAGGTAGCGACTCGTTGACAGTTCCCAGATGCTGAGTGCTAGATCATCGCGGAGTAACCAGTGTGCCATCTGTTGGATAATCCAATGTCGACTCTCGTCTATAGTCTGGTGTTCGTCGGCGAAAGGCAGCCAGGGACGCAGGTGATCACGTGATTCAGCTATGGCTTCAAATAGCTCTTGCGCATCACTCTCGCGATATGGTCGCACCACAATACGCTTGCCACGCAGTTCTTCAAACAAGGGAATGAGTGTGTGATAAGTTGAGTTACTCATGGATTTTCCTATTCATATCACCAAGAATGCACAAGCACGATCTTTCCCAATATCTCTCCTGAATCCAGGATACGGTGGGCCTCCGCTGCTTTCTCAATTGGCATTGTGCGTGCGATGATCGGATGGACTAACTTGTCAGCTACCAGTTGTAATAAGCGCTCTTCATTTTCCTTAGAAGTGCGAAGCATGCCACCTCCAATTACCTGGATGCGCTTAAGTCGCCATATTTGAGTATCAACGGTCGCTTGCTGACCGCCTAAATTTCCAATAAGAACAATACGCCCGTCATTCAAACAAGCATCAATGCTTGCTTGTAATGTAGTGCTTACTAACTCAATAACCAGGTTAACGCCTCCTGCAGCATGTATAACCTGGCCTACATTTTGTTCTTTGTGATTGACAACCAGATCAGCTCCTAAACTGCTTAATTCAGCGGATTTCTGGCTGCTACCTGTTGTTGTAGCTACCCAACAGCCGGCATATTTGGCGAATTGGATAGCAATTGATCCCACGCCACTAGAGCCAGCCCAGATCAAGACGCGTTCCCCAGCCTGCAAGTGTCCCAGATCGAATAAGCTTCCCCATGCTGTAGAAGAGGTGAGGCCTGCTGCCACTGCCTCTTCAAACGAAACCGAGTCGGGAATGCGCACTAGATCGGTTGCAGGAGGTGCTATTCTGCTAGCGTAACCACCCCCTCCTTTAGCCGCTATTGCCCGGGTTGTTAAGACGCGATCACCCCTGTTAAAGCCTTGACTATCTTCAAGTACAACGCCTGCAGCTTCTAATCCTGGAGTAAAGGGTAATGTGGGGACTGGCCTGCTGCCATTACGTTGAAAGAGATCAAGGTGGTTCACTGTAGTGGCTTTTACCTGAATCAATACGTCTTCAGGGCCAGCGATTGGATCTGGTACATCAAACACCTGCAAGACCTCGGGACTACCATATTGGGTAAACTGTACTGCTTTCATCTTTGTTTCTTTCTGTAAATACTATATTTTAGTCGATAACGACTTTTCCTCATTGATTGTAATGTTGTTATTTAGCATATTCAACAAACGTCGCTGTTGCAGATTTGCGAAGAGAAGAGGCACGATGATCAGTAAACAACAAAATGCTGGGAAAACCAGAACCCAGTTGATACCAATAATGGGAATCAAGATACCCATAAGTGCTGGAAGGACCATCGCGGCAGACCCAGTACTTACGAGCATTACACTTGAGACAATGCCAATATTATTGGCAAACTGTCGTGAAGCCATAGCCATGATCCCCGGGAAGAGAGGACCATAGAATGAGCCGACTAATACACATGCCCCAAAACTCACTACGATTTGTCCAGGAAAGATTGCAACTACAATGCCACTGATAAAACCTCCAAATATGCTGATGTAGAGTAGCTGGTTTTCGCTAAGCAATCCACGCCTGAGTACTTGTCCACCTAAAAGTCTTCCGATAGTCAGGCCTAAGAAGAAAGCTGTTGCAGCAGGTGCTGCCAGGGCTAGCGAAATAGATGCGCTCTGGCTTAGAACGGTAACAATCCAACTTCCGAAGCCTAATTCTGCGCCTACATATAGAGCGATTTGTAATGTCATCAACCACAATAACGGTTGTCGAAATACGTTACGGTAAAGTGAAGTTTGTTGCTGTCGCTGTTTATCATTCTGGTTGGGAATTTCAGGTACGGCCTGGCGTATTAATAAGAAAAATACAACGAATCCAGCAACTGCGCCAACAAGGTAAGCCCACAAGGCTTCGTTCAGCATTTGAAGTGATAATGAAAGTAACAATGGTCCTGATAATGCACCTATCCCATAGGCACTATGCACATTATTGAGCGTTTCGCCGAGGGTATATTGAAAGGCTAAAGTAACAATCGTATTGACACTGACATCGATCATCCCAAACCCTACACCCTTTATGAGTTGTGAGATAAGTAGCACCGAAAATGAGTGTGTCACGGGAGTTATTGCCCCCGCAAGGGACATTAACCCAAGCCCGCCCATCAAAATGTACTTTGAATTGAACTTTGCCGAGAAAAATCCAGCAATCAATACGCCGATAATAAAACCTAGTGCAGATAATGTAAAAGACGAACCTGCAATGGCTAATGAGACATGGGTATTTTCTGCTAGCAATAGTAACGATGCGCCAGGTAAGACACTAATAATCCCCGCGCAGATATAAGCAAGAAAAAGTGTATAGAAAAGTAAACGGCGGTTCAATTTGGGTACAACACGGTGATCCATCAAAAATCCTTTGTAGACGGTGTTACGTATGTGAAGGCGAAAAGAGACCTCACAAATTCAATGTCTCTTTTCAAAGTGTGCCATACTGAGGAGGGTTTTGTCTATGGTTATGATGCTTGTTCAATTCAGGAACAGAGAGTCTAGAGCGAAGTTTTCATAGGAGTCAAGTCAGACAAATTGATGAATTACGCCTATTACTTTGCCCTGCACTTGCCATTCATTGGTCCATTCAACGCTATCTATATACAGTGGAGTCATTTCCGAATTGGATGGTTGCAGACGTATCTGTTTTCCTTCTTCGTCCCTGTATAAGTGTTTTACTGTTGCAGCCCCAAGTTCACTTCCTGCATAATCGAGATGTGTTGCGACGACAATATCGCCATCTTTGATGTGTTCTTCAGGGTCAACGATCAACAGATCACCACCGAAGATGCCATCCCCAATCATTGAGTTGCCCTCAACTGGCAGCAGAAAGGACCTGTTTGGAAAGAGTTGTTCTTCTTTCACAATGGCACTCATGATTGTACGTTTAGGACCAGCTGCAATAGCAACAGGATTTGTAAATGACGAGCCATTCCAATTTTTTAACACTTTAATACTACGGCTTTTATGATTATCGCGCTCAATGTAGTAGGTTTCTTCCAGACCTTTCAGGTGATATGAAATATGCCCAAGTGATTGTATTCCTACGTCATCGCCAATTTCGCGCAATGTGGGAGATCTTCCATCATATTTCTCTATGTAGTTAATGATAGAGTAAAGAATAAGTTTTCGCACATTGTCATGCTGCTTAGCTTTTTTAGTCGTTTTAGCCATATATTCATCTCCTCAATATATGAGTAATAGGAAGGATATACCAGATTGAAACTAATGTTCTATATAAAATATATATCATGTGTTCGATACTCTGTCAAGTTTCATTGAGTATAAACCTGATATACTGTGTTGGAAAATAGAATACACGTGTATGTATACTGATTGAAGTGCTTCGTGCGAGATTCTAAATACGAAGAGACGAAAGAACAGGTTTCAATGAAAACGCGATAAAAGGAAAGTATTAATGACCGCGATAAATACATTGCCTATCTTCATTGGGCACAATGACACCTTATTAAGCCTATACCTGCCGGAGCGAGGCGAAGGACGCTCTTTCTTTACTCGTAGTGATATTGGCCATATCGATTTACCACGTGCTAGAGAAGGTGGAATGGCAGGTGGCATTTTTGCAATTTTTGTTCCACAGGATCCATTGAAACAACCCCTGAGAAGAAACGAAGTTATAAAGACCGATACAGGTTATGAAGTGCCATTAGCTTCAGGCATTGAACAGTCTTATGCTCAACGAGTCACGATGTCAATGATGACGAGTTTATTTGACATTGAGCGCGAATCGAGAGAAAAGGTGAAGGTTGTTCGGACTGTTGATGACCTGACTACGTGTCTGTATGAGGATATATTTACCGCGATTCTACACTTTGAGGGGGCAGAAGCAATTGATCCTGGGTTAGATGCTTTAGAGGTTTTCTACAAGGCAGGATTACGCTCGCTTGGAGTTGTCTGGAGCCGACCTAATGCCTTTGCTCATGGCGTGCCCTTCGGATTCCCTCGATCTCCCGATACTGGACCTGGGCTCACCGTTGCCGGGCGAGAATTGGTACGTGCCTGTAATCGTCTGGGTATTATGCTCGACTTGTCTCATCTTAATGAGCAAGGATTTTGGGATGTTGCCAACTTGTCTGACGCGCCATTGGTAGCTACACATTCTAATGCGCACACGCTATGCCCAACTACGCGCAATCTGACCGACGAGCAGTTGGATGCGATCAAGGCGTCTAAAGGTATTGTTGGACTGAATTTCGCTGTAACCGATTTGCGTGATGATGGGTGGAACGACTCAGATACTCCAATTGAAGTTATGGTACGCCATATCGATTACTTGGTTGAGCGTCTCAGTATCGACTGTGTTGGATTTGGCACTGACTTTGATGGCGCTACGATACCGCAAGAAATAAGCGATGTGACAGGACTACCGAAATTGATCAATGCTTTACGTGAATCTGGGTACGACGATAACGCGCTGAGTAAACTTGCTTATAAGAATTGGGTACGTATTCTCAGTGAAACGTGGAAATAAGGATCACTTTTTCCTGGTTTATGTTTTGAGGTTGGAAATAACCAGTCTGGCTTTTGTGAAGCTAAGCTGCTTTGAAAATCGAAACAGCAGACACTCCATCGGAAAATGGAGTGTCTGATCGAAAAGATTACCCGCCAGCGTAACCGATGACATCACTGCCACCCTGGGTGCCAGAGGCATTCCAGTACATGGGTCGCTCCACCACAAACGGGCCGTTGCTCGATTGTACCGCCATGGAGATTTCATAACCCTGGTAGCCGTTGCCCCCATGGAACAGGTGCTGCTGCACAATCGCCACCATGTCCACGGTGTAGCGGCTGTGTCCTACTACCTGCACGGCGAAGGTGTAGACCGTGCCGACCCCATTGGAGACCGTCGCGTTCACCGTCTCCGTGTTGGCTGTGGGGTTCAGGATGGTGAGCCACTCGTCATAGCCCAGGTTGGTGTAGCCTTCCGCGAAACTGTAGTCGCTCACCGCTGCTGGACCTACCTCCCCAAGCACATCCGTGCCACCCATGGCTTGCGTCGTGCGTCCACCTCCCACATGGTCGTAGCCAAAGTACATCTCCCGCTCCACCGCGATCTTAGCGCCCGTGGAAGTGATCTCAGCGGAGACCGATGGCGAGGTGCCTTTGCCCGTGCTATTGGCATTGACATTCCAGATGACCTGGCTGAGCGGATTGACCGTCACGGTGAAGGCTTTGGAGGCGCCTCCGTTATATTCCAGGGTGATGGTCACGTTCGCGGGTTTGCTGGCAGGATCGAGATTGGCCAGCACGAAGTTCTCCTGGAAGTGTCCCCCGGTGTAGCCCTCGGCAAAGAGCCAGTCAGTGGCCAGTTGCTGCACCCCGATCACATCGGCGCCACCCGAGACGATACCAGCGTTGCCGCCATTGATGCCGCTGAAGTAGGTGGGTCGCTCGCTCACGATGGGCTGATTGGAGGTGAGCACCACCGAGACGCGACTGGGCAGGCGCGGTGAAGCCTGCGAGGGGAAGATGGTGCCACGACTGTTGGCGGCTACCGTCAGGGTCTGCGTGCCGACCTTCAACCCGCCGGCAGAGTAGGTCGCGGTGACATTGGCTGCGGCGGTGCCAGGATTGAGGATAGGCAGGTATGACGAGTAGAAGCCGCCACCAGGTTGGGTCCCAACCGCCATATCGGCGAAGTAGTAGGTGGTGCCGGTGTGCGTGACGCCGACCACGTCGCTGCCGCTATTGGTGCCCTGAATCTTCGCATTGAAGTACATGGGACGTTCAGCCACGACACCAGTGCAAGCAGGTGTGGTGGCGGTATCCACCGTGATGGTGGCAGCATCGGAGATGCCATTGCCCATAGTGGAGGTACCCAAATCGCTATCGACCCAGCGGGTGACGCGAGTGGAGGCAGCGACGCTGAACGAGTATGTTTTGGTGCCATTCGTGCCATTGTCAGGTTGGGTCAGGTAGGTGAGCGTGACCTGGCAGTCGTTGCCGGTGGGGTTGCCCAGGGTGAGGAACTCATTAAAGCCTGCGCCAGCGCGACCCTCGGCAAAGTACCACACTTTACTTACCGGTCCTGTGACCGGAGGCGGGGTTGGCGTCGGAGTAGTACTAGATGTTGATGTGGGAGTTGGCGTTGGAACGTTTGACTGCATTGCTTCAGCTAGTTTATTGGCAAATTCTTCACTAAACCAGATTCGATTCTGCCCATCGACAATCAGACCATCATGCGGATGGCCACTTGTTGATGGTGCATTATATGTTGCAAATGAACCTGAGCCGCTATCTGGAAAAGATCCAAAGATGCCCTGTTCCGCGTCATTAAACCAGACCAACCCATTACTATCGACACTTATGCCTGAGGTATGCTCTGCACATTTGGTGCATACTTTCTGGTAGGCATATTCAGTCACACCATTATTCGTTCCAGGTTGAGCCTGGGCGACTTTTAGCTCAGCTATCATTCCTACCCATCCCTCAGTCCACCAAATATTGCCATTTGGATCTACCGTAATCAAGTGAGGGGTCAAACCACCAGGTGGGTTAGAGCGTATTTTATACTCTTGCAACTGCCCTCCTGAAGTGTATTCACCAATGAGTGCAACTGAGGAGTTATCCTCAGTGAACCAGACGTTGTTGGAAGCATCGACTACAATCCCATAAGGGTGGCTGTTGGAAGCAGGCGTAGACACTTCCATAAATGTTTGCGTGGCTGGATCAAAGCGGCCAATTTTGTTTGTATAAAACTCTGTAAACCAGATCTTTCCATTCTGGTCAATTGCTACATCCCAGGGACCTGCATTTGCTGTTGGGACGGCCCATTGCTGGAATGTGTTAGTGCCAGGGTTGAACATACCGATAGAGTTATTCATTGGCATGGGAAACCACAACCTCCCTTGCGCATCGAATGCCAGGAAGAGCGGTTGAGCGTAACCTGAGGGGAGCTGGTAAGTATTCATCCAACTTGAAGTGGACGGATTAAATTCAGCAATCTTTCCAGGTGGTGGATTAGGGTTACAGGTAGGTGAGGGATCACAGCCTGGGATTGCCAGCCAGACATGGCCGTTACTATCAATGGCAGTGCCCCAGGGATCACTTCCAGAGGGAATATAAAAATCTTGAGTGGTGACCCCACTAGCAAATGCCTGGTGCAAACCAGTTCCAACTATACCGAAAGTCACAACAAAACTTCCAAGCAGTATTATGAATGCGAAGAGGCTCAGCTTAATTATTCTTCTATTCACGATAGAAATCCCCTCCATTTAATATCAATGAACCCAATCATGACACTAACACCTGCCTGAAGGTATATGCTCGCTTGGTTCTATTACGTCAAATATAGTGGAGAGAGAACTGTTGTTGCATGGCGAAAGGGTTAAGATATGATTAAGAATCAAGAGATGCGGTTAATATTTGAATAATTCGGAGCAAAGGAAAACATAGAAGATAGTTCAGCTATCCCATTCAAGATCTCTTCCCAGAAACTCATATAAGCGTGCATTAAATGGTTTGAAGTATTCAACCAGGTACTTGCGAGTAGTTGGATCCATTTTGGGAGCTGAGTCCCTGGTTTTATAGCCCGTTTTACTAGGGACTTTATATTTTTTATATGTTTTATTCGTATCTATTTCATTGTCGGGAACTTCTAAAAACTCTAACGTTTGTCTTACAATAGATGCAGGATTGAAGTACAAGTCTTCGGTTTTCAAAAACAGAAACTGCTCTCTGGGAAAATAATTCAGCCAATATTCAATCTGGTCAATATAGATGCCCCTGGTCAGATATGTATAGCGTCTATGCTTAAAACTATGGTAATTCTCGTCATTTACCATCTTCTCACGTTCGCCATCTATTCTATTCTGTTCACATTGAATTGCTTCCTCGAATGATAGAGTCTCGTATCTACCCTTGACCTCAAGCCAATGTTGCGAATACGCGCGGTCAATAGGATTTCTAAGTAGAGCGATAAGTTTTATGTGAGGAAGGGCAGTAGAAATCCTTCTGGGCGCATGAGGGTGGAAAATATAATAAGGAGAGGCTTCGCCAGTAAGGAAATGTTGATGGCGCATATGTTCAACATAATGTTTATATGTACGTGTTGGAAATTGTGCTCGATACCAATTGATGCTCCTGGCAAAGAAATCATCGAAAAAATGCACTTCTTTTGTAGCAGCAGAACTAATGCCGTGCTGTTCAGTAAGATAGTAATAGAGAGAAGAAGTGCCACATCTCTGTCCACCGATGATTAAAAAATCTGGTAAAACGCGTATTGAACTTGTCATAACCCTATAGGTTTGTGAACAGGCATGTAGCGTTCCCCTGACAAGAGGTTTTGCCCTGTCAATAATACCTTTTGATGGCTGCATGTGTTGCTGGTTCAGGTTGTCTAACTCCAGCGAACCAGATTTATCGAGTATCTGCATCTATAGTAACTCCTCATTACCAATCTAAATCTGAATAGAATTTGTGCGAAATTTCTTCTACTTGCGTTCTCAGCGTTGATAGCTCTTCGCGTGAGAATTTCTTCTGCCAACTTTTTATATTTGATTTACTATTGCGTTTGACAAGGGTATGTCCTTTGGTAGCTTCGGTGGGATTGTCTTCACTACTATAGTCTTCAATGACTTGTTTCTCTTTATCAGTCAATGTCAGATTCATTTTCTTATAAAGATACTCAAAATGGTAGAGAGGATCAATCGAAATATCTTCATGACGTATGAAAATCCAGTCCTTATACTTTTCCTGGTATTGCAGTATCGTAAAATGGATGATTCTCCAGAGCAACGTTGCTTGCTCCATGATATCGTGTTCGGTTTGTGCAAAAGCACGAATTTCTGATTCGAATGGATACAAGTAATCGCGCATTAACAATGGCTGATTTAAGAAATGCGAAAAGTTATGGGTCCAATTAAGTCTTTTGAGACTACTTGTAAATGCGGCAGGATGTCTAATCAATACAATCACATTCATGTCAAAAGTATGAGAAAGCCATTCAGATGAAAATAGTGCAATTGGGTCCTTCATCAATGGAATTGCGTGCCTGTAGCGGTATAAAGAAAAGTTTTTGTAATTTTTGAACATTCTACCCATTTGTCTCAGCGACTGAATTGCTGGAAGTTCCGCTCCAATATTGAAGCGAAACTCCAGTGTATTCTTCAAGGGTTGAAGGAATGGAGATTCATTTTCCTCATTAATATAAGTGAACCAGTAGGGAAATTTTGCTGAGCAGATACCAGGACGATGTGTCAGGTTAAAGGGTTCGTGAATATAGCCTACAGAAGGAGTTGCAGCTAACATTTTACCCACCCAGGTAGTACCGGAACGATGAGAACCTGTAACAAGAATAGGTTTTCTTTGCATAACTTATATCAAAAAATCTTTCTATCGAAACACACGTTTGTAGTACAGCATAGTTAATGCACAAGAATAATGAGTGAATGAATGGTTATGAAATGGTTATTATTTCGTACTTGTGGTTGTAGAGTGCTAACCAGGTGAAAGTGGGTTACGGGAGTCCTATTCATTCTGGTCTATGTTACACGGCTAAGAATGTGTCCGTTTGAAATCAGTAGTAGAGGGCCAGAAGAGGTTCAAAAACTATCCCGGAGGTACGAGTCATGAAAGGTCGCTCTGTGAAGAGCACACAATATAGAACATATCGATTACGATTTTTACGTTTTGATCATGCATACATTGCAAGAGTCCTATTACTCACTTGTCTCGTGATTTTACTTTCAGCTTGTACAAGTCCATTTTTTACTCCAAGCCAGAGTGGTTCAGAGAATACACCTATATTATCTGCCAGTCCCACGCACGATATTTCAGCAACACCGACTGCGAAACTGCCAACGATCACGTTACAAGTTGTAGGCTGTCCCGCGCTTTCGATCAATTGGGATAGCCTTGTTGGTACACATACCAATGTTAACAAAGTGCAGAAAGTCACATGTGGATATTTAGAAGGCAATGGTTTGCTACAGGCGCTGGTCAATGTACGCTATTACACACCTGACGCAAAACTGGACATGTATGTATATGATAATTTGTCTGGAACTCCTGTACAAAGATTCAAAGACCAGGGGCTGATTGATGGTGATACGAACATTAGCCCAGCTGGAACGATTACTACAGCAGAGATAGGTGAAAATGGTATAGCGAGTGCAGTACCAAACCTTTTCAAAGAATATAAATGGAATGGGTCGACATTTGCGCAGACTCTGTTTCCCGGTCTCTATCCCGATATAACTCACTATCAGGCTGAAAAGTCACAAGCCCTGTATGTCTCACAAGGAGGAGCCTCGGGAAATGAGAGCTGGAGAACATCAGGAGTACAAGTGGCTGAACACCTGGCATTTAGCATCTTTCATTGGTCGAATGTGACGAAGACTGTCTTAAAAAATAACCTGGTTGATCCCATAATTGTCCAGGTAATCAACAATGGGATTGGTGGAGGAGGCTTTGATGCCACTCTTTATCACCTTGATGGGGTTTCTACAAACATTCTGGAAATTACGAGTGTGACATCGACAAACGGTAGTGTCTCGTTGAACAATCCTGCATCTGGTACACAAGTCAATAGCCCTGTGAATGTGCAGGGTAATTATGTGGCCAGTGGGAGCATTCTGGGTCGGGTAGTGCTCTATGAGAATACGTACGTGATTGTAGGCGATACCGGAGCTCTTCATTCAACTCTTACATCAGGAAGTGCATCGTTCAACGTGGCAATGCATTATACAGTTAATGAACATGGAATGCAGGAGGGTGTCATGGCATTCTTATCGACCACACAGAACAATACAGCTTTTATCAATCAGGCAGTGATGATAAAAATATTTCTCTCAGCCTGACATCCGAAAAGTTGGTTATGAAAACTTAACCAAAGATCAAAAATCATAACCACACCTGAACAACATTTCTTCTGAGGAGAAAAGCTACACTATGGTACACTACGAAACTATGGTTGCCCAGGTTGTTGGATGATTCTCAGCGATATGCAAGTGGTTTTCGATACGTTATTTTTACGATGTTGTGTATTAAAAAGAAGTAAAAAGAAAATGTTAAAAGGGGGAACACTCGTTGAGACGTTACTTTCCTAGCATGAAGCAATACAGTTGGGTCATACTTGTTTCTTTCGTAATTGCATTAATGGCAGGTTTTTATCTATCGAAAATCACTCCTTCGACCAGTA
>Ga0209048_10000492_pt1 | contig 42084 bp, 39 predicted proteins | sample FrelakmetCRP12CR_FD_187146 | JGI IMG/M metagenome (GOLD analysis project Ga0209048, IMG submission 187146) | Freshwater lake sediment microbial communities from the University of Notre Dame, USA, for methane emissions studies - CRP12 CR (SPAdes)... | ecosystem: Environmental > Aquatic >...
GACTCTTGGCCCACTCCATGTAAGGGGCCCTCACGCTCGTCACGGAGCGCCTCCCTCTGTCTTCGCGCGGCCCGAGTACACGAAATAGATGGGCAGCCCGGCCGCGAGCAGAGCGGTCCCGTAGGCGGAGCGCACCGGATCCGAGCGCACCACGCCGGCGAGCACGAGCGCGGACGCGGAAAGAAACAGGATCGGGAGGTAGGGATAGCCGGGCGAAACATAGGAGCCTGGCTCGCGCCGCGCGACCGGGATTCGGCGGCGCAAGAGGATGACCGCCGCGACGGTGAGCGCGAAGAAGATCCAGTCCGCGAAGACCACCGAGTCGACGAGTCCTCCGTACGTGCCCGTCAGGACGAGAACGATGGCCCAGGCGGCCTGCGTCAGGATCGCGCGGTGGGGAGTGCCGAACCGCGGATGGAGGCGCGAGAGGCCGGGAAAGAAGACGCCGTCGCGGGACATCGCGTAGTAGATGCGCGTCGGCCCGAGAAGGGTCAGGTCCAGGAAACCAAAGGTCGAAACAGCGATCGCCGCCGCGATCCACCGGTCCGCTCCCGGGCCGAAGAGCCGTTGGACCGCGTCGGCCGCCGGCGTCGCAGTCGCCGCGAGGCCGTCGCGCCCGAGCGTCGCGAGATAGACGACGTTGACGAGCAGGTAGACGGCGAGGACGACGACAGTGCCGGCCAGCAGCGCCCGCGGCAGCGTGCGGCGCGGCTCCCGGATTTCCTCGGCGAGCGTGTTCGCGTTCTGCCAGCCCCCATACGAAAAGAGAATCGGCACGAGCGCGGCGCCAAAGGCGAGGAGCGTGGCGGGCGGCCGGCCGGCCGGGGCGGGCAGCGCCGAAGCAGCGGGCAGGCCGCGCGCGAGAAAGAGCCCTCCGACGATGAGCGCGGCGAGCGCTCCCACCTTCAGCACGACGAGCGCGTTCAGGAGGCGGCTGCCGGGCTTGACTCCCGCGTAGTTGACGAGAGCGACCAGGACGAGGGCGCCCACCGCGAAAGGCCGGGCGTCCGCGCCCGCCGCGCCCGACAGGCGCAGGAGGTACTGGGCGAACGTGATGGCGACCGCGGCGAGCCCGCCACCCTGGATCATGACGAGCGAAGCCCATCCGAAGAGGAAACCGACGACCGGATGGTAGGCCTCCCGCAGGTAGGCGTACTCGCCGCCGGCGGCGGGAAAGAGGGCCGCGAGCTCGGCGAACGCGAAGGCGCCCGCCAACGCCACCAGCCCGCCGAAGGCCCAGGCCCCGAGGATCCAATCGCCGCCGGGCAGGCGCTGCGCGACGAGGTACGGGTTGATGAAGATCCCGGCGCCGATGATCCCCCCGACGACCACCATCGTGGCGTCGAAAGTCCCCAGGGCTCGGCGCAGTGCCATGGGAGGGGTTGCGGCGTCAGTGGTTGAGGGCCCGGACGGCCGAGACCTGCGCTCCGACATACCGGCCGTTGACGTCGAAGTCGTAGGCCATGCGGAGAGATCCCACGCGCGCGCACGCATGGCACCCGTCCCGGAGCGAGTAGTCCACCCGGAATTCCTGGCCCCCGTTCCTGAGGGGCGCCGAAGTCACCGCCAGCTCACCGGAGCGGCGGCTCGGAAAGATGGCAAGGTTCGGGTAGGTCTTCACGAGGCCGGCGTAGACACGGTTCCAGCCGAGAAGCTCGGGGTCAATGAGCTTCGGGTCGTCGACGTCAACCATAGGCGGTTGTCCGTTGACCAGGAAGCAGGCGCTGTTCTCGTTGGCGCGGAACGGGTACTGGGCGCAGGCGACATCCACGGTCCCGGTGTCGCGGAACTCGCTCGCGAAAGCCATGTTGCCGGTACGCCGCGTGAACTCCACGGCCTCAGCAGGCGCCCCGGCCTTCTCCATCCGCGCAACGAAGCAGGCGGAGAAGGCTTCGCCCTTGCGAGTATCGCAAGCCTTGTGCATCGCGGCGAAGAAGCCTTCGGGCGGGACCCACACCGCGCCCGGTCCGATCGGCGCGGGCGTCACCGGACCCTCCGGCGGCGCCGCGGTCTGGGCCGCGGCGGCTGCGGCGAGTGCCAGGAGAAACCACGAGAGGCGCGCGCGCATCACGCCGCGTTCTATCATCTTTGGCCCAGGTTCGCCGCCGTCTCGCGCGAGGGCGACCGCACTTAGGTAGAATCGCTCTCCGATGCCCGGCGACTTCGTCCACCTTCACCTCCACAGCCAGTACTCTCTTCTCGACGGCGCGAACAAGCTGCCCGAGCTCTGCAAGCGGGTCGCGGAGCTCGGCATGCCGGCGGTGGCGGTCACGGACCACGGCAACATGTTCGGCGCTTTTCACTTCTTCCACGAAGCGCTGCAGCACGGCATCCGGCCGATCATCGGCGTCGAGGCCTACATCGCGCCCGCGAAACGCCAGGACCGGGAGGCGCAGGCCGCGAGCGAGTCGGGCGAAGGCTACGCGTATCACCTGACCCTGCTCGCCGCGACGCAGAAGGGGTACCAGAACCTGGTCCGCCTCGTTTCCGAGGCCTACCTGACGGGGTTCTACCACCGGCCGCGCATGGACAAGGCCCTCCTGCGAGAGCACGCCGAGGGCCTGATCGGCCTCTCGGGCTGCCTCAAGGGGGAGGTTGCCGGGGCCCTGTCGCGCGGCAACTACGCGGCCGGCAAGGCGGCCTTCCTCGAATACGAGGAGATCTTCGGCAAGGGGAACTTTTTCGTCGAGCTCATGGACCACGGGCTGCCGCAGCAGACGGCCATCGTTCCGGACCTGTTGCGCCTCGCGCAGGAGACGGGGGCCCCGGCCGTCGCCACCAACGACAGTCACTACCTGCGGCGCGACGACGCCTTTCCGCACGAAGTGCTCCTGTGCATCGGGATGGGCAAGACGCTCGAAGACGAGCGCCGCATGCGCTTCTACAACGACGAGTTCTACGTCAAGAGCCCGGACGAGATGAAGGAACGATTCCGCGCCTGGAGCCTCGAGGCGGTCTCGAACACCGTCGCGATTGCCGAGCGCTGCGCGGTGTCCTTCGACACGGGCGGCCTGCACCTGCCGACCTTCTCCGCTCCGGGCGGGCGGCCGCCCGCCGAGCACTTCCGGGACCTCGCCGCGGAGGGCCTCGAGCGACGTCTCAGGGAGCTCTCGTCCGCCGACGCCGCCGCGATCCCGCCCGAAAAGTACCGGGAGCGCCTGGCGTACGAGGCCGACGTCATCGAGAAGATGGGTTTCCCGTCGTACTTCCTGATCGTGTCGGACTTCATCCGCCACGCCCGAGAACAGGGGATCGCCGTCGGCCCCGGGCGAGGCAGCGCCGCCGGCTCGATCGTCTCGTGGGCGCTGCGCATCACGGAAATCGACCCTCTCAAGTACGACCTCCTCTTCGAGCGTTTCCTGAACCCCGAACGCATCTCGATGCCCGACATCGACATCGACTTCTGCCAGGCCCGCCGGGGCGAGGTCATCGAGTACGTGACCAGAAAGTACGGTCGGGAGAACGTCGCGCAGATCGTCACGTTCTCGCAGCTGAAGCCGAAGCTCGCGGTGCGGGACGTCGCGCGCGTCCTGTCGCTGCCGGTCGCCCTCGGGGACCGCATCGCCAAGCTCGTTCCCGACGGGCCGGACGTCACTTTCGAGCGCGCCTTTCGGGAATCCCCCGGGCTCAAGGAGGCGATGGCCTCCGATGAAGCGGTGGGCAGGGTCGTCAAGATCGCCGAGCGGCTCGAGGGTCTGTCCCGGCACGCCGGCATTCACGCGGCCGGTGTCGTGATCGCGCCGCGTCCGATCATCGAGTTCCTGCCGCTCTACCGGACCAGCAAGGACGAAATCACGACCCAGTTCGACATGAACGCGGTCGAGAAGATGGGCCTGCTCAAGATCGACTTCCTCGGCCTCATCACCCTGGACATCCTCGAGGCCACGGTCGGGGCGGTCCGCGAGCGCCTCGGCGTCGAGCTCGACATGGACCACCTGCCGCTCGACGACGAACCGACGTACGAGCTCTTCCGGTCGGGGCGCACGGCGTGCGTCTTCCAGTTCGACTCCGGCGGCATGCGGGATCTTCTGCGGCGCGCCAAGCCGCGGGTGTTCGCGGACCTCGCGGCTCTGAACGCGCTCTACCGCCCTGGCGCCCTCGACGCCGGGACGGTCGAGGATTACGTGCGGCGCCGCGGAGGGACCCGCGTCACGTACCCCCTCCCGGAGCTCGAGCCGATCCTCTCCGAGACGCTCGGGATCCTCGTCTACCAGGAGCAGGTCATGCGGATCGCGCAGCGCGTCGCCGGCTACTCGCTGGCCGAGGCGGACCTGCTGCGCAAGGCGATCGGAAAGAAGAAGCGCGAGATCATGGTCGCCGAGGGCGAGAAGTTCATTCGGCGGGCGGTCGAGCACGGGACGCCGAAGAAGAAGGCGCAGGAGCTCTGGACGCTGATCGAGCCCTTCGCGCGGTATGGCTTCAACAAGTCGCACGCCGTGGCCTACGCGATGGTGGCGTACAAGACCGCCTACCTGAAAGCCCATTACCCGATCGATTTCATGGCCGCAAACCTTTCCTCCGAGATCGGCTCCACCGACGGGATCGTCAAAGTGCTCGGCGATTGCCAGGAGTCCGGGATTCCGGTCCTGCCCCCCGACATCAACGAGTCGGGGACCAGTTTTGCCGCCGTGGGCTCCGCGATTCGCTTCGGACTCGCCGCCATCAAGGGAGTGGGGGAGGCCGCGGCGCAGGCGATGATCGAAGAGAGGCGCCAGCGCCCCTATGCGTCCTTCACCGACTTCACCCGCCGGCTCGACTCGCGACTGGTCAACAAGCGGGCGCTCGACGCCCTGATCGCGGCCGGGGCCTTCGACTCGCTCGGCAAGAACCGCGCGACGCTCGCCGGGGCCTCGGAGCGAGTGCTCTCGCAGGCGGCGCGGATGAGGGAAGAAGCGGCGCTCGGCCAGTCGAGCCTCTTCGGCGGCGCCGCGGCCGACGACGGGCCTCCTCCAGACGCCTTCCCCGACCTTCCCGAGGGGCCCCTCGACGAGAAGCTGAAGGCCGAGAAGGACACGCTCGGCTTCTACGTGACCGGCCATCCCCTCACGCGCTTTGCGGCCGAGATCGAGCGTTTCGCGGATGCCCGGATCGCAGACCTCGGGTCCCGCGTCGAGCAGTCGGTCCGCATAGGCGGGGTTCTCGGCAGCCTGAAGAAGCAGAAGATCAAGAAAGGCGTCAACGAGGGCAAGACGATGTTGAAGGCGGCCCTCGAGGATACGAGTGGCACCATTCCCGTCGCGATCTTCGCGAGCCTCTACGAAAAGGTGCAGGGGTGGGTCCGCGACGAGCTGCCCGTCCTCGTCGTGGCCACGGTCCGCGAGGCGGGCGGCGCCCTCGAGCTGACGCTCCAGGAGATCTCGCCCCTCGAAGGCATTCGCGAGCGCCGCGCGCGGGAGCTCGCCATCCGGGTCAACCTCGCCTTCGCCGACGAGAGCGTGCTGACGCGGCTGCAGGAACGGCTGCGGGATCACCCGGGCACGACGCCGGTTTCCATCCGCCTGGTCCGCCCCGGAGAGTTCGAGGCGACCCTCAAGGCAGCCGACTCGATGCGGATCGCGCCGTCGGCCCGGCTGACGAGCGAGATCCAGGCCCTGGCCGGCGAGGGGTCGGTCGAGTACGTCTTCTAGTCGGGGCCGCCGCCGTCGGCTCGGCGCGCCTTCCCTCGCGCGGCTGCCGGTGGCTTCGCGCCGGGCCCTGCGCGTGGCGCGCGCCGTCGCCGCAAAACGTTCGGAGCGCCTCTTCCTCGCGGGCGGCGTGGTCCGGGATCTTCTTCTCGGCCGGCCGATTCGCGACGTCGACCTGGTGGTCGAGGGCGATGCCCTCGCCTTTGCGCGGGAGCTCGCGCTGCGCCTCGGCGCGAGGACCCGAGTCCATGCGCGGTTCGGCACGGCGACGCTCGGCCTTCCGTCCGGAGGGAATCTGGACGTGGCGGCGTCGCGGTGCGAACGCTATGAGCGGCCCGGAGCGCTGCCGGACGTCGATCCCGGCGCGCCCATCGAGGCCGATCTCGGCCGCCGGGACTTCGCTATCAACGCGCTCGCCCTGGAGCTGGGACCGAGGCCCCGGGTGCTCGACCCGTTCGCGGGCCGCGAGGATCTGAAGCGGGGCGTCGTCCGCGCCCTGCACGAGGGATCCTTTCGCGACGACCCCACCCGGGCGCTTCGGGCCGTGCGCTACGCCAACCGGCTCGGATTCCGGCTGGAACCCGCGACGCGGCGCTCGATCGTGGCCGCGATGGAGGAAGGCGCCCTCGATCTCATCTCGGCAGATCGATTGCGGCGCGAACTGCGCCTGCTCCTCGAAGAGCCGGAGCGAGCACGGGCGCTCGGCATCCTGCAAGGGCTCACAATCGATGCAGCCATCCATCCGCGTCTCGGGCAGCGCCCGGGAGCGATCGCCCGTCTGCGCCGGGCCGAGGCGTGGGCGGATCGGTTCCCCGGCGCGAAGACCTGGGTCTGCTACCTTCTCAGCTGGATGGGGGAGGCGACGGAAGAGGAAGTGCGGGGCGTCGCGGACAGGCTCGGTGTGTCCGGGCCGGAGCGCCGGAGGCTGCTCGAGTGGCCCGATACGGTCGCGCTCTTTCCGGCGGGCATCGCCCGGCAGGCCCCGTCGGAGCGTCGAAACGCGGCGCGAAACCTGTCGCCGGATGAGCTCGTCGCACTTTCCTGCCGGCTCGGAACTGCAGACGCGCGGGCTCTGCGCGATGCGGCGCCGGGCTCGCCGGGCGCCGGCCTGTCGATCCGCGGCTCGGATCTCGTGAGCGCTGGCGTCGCTCCCGGTCCCTCCATCGGCCGGGCGCTCGACCGGACGCGAGCCGCGCTCGAGGACGGCCGGATCGCTCCCGCGGAACAGCTCGCCTTCGCGCTGCGCGCCGCGCGGCGAGAGGACTCTTGACGGGGCCGTGGCTGCTGGCCACGATGCTCGTGGTGACGCCCACGCCGACCCCGGAGCCGCCGCGGGGCCCGACCTTCTGCGCCGAGTGGATCCGGCAGTCGAGCGAGGGCTACGACCGGCTGACATTGTTTCGGGATGGCGTTCTGGTCTGGAAGACGCACCGCGGCGGAAAGGAACAGTTGAAGCGCGAGCGCCTCGATGGAGACGAGGCCAGGTTCTTCTGCGAGTTCTTCACGCGGGAGGACTTCTGGAAGCTCCCGGGGGACCTGAGAACGGGGCTCGCCGGAGAGCTCGCGGGCGAATCCGCCGTCACGCTCGCGCGCGAGGACGGAAGCCGAAAGGGGATCCGGTTCGACGACCTCTCGACGGGAGACGCGTCGTCCTCCTCGCTGCGTTCGGCCCTCGAGGGACTCAAGGGAATCTTTCTCTCGCCGCTCGCGCCGCCCTCCCGCTTCGCGCCGGACCTGCTCCCCCCGGGCACGCTGCTGCGCCGGTTCGACGGCCACGTCTTCCGGGTGGGTCGCGTCGAGAAGGCGACCGGGTACGTGGAGATCGAGGGCGTCAACGAGCCCTACTCGCAGTGGATCAAGCTCGAGGAGCTGCGATTCCAGTTCGCTCCTCCCGAGCCGCCGCGGTGAAGGCCCCGGAGGTCCGTGTTCTCGCCGGGCGGTGGAAGGGGCGCCGGCTCGAGGCAGGCGCCGCGGCGCGACCCACCTCTTCGAGGGCCAGGCTGGCTCTCTTCAACATCCTCGGGCCGCGGATTTCCGGCGCGCGTGTGCTCGACCTCTACGCGGGCAGCGGCGCGATCGGGATCGAGGCGGTTTCGCGCGGCGCCGGGAGCGCGGTCCTCGTTGAAGCGGAGGCGGGACCCCTGCAGCGCTCGATCGAGCGTATCGGCCCGGCTCCCGGCCAACTGCGTGTCGTGGCCGGGACGGTGCGCGCGGCCATCGAGGATCTCGCCCGCGGCGGAGAACGGTTCGACATCGTCTTCGCCGATCCGCCCTATGCGGCCGACGCGGGCGCGGGAGATCTCGACGGCAGCACGGGCCTGCTCGACGAGACAGGGCTCTTCGTGCTCCAGCAGGACGCGGGACAGGCCCCGCCGGTACTCCCCGGCCTCACCGCTCTCGACCGGCGCGGATACGGTCGTAACGTGTTCCTTTTCTACGGGATGCGTTGACGCGCGGCCGCGTGAAATGCTAGTCTCCGCGGTTCCGGATCGTTTACCAACCCCCGTCATAAGGAGTCGTTCCCATGCTCCAGACTGGCAGGCACTTTTTTACCTCGGAGTCGGTGACCGAGGGGCACCCCGACAAGATCGCCGACCAGATCTCCGACGCGGTCCTCGACGCCGTCCTGCGCGACGACCCCATGGGTCGGGTCGCCTGCGAGACCCTCGTGACGACGGGCCTCGCTTTCATCGCGGGCGAGATCTCGACGAAGACCTATGTGGACCTGCCCTCGATCGTCCGCCAGACGATCAAGGAGATCGGCTACACGCGCGCGAAGTTCGGCTTCGACTATGAGACGTGCGCCGTCATCAACGCGATCGATCCCCAGTCCGCCGACATCGCCCAGGGCGTGGACACGGGCGGCGCCGGCGACCAGGGGATGATGTTCGGCTACGCGGTCCGCGAGACCGAGGAGCTGATGCCGCTGCCGCTGACCCTTGCCCACCGGCTCGTGCAGCGCCTATCGGAAACCCGCCGCAAGGGCGAGCTCGACTTCCTGCGGCCCGACGGCAAGTCCCAGGTGACTGTCGAGTACGAGGGAACCCGCGCGATCCGCGTCGAGACGGTCGTGGTCTCGACACAGCACGCCGAGGCCATCAAGCACGCGGCTCTCAAGGAAGCGATCATCGAAGAGGTCGTGCGCCCCGTGATCCCGGCTGCGTTGATGACCCCGGACACCAAGTTTCACATCAACCCGACCGGCCGCTTCGTGATCGGCGGGCCGCAGGGCGACACGGGCCTGACGGGCCGCAAGATCATCGTCGACACGTACGGCGGGAGCGCCCCGCACGGCGGCGGCGCGTTCTCCGGGAAGGACCCCACGAAGGTCGACCGCTCGGCCGCCTACATGGCGCGCTACGTGGCCAAGAACATCGTGGCGGCCGGGATCGCGGAACGGGCCCTGATCCAGCTCGCCTACGCCATCGGCGTGGCGGACCCGGTTTCGGTCCACGTCGAGACCTTCGGCACCGGCAAGCTGCCGGAGAGCCGGATCGTGGCGCTCATCCGCGAGCACTTCTCCCTGACGCCCAAGGGCATCATCGAGACGCTCGCCCTGCGCCGGCCCATCTACAAGGCGACGGCGGCGTTCGGCCATTTTGGCCGGCGCCTGCCCGAGTTCACCTGGGAACAGACCGACCGCGCCGACGCGCTCGCGAAAGCCGCGGGCGTCGAAGTGGCCGCGCCGGTGGGGAGATGACGATGACGACCGCCACGGCCGCCGGAATCAAGCACGACGTCAAGGACCTCGGCCTCGCCGCCCGGGGCAAGGACCGGATCGAGTGGGCCGATGCCAGCATGCCGGTCCTGCGCCAGATCCGGGCGCGCTTCGAGAGGGAAAAGCCCCTGAAGGGCGTGCGCCTGTCGGCCTGCCTGCACGTCACGAGCGAAACCGCGAACCTGGCCCGCACGCTGACGGCCGGGGGAGCAGACCTCGTGCTCGTCGCCTCGAACCCGCTGTCGACGCAGGACGAGGTGGCCGCGTCGCTCGTGGCCGATTACGGCGTGTCCGTTTTCGCCATCAAGGGCGAGGATCACGCCACGTACTACGACCACATCCGCGCGGGACTCGCGCACGCTCCCCACATGACGATGGACGACGGCGCGGACCTCGTGTCCTCGCTGCTCTTCCTGGCGCTCGGCCGCGACGCCGACGTGGATCCCGTCGTGCGCGCCTGGGCCAAGGGCCTCTCGCCGGCCGACCGCAAGTCGCTCTTTGACGGCATCATCGGCGGAACGGAGGAGACGACGACGGGCGTCATCCGCCTGAAGGCGATGGAGAAGTCCGGCGTGCTCAAGTTCCCGGTCGTCGCCGTCAACGAGGCCAAGACCAAGCACTTCTTCGACAACCGCTACGGCACGGGCCAGTCCACCCTGGACGGCGTCATCCGGGCGACGAACCTGCTGATCGCGGGCCTGAACGTGGTCGTCGCCGGCTATGGCTGGTGCGGCCGCGGGGTGGCGTCGCGGGCCCGCGGGCTCGGTGGCCAGGTCATCGTGACCGAGCTCGATCCGACGAAAGCGATCGAGGCCGCGCTCGACGGTTTCCGCGTCATGACGATGGCCGAGGCCGCGCCGCTCGGCGACGTGTTCATCACGGTCACGGGGAACAAGGGCGTCCTGCGCGAGGAGCATTTCCGCGCCATGCGCGACGGGGCCGTCGTCTGCAACTCGGGCCACTTCAACGTCGAAATCGACATTCCGGCGCTCGAGAAGCTCGCGGTCTCGCGCAAGCCGGTCCGAGATGCGGTCGAAGAGTTCCGCATGAAGGACGGGCGCCGGATCCATCTTCTGGCTGACGGCCGCCTCATCAATCTCGCCGCGGCCGAGGGGCATCCCGCTTCCGTGATGGACATGTCCTTCGCCAACCAGGCCCTCGCGGCCGAGTTCATGGTCAAGAACCACAGGACGCTCGAGAAGAAGGTCTACGCCGTGCCCGAGGACATCGATCGGGAAATCGCGCGCCTGAAGCTCGAATCCATGGGCATGACGATCGACACGCCGACCCCCGAGCAGCAGAAATACATGAGCTCCTGGGAGGAAGGAACCTAGCTCGAGTCCGGACAGGGCGGCCTACGACCTCATTCGCAGCAGGAAGTAGGTCGCGGCAAGGCTGAGCAAGACCCCTGGGGACCACGCCGCCAGCAGCGGCGGCAGGGCGCCGGCTTCGCCGAGCTTCGTCGCAAAGGCGCCCGCGACGAGCGCGAGGATCCCCAGGAAGAGCCCCAGGCCGATGCCGGCAAGGGTCCCCCGGCGGCCGACCCGGAACGCAAAGGGCGCCGCGAGCAGAGCCATGATCGGGAGCATTGCCGGCTGCGCGAGCTTGGACTGGAGGGCGGTCTCGAGTCCCGCGGTCGCGTAGCCTCCGGCGCGCAGCCGTCGGGTCAGCCCCTGGAGCTCGCGAAAACGCATCTCCTCCGGGCGCCGCCGTACCGCGGCGAGGGCTTTCGGAGGGTCGCCCGGGACCGTGTCCTCGAGGAACGCGCGGTAGGGATTCGGCGCGCGGGGCGCGAAGTCGCGCGTCCACCCCTGGCGCAGGAGCCACCGGTCGCCCGTCCACGACGCCTCGCGCGCGGCCGTGCGGCCAACGAGGTCGAAGGCGGCATTGAAGCGAAAGATGGCGAGCCCGAAGAGCTCCGCGCTGGTGCCGCTGGCCTCCTCGCGGTGCCAGATCTCGCCACGGTTGGAGAGATACCAGTTGCGCTCGCCATGCCCCTGAACGCCGGCGTCGGGCGGCTGGCCGTAGATCTCGTTGCGGAACCGCTGCTGGCGCTGCTCCGCGAACGGGAGCACGTATTCGCCGACGGCGAAGCACAGAAGCCCCAGGGCCCCCGCGGCGGCGACGACCGGCACGGCCAGGCGCAGGAGGGAAACGCCGGAGGCGCGAAACGCCGTGTCCTCGTTGTTCTTCGAGAGCACGCCGAGGCCCGCCAGGGTCGCCAGCAGAATCGCGAAGGGCGCGATCTGGATCGTGATCGAGAGCAGGAAGTACCGGTAATAGCCGAGAACGGCGGTCGTCGAGGGATGGTGGCGGGCGACCTCGTCGAGCTTGTCGGCGTAGTCGACGACCAGCGAAATCAGGATCGCCGATGCCAGGACGAGGCCGAGGGCGGACAGGAATCTGGCAAGCACGTACCGATCGACGAGCGACAGAAAGCGGGACCCGGGGCGCCCCGGGCGCGCGGCGGCGCTCGTCCGAAGCCCGGGCTGTGCGCTCTCGGAGGCGGCGGCCTCGGACAGGGGACGGGGGAGCGCCCTCGCCCGGCGCTCGGCGGGATAGAAGGCGGCGACGAGACCGATCACGACGAGGGCGGCGTTGGGCAACCACATGGCAAGGACGGGCGACAGCCGGCCCTCCTGGGCCCACGTCTCGCCGCTCGAGAGGAGCACGTAGTAGGCGACGAGGATGGCGAGCGAGAGCGCGAAACCGCTCCCGCGTCCTCCGCGCCGCAGCGACCTGGCCAGAGGAACCCCCACGAGCGCAAACGCGAGGCACGCGAAAGGAATGGCGAGCTTCTTGTTGAGCTCGGTCAGGGCGAGCCGCCGGCGCGGGTCGCTCCGGGGCAGGCTCCGGACGTTGGACCAGAGCTCCGGCAGAGTTCGCGCCCGGATGCCCCTTTCCGTCGTGACCCGGGTGCCGGGGCTGTTGACATTCTCGCCGGCGAGCAGGAGCCTCTGGGACGCGTTGCGGGTCGTCCGATAGCGGGACGGGTCCTCGGGGTCGACCTCGTGCACCGTCGAGCCGAACAGGTCGAGCCACAGGCGATCGCCCTCGAGCGTGAGACCTCCGCGCCGGGCGACGATCACGCGGTTGGGAGGTTCGCCCTCGTCGCCGAGCTTCAGGAAGACGCCTTCGAAAGAACGCCCGTCGGGCGCGACGCGGTCGAAGAAAAAGAGGATGCCGGGCCGCGGCTCCCGGAAGGTCCTCGGCGCGACCACGTTGACGATCGACGTCGCCGCCACCCGGGCCATGGACCGCTCCAGGGCGGCGTTGGTCGCCGGGAGGACCGCGTTGTAGACCCCGAAGACGAGAAGCGAGAGGGCCGCGGCGGCTCCCAGGGCCGGCCGAAAGAGAGCCCACGGCCCGAGTCCGCAGGCCTGGAGGGCGACCACCTCGGAATCCGCCGAGAGGCGGCCGACGCCGATGAGGACGCCCAGCAGAAACGCCATGGGCAGGGTCAGCACGACGATCCAGGGCAGCGACAGGGCGACCAGGCGCGCGACCTCGCCGAAGGCGGCGCTGCGCCGCACCGCGAAGTCGGCGAGGAACAGGATCGTGCGGATGAGCAGGACGAACGTGTAGGCCACGAACCCGAGAAGGAAGGGAGGCCAGATCTCACGGAGGACGGAACGCGACACCAGGCGCATCAGAAGCGATAGTGCCGACCGGGGTGGGGACAAGTAAAGGAAAGAAAGGCCTCGGCGTGGGCCCGACATGAGATTTTACATAATATATCTTATCGGACACTATGGAGAGGGCGACTTGAGCTCCGTGATGACGCCGAAGTCGACGAGTCCGAGCCTCCGATAGAGCCCGACACCCTCGGGTGCCGCCTGCAGGACGGCTGTCGCCATGCCATCCGCCTCCGCGGCCTCGAGGGCCGACCGGAGGATGGCGGTCCCGATCCCGCGCCTCCGGTCGCTCGACCGCGTCGACAGGCTGTACACGCCGGCGACTCCTCCGGCGAGAGTCACCTCCACCGTCGCGACCGGCCGGCCCTCGAGCCGGGCGACGTGGAATCGAAAGGGCGATTCCGCGGCGAGCAGCTCCGTCGCGGATCTCCGGTAGAACTCCTCGACGCTCGCGTCGGGCGGCTCCCAGTTTTCGGCGTTGATCCGGGCGAAGGCGGCGAGGTCCTCCACGGTCCCAGCGCGTTCGACGGAGAGTCCTGAAACCGGCGCCGACCGCTCGGCCGCCTCGAGAGGCAGCCGCACCGACATGGCAAGCTCCGACTCGGCGCGCCGGAGGCCCAGCGCCTCGAGCCGCCCTGCCAGATCGAGGGGCCGGTCGCCGGGAGAGACCCACCACGAAAACGGGCGGCCGACTCCGGCAAATCGCGTGACCACCCGCTGGGCGGCCGGCCCGACCTCGTCTTGCGAGAGGTTGGCCGCACAGACGATGTTGAAGGTGTCCGTGGCGAATCCCGCGTCGATCACCGTGAGCTTGGGTGTCGCCTCGACGCGCGCCTTCGTCGTCCTCGAAGAGGCCCACGTCGCGTGGGTGACGGAGTTGGCGGTCGCCGCCGTCTCGAGTGTGCCGGAACTCACACGGACGTTCCTCGTCCAGCGCGGAAAGAATCTAACCGCGCTTGCCGACCGGGATCTGGCCCGACTCGAGCTGGCGAAGAACCTGGCGAAGCGCGTCGATCAACTCTTCTTTCTGGACCCGCGATTTCTGAAACGAGATGTTGAGCCGGTACGGTCCGTCCTTCGGCCTAAAAACGAAGCTGAACGGTTTCGCTTTCGACCTGCCGCTCGCGCTCCCCTTCTTCTGCTCGCGCAAGTCGTCGCGCGTGGAACCTCCCGCGACCTGGGCGATCGCGTCCTCCATCTTCTCCTCGTCGTCGAGCCGCGCGATCTCCAGAAGCACCGACCGCGCGTCGATGTCGGCGCGCCGACATTTCTCGCGCAGCCGTTCCGGAATCTGGAGAAGCGACATCGCCTCGGTGATCGAGACGCGCGATTTTCCGATCGTCGACGCGATCTGCTGTTGCGTGTACCCGTGCGTCTCGGCAAGCGACGCGTAGCCCATCGCTTCCTCGAACGGATGCAGGTCGCGCCGGTGCAGGTTCTCGATGAGCGCGATCTCCATCACCTCGTTCTCGGGCACGTCGAGCTCGATGCAGGGCACCTCGGCGAGTCCAGCCTCGAGGGCCGCACGGAAGCGGCGCTCCCCCGCGATGATGCGGAAGCGCCCATCCGAGAGGGGCTGGACGAGGAGCGGCTCGAGGACGCCCTTCGACTCGATCGACATCCGGAGCTCCGAGAGATCGCCGACGCTCCGCCGGGGCTGCCCCGGATTCGTTTCGATCTCCTCGATCGGAATGTTCCGGCCGATCGAGGCGCCGAACCGCTCGGACAGCGAGTCGACGAAATGGGCGTCGTGCTTCATGTGGGATTCGGTCGGAAGGCCGCGGCGCTTAGACACGGGACAGCACCTCCTCGGACAGGGAGTAGTACTCGGCGGCGCCGCTCGACCGCGGCGCAAACGTGAAGATCGATTCCTGGTGTGCCGGGCTCTCCTCGAGGCGGACGCTCTTGGAGATCGTGGTCTTGAAAACTTTCTTCCCGAAGACGCCGGCGATCTGCCTGTAAACGTCCTTGCCGAGCACGGTCCGCTTGTCGTGCAGGGTGATGACGACACCGAGGATCTGGAGGTTCGGGTTGGGCCTCGCCTTGATCTTGTCGATCGTCTCGAGGAGATCGTCGGTTCCCTCGAGCGCGAAATAGGAGGACTGGATCGGAATGAGGACGTGGGTCGAGGCGATCATGGCGTTGACGGTGATCATCCCCAGCGTCGGCGGCGTGTCGATGAGGATCGCGTCATAGGAGCGCCGCACGGGGTCGATCTTCTCGCGCATGCGGAAGTGGCCGTCGATCTCCCCGAGCAGTTTCGACTCGAGCTTGGCGAGCGAGATGCGAGCCGGGGCAATGTCGAGGTTCTTCAACCCCGACGGGAGAACGATGTCTTTCAGCTTGACGTCCGGTTCGACCAGGACATCGAACATCGACTTCTCGATCCCCCGGCGCTCTACGTACGACATCGTGCTGTTGCCCTGCGGGTCGAGGTCGATGAGCAGCGTCCTCATGCCCTTCTGGGCGAGCGCCGCGGCCAGGTTGATGGCGGTGGTGGTCTTTCCGACCCCGCCCTTCTGATTCGTGATGGAGATGATCACGCTTTGGAGTGTACAACGCGCGTTTGGCGCGCGGGCCGGGGTTTTCCGCGAAGGGGGGCTCGACTACATCGGGTACTTGCCGAGCTCTCCCGAGCCCGCCTCTTCGAGCCATTTGCGGATGCGATCCGGGTCTTGCTCTGAGCCTTCGGCGTGCAGATGCCGGCTCCTCTCGAGCACGTCCTCCTCGACGAAGATCTCGGCATGGGACCTCAGGGCAAGGGCGATGGCATCGCTCGGCCGGCTGTCGATCGAAAGGGCCGAGTCCTTCTGGACGAGGTGGATTCGGGCGAAGAACGTGTTGTCCCGGAGGTCGTTGATGACGACTCGATCGACCCGCGTATCGAGCTCGGCAAGCACGTTCTTCAGGAGGTCATGGGTCATGGGACGGGGTGTCGTCATCTGCTCCATCTCGAGAGCGATGGCGTTGGCCTCGAAGGTCCCGATCCAGATTGGCAGGAAGTGGCCCTTTTCCGTGTCCCTCAGGATGACGACCGGCATGTTGGAGACCGGATCCATGAGAAGGCCCTTGATTTCCATCTTGATCATCCTGCCCCCCTTCCGGACTCCATACCGACGCTATTGTGCCACCTTGCCGATCAGCGAATTGGGCAGCCCGCGGGTAATGCGGATCCGGGCGTACTGCCCCGGGCGAAGCCTGCCCGATCCGTCCTCGACGTGGACGATGCGGTTGCAGGAGGTCCGGCCCTTGCTCTGGCCGCTCTTGTCCTCCCCCTCCACCAGGATCTCGAACTCACGGCCGACCAGACTCGCGTTGATCTCGCGCTGGAGCTCGCTCTGCAGGTCGAGCAGGCGGGCGAGGCGTTCGACGGCAACCGCTTCGGCCACTTCCGTCTCACTGCCCCACCGCGCGGCCGCGGTGCCGGGCCGCGGCGAGTATCGGAACCCGAAGAGGCTTCCGAAACGGGCCTCCCGAACAAGCTTCAGGGTCGACTCGAAGTCCTCGTCCGATTCCCCCGGGAAGCCGACGATGAAATCCGAGGAGAGCGCGATCTCCGGTACCGCTGCCCGCACCCGAAAAACCGTTTCGAGATACTCGGCGGCGGTGTAGCGGCGCTTCATGCGCCGGAGGACCCGGTCCGAGCCCGACTGCGCCGGGAGGTGAAGGTAGGGGGCGATCGGGCCTCCCTGCGAGAGCGCCGCCACGAGGCCGTCGTCGACGAGCTGCGGGTGGGAGGTCAGGAAGCGCACGCGCTTCAATCCTTCCACTCGCGAGGCGCGGCGCAGCAGGTCGCCGAGACCGGAGCCGTCAACCGGGTCCCGGTAGGCGTTGACCGTCTGGCCGAGGAGCGTCACTTCCGTGTAACCGAGGGAGACGACATGGGCGAGCTCTTCGAGGATCTCGCTCGCGAGGCGGCTGCGCTCCCGGCCCCGGGTAAAGGGGACGATGCAGAAGGTGCAGAACTGGTCGCAGCCCTCGATCACGGTAACGTAGGCCTGGTAGGGCGAGCCGCGGGAGATCTGGCGGAACTGGTAGACCGGGTCCTCCTCGGGAAGTTCGAGCTCGAGGGCCTGGCGCCGCTCTCGCCGCGCCGAGGCGACGAGCTCGCCGATCCTCTCGACCTGCCCCGTTCCCGCCACAAAGTCCACGAATGGGGCCCGATCGAGGATTTCTTCGCCCGACACCTGAGCGACGCAGCCGGTGACTCCGATGACCAGGTCCGGATTTTCGCGCTTGCGGCGGGCCAGCACGCCGAGGGCGCTGAATACCTTCGCCTCGGCCTTTTCTCGCACGGAGCAGGTGTTGAGCAGGACCACCCCGGGGTCCTCGTCCTCGTTTGCGCGCCGCAGGCCCTGCGCCTCGAGCTGGCCTGCCATGCGTTCGCCGTCGAGGACGTTCATCTGGCATCCCCACGTCTCGACGCGGTAGGACGGCGGGACGCCGATCCGGCCTTCGCGCGTCATTCTCGAATCCAACCCGGGAGAGCCCCGGCCTTGCGAGCGCGTTCGGGAAGGTCGGCCAGGGTCTTCTCGGCTTGGGCGAGCTCCTGCCTGGCCGTCTCGAGATCGACGCGCGAATGGTCCCAGGCGGGCTTGATCACCCGGTCCCGATACTGCCCGTCGTCCCAGGCATAGAAATCGTTCTCGAGCTTTTTCGTCGCGGCTTCGAGCTCGGCCACCCTGGCCTTTGCGTCGGCGACGCCCTTACGGTCCCTCGCAGCCGTCGCTCTCCACTCGGCCTCGGTGCCTCCGGTGGGCGCTGCGTCAGCTGCCGTGACGGCGGCGGAAGGCGAGGGCGTGGCCGGCACGACCGGAGCGGGATGAGGGTGAGCAGGGGCGCCTTTGCTGGTCGAGACCTTCCCCTTGTCCGAGCCCTTCACGAGAGACCGGTTGTTGATCGTCATGCCGCTCTTCTCGGGTGTCGCCCCGTCCCGCGTCTCGTGGGCGGCATGGACGACGTCAGAAAAGCTCTGGCCCCCCGCTTCCGCGCCGGGCGTTGGAAGCGCGGTCGTGCGAGGCCGGCCGAAACCACCTGAAAGCCTTGGAGCTGGTGTCGGTGTCCGGGTCGGCGCCTCGGCCGACAAAGCCGCCGCGACCGCGATTCCGAGCGCGGCGCTCCAAATCCGAAATACGAAATACGAAATACGAAATCCGCTCTTCATGGCTCCTTCGTGCCCGCCCGACCGTAGGAGTCTTCGAGCCGGACAACGTCGTCGAGCTCGGGCGAGGAGACTTCGAGGATCACGCACGGCTTTGCCGCCCGCATCCTGTGCTTGACGCCAGGTCGGATCCGATAGGCCTGCCCGGGAGATAGAACCCGGTTCCGCATCGCGCCGTCCTCCTCCACCTCGAGCAAGACCTCGCCCTCCAGGACGAACAGCGTTTCGTCCTTGCGCTCATGGTACTGCAGCGAAAGGGAGTGCCCGGCTGACAGGTGCAGGATCTTTCCGGCATAACGTTCGGTTTCCGCGAAGATTTCCTCGCGGCCCCAGGGCTTCGCCACGGTTCTCATGCCATGCCTCCGAAAATGCGCTCGACCTCCGACGCCTCCGAGGCCTCGAGAGCCTTCTGCGCGAGTTCCCGGGCGCGGCCGGCGTCGAGAGTCGAAATCCGATCCTTCAGGTCCGGGATGGCCACCGGCGTGACGGAGAGGTCGGTGATGCCGAGCCCGATGAGCGCGGCGGCGCCGGCGTGGTCCCCCGCGAGCTCGCCGCAGACCGCCACGGGCCGTCCTGCCGCCTTACCCGCCGCGACCACCATCGCGATCAGACGCAGGATGGCGGGATGGAGCGGACGGTACAGAGCCGACACGTCCCGGTTCGCGCGGTCCACCGCGAGGCCGTACTGCGCCAGGTCGTTCGTGCCTATCGAGAAGAAGTCGGCGTCCCGGACGAACCGGTCGGCAAGCAGCGCCGCCGACGGCACCTCGATCATCACGCCGAGGGCGGGCGGTTGTTTGAGGCCCGCGCGGGCCGCAACCTTCTCGAGCAGAGCGCGGGCGGTCTTCAACTCCGACGGTGACGTGACCATCGGCAGGAGGATCTTGAGCTCGCCCGCGCGGGCGGCGAGGCAGAGGGCCGTCAGCTGCTGCTCGAAGAGCTCGGGATGGGCCAGGCAGTAGCGGATGCCTCGCAGCCCCAGGGCGGGATTCTCCCCTGGCGCCGGGCCGATCCCCTTCTCGCCTCCGAGGTCATAGGTGCGGACGACGACCGGGTGCGGCGCGGCCGCCTTGAGCAGGGTCTCGTAGGCCTCGCGCTGCTCCTCGATCCCGGGCGAGCTCGGCAGAGCGCGCAGGTACAGGAACTCGGAGCGGAAGAGGCCCACGCCTTCGGCCGAAAAGCGCTCGAGGGCCGACGTCTCCTCGGGAAGCTCGAGGTTCGCGCGAACGGCGATGGCCACGCCATCCGTCGTCACGGCCGCCCGCGCGGCGCGCCCGCGCAGGCGGCGGCTGCGCTCGCGGTCCTCCCGCACGCGGACGAGGCTCTTGCGCAGGCGCTGCCGGGACGGCTGGATGTCGACGAGGCCCCGGTCTCCGTCGACAATGATCGGTCCCTCGGGAGAGACCGCCTCGCACAGGTCGGGGATGCCGACGACGGCCGGCAGCCCGAACGAGCGGGCGATGATCGAGGCGTGAGACGTGGGGCCCCCGCGCTCGAGGGCCAGGGCGCGCACTCGCCGCGGGTCGAGGCGGGCGGCCTCGACGGGCGAGAGCTCGTCGGCGACGAGGATCGAGCCCCGCGGCAGGTCTGCGGGGCCCGGATGCTCGCGGCCCGAGAGGTGCGCGGCGATCTCGCGTGCGACGTCGGTGATGTCGGCCTCGCGCTCGCGCATCGCGGCCGAATCCGCCGCGGCCAGCCGGGCTCCGAGCTCCCGCGTGACTTCGGCAAGCGCCCACTCGGCGTTGACCCGTTCCCGGCGGATGCGCTCGAGGATGGCGCCGAGATAGGTCTCGTCGGTCGCGATCAGGCTGTGGGCCTCGAGGATCGCGGCGAGCTCGGACCCCATGTCCCCGACCGCTTCCCGCGAGTGGCGCGCGAGCTCATCCGCCGCGCGGGCGGCTGCGCGGCGCAGGCGCCGCTCTTCCCGCTCGAACTCCTCGGGCGCGACGGCGCGCCGAAACGCGGGCAGGCGGCCGAATCGGATGATGACGGCCCGGCCGACGGCAATTCCCGGAGAGACGGAAAGGCCCTGGAGCATGGCGGCCGGAAGGCGCGGTTACTCTTCCTCGTCGAAGCTGCGGGCGATCAGGCCCTCGAGGGCGCCGAAGGCGTCTTTCTCATCCGAGCCCGAGACGGCCAGGGTGATGACCGTGCCCTGCGACGCGGCGAGCAGCAGGATGCCGAGGATGCTCTTGCCGTCCACCTCTTCGCCGCTCTTGCGGATCTTGACCTCCGACTGAAAGCGGCTGGCAGTCTGCACGAACTTGGCCGCCGCGCGGGCGTGGAGGCCGAGGCGGTTGCGGATGGATAGCTCGCGCGCGATCATCGGGCGTGCTTGCCGGCTTCATCCGCCGGGGCTTCTTCCTCGGCGAGCAGGTCGGACGCGACGTAGATGGACCTCTGCCCCCGGTCCTTGGCCACGTGGGCCACCTCGGTGACCGGCCGGCCGCTGCGCTGGAGGGTGGCACACTTGAGCAGCATCGGCAGGTTGACGCCCGTCACGATTTCGACGCGATCCCGGCTGAGAAACGGGAGCGCGAGATTCGTGGGCGTGCCGCCGAACATGTCGGTGAGGATGACGGCGCCGTCGCCCTCGTCCGCCTGCTCGAGGCCCCGGCGGATCTTTTCCCGGGCGTCCTCACCGGTCTCACTCCATTCGAGTGCGACGGCCACGATCCGCTCGAGACCGGGCTGGATCGTGAGCGCAGCCGCACGAAGCTCTTCGGCGAGCCTGCCGTGTGTGACGAGCAGAATCCCAATCATCGGAAGCCGGCATTATCTCATTCGCGGGTGGCGTCCCGGTGCGAGACCCGGACCGGGTATCCCCGCTCGTGGAGGATGGCCGCCAGCTGCTCGGCGATGTAGACCGACCGGTGTTTGCCCCCCGTGCAGCCGATGCCGATCGAGAGGTAGCTCTTGTGCTCCCGGCTGAACCGCGGCAGGAGGTAGTCGAGGAACCCCACCAGCCGGTCGAGGAACGCCGGGGTCTCCGGGTCCTTCTCGATGAAGGCCGCCACGGCCGGGTCCATGCCGGTCTTGCCCTTCAACTCCGCGACGAAGTGCGGGTTCGCCAGGAAACGGACGTCGAAGAGAAGGTCGACGTCGTGCGGAATGCCGAACTTGTACCCGAAAGACGTCGCCGACACGACCATGCCCGCGCCCTCGGGGTCGCCGACGAAGGTCTTCTGCATGAAGGAACGCAGCTCGTGCACGGTCATCGCCGACGTGTCCACGACAACGTCGGCCACGGCCCGGACTTCCTCGAGCATGGCGCGCTCGCGCCGCAGGGCTTCGAGGAGCGAGACCTTTCCGGCCAGCGGATGCGGGCGGCGGGTCTCGGAGAAGCGCCGAATGAGCGACTCCTCGGAGGCGTCGAGGAAGAGCAGCCGCGTTCCCGGCACCCGATGCCGCAGCCGCGCGAGAATCTCCGGAAAGCGCGCCGCGAAGTCGGGATTGCGCACGTCGAGGATGATGCCGACGCGCTTCTTGGAGGAGATCTGGCCGAGCAGGGGCTCGACGAGCTCGAGGGGAAGGTTGTCCACGCAGAAGTAGCCCATGTCCTCGAGGCACTTGTTGACGTAGCTCTTGCCCGAGCCGGAAAGTCCGGTCACGACGACGAGGCTTTCGGGGACGGCCGCGGCCGGAGAGCCCGTGCCCGTCACTTCCACCGCCCGCCTTCCTTCGAGTTTCGGGCAATCTCCTCGTCCACCCGGTGCGCGAACTCCTTGGCGGCGTCGTAGCCCTGGCTCTTCAAGAGCTCGTTGCGCGCCGCGATCTCGATCAGCAGCGCGAGGTTGCGGCCCGACGCCACGGGCAGGCGCAGCAACGGCCGCTCGCGCTCGAGGATCGTGTAGGTTTCGCCGTCGAGGCCCAGGCGGTCGTACTTCTTCGTCGGGTCCCAGCGCTGCAGTTCGATGACGAGCTCAACCGACTTCGAGGCCCGGACCGCGGACACGCCGAAGAGGTGCTTGATGTTGATGATGCCGATCCCGCGCAGCTCCATGTGGAACCGGATCATTTCCGCGGCGCGTCCGACCAGAGCGCCGCTCGGGTAACGGCGGATCTCCACGGCGTCGTCCGCGACGAGCCGGTGCCCGCGGTGCACGAGGTCGAGGGCGCACTCGCTCTTGCCGATCCCCGACTCGCCGAGGAGAAGAACCCCCATGCCGTAAACGTCGACGAGGACGCCGTGGAGCGTGGTCGCGGGCGCGAGCTCGTCCTCGAGCACCCGCGTGATCGACTGGATGATGATCGAGGTCGTCCGGTCCGAAACCAGCAGAGGAATCTCCCGGCGGCGGCACTCGCGGACGATGTCGTCGGGGGGTTTCTGGCCCTTGGTGATGACGAACGCCGCGACGGGCAGCGCGCAGATCGCCTCGAACCGCTCACGCCGGACTTCGACCGGCATCGTGTCGAGGTAGTTGAGCTCGCTCTCGCCAAGGATCTGGATGCGCCCCGGCTTGATGTACGGGATGAAGCCTGCGAGCGCGAGGCCCGGGCGCTGGATGCGGCCCCAGGAAATGGCGCGCCCGAACCCCGCCTCGCCCGTGACGATGCGCAGCTCCAGGTCCGCGAGCGCCGGCGTGCGCAGGATCTCGGAGGTGAGCGCGGGTGTCGGGCGTTCCGGCGGGGCGGGCGTCATCGGCTCACCGCGAGCGTGGTCTCGGCCGAGCGCAGCACGCCGCTGATCTCCTGTCGGGACCCCGCCACGCGCAGCCCCTCGGGGACCCCAGGGGTGCGCAGCAGGCGCGAAATCCGGGCGAGGGTCTGCAGATGCGCGGCCGGCGCGTCGGCCGGCGAGGCGACGAGGAAGATCACGTCGATGGGGATGCCGTCGGCCGCCCCGAAATCGACCGGCACCGCCGTCGTGGCGACGGCCACGAGGACGCCCGCGAGGTCGCGGAGCTTGCAGTGAGGGACCGCGATCCCGGATCCGAGGCCCGTGCACCCCAGCTTCTCGCGATCCATCAGCCGCGCGACCAGCTCGCCCGGCTCGTTCACGATGCCGTCGCCCGCCAGCCGCGCCGACATCTCCTCGAGAACCTCTTCCCGGGAGGTTCCGGGCAGCCGATGGAAAACGCGGCGCGGATCGACGAGCCCGTCGGCGCCGTCCGGCGCCCCATCGGGTCCGCTCCCTCTCTGGCTCAACATGCGGGCACGATCAGGCCGAGGTCGCCGTCGCGGCGGCGATAGAGCACCGAGACTTTCTCGTTCGAGGCATCGCGAAACACCAGCACTTCCTGCCCGGAGGATTCCATGACGAGGGCGGCCTCGTCCACTCCCATCGGCTTGACGGCGGCGCGGCCGCGCACGACGCGGACGCCGACGCGGCCCGGCCCCGGAGACGGCGCCGGCGGCTTCGCGCCGCGCGCGCCCTTCGCAAGAGCGCTTGGCGGTTCCCGGTGCTTGCGGTCCCGGCGCTTCTCGGTGTCGCGAGCGGCCTGGGCGTCGATCTTCTCGAAGGCGTGAGCGAGCGCCGCGCGGGGATCGCCCTTCTCCTCCTGGGCTTTCCAGGAGCGACGCCCGTGAGCCGCGATGACCTCCGCGCCGAAGCGGTGCTTCTCGCGGGTGAGGATGACGCGAACCGCAGCAGGGCTGCCGAGGTGGCGCTCGAGGCGCTCGGCGCGCTCCTCGGCGAGGTCCTTCAACGCGGGGGTCAGCGCGACGTTGCGCCCGGTGTATTTGACGGCCATCGGTCTCCTCCTGCCTTTGTCCGGCTAGAAGCTCTGCTTGCGCTGCGACGACGGCGGGATGCGAAGCTCCTCGCGGTACTTGGCAACCGTCCGGCGCGCGATCTGGATTCCCTCGGCCCGGAGTTTCTGCGTGATCCTGGCGTCGGAGTCCGGTTTGCGGGCGTCCTCGCCCTCCACGATCCGCGCGATCTTGTTCTTGATGGACAGGGACGAGACGTCGTCGCCCTTCGACGAGTCGATGCCGCTATGGAAGAAGTATTTCATCGGGAAGAGGCCCCGGGGCGTGTGGATGTACTTGTTGGAGACGACGCGCGAGACCGTGGACTCGTGCATCCCGATGTCGTTGGCGACGTCGCGCAGGACGAGCGGGCGCAGGTGCTCGATCCCGTGATCGAGGAAGGCGCGCTGGTGGCGCACGATCGAGTCGGCGACCTTGTAGATCGTGCGCTGGCGCTGGTCGAGGCTCTTGATCAGCCAGATCGCCGAGCGCATCTTGTCCTTCAGGTAGTTGGCAGCCTCGGCGCCGATGGCGACGTTGCCCGACCGCAGGAGCTTGCGGTAGGCGGCCGAGATGCGGAGCTTCGGCAGGCCGTCCTCGGAAAGCTGGATGATGTAGTCGTCGCCGATCTTGCGCACGAAAACGTCGGGCTCGACGTAGATGGTCCGCTCGCTCGAGTACTTGCGCCCCGGCTTCGGCTCGAGGTTCTTGATGATCTCGAAGGCGGCCTGAATCTCCGACATGCCGACGCCGAGGGTCTTCGCGAGCGGCGCGAACTGGCGGTTCAAGAACTCCGGCCAGTGCTCGCGGATGATGCGCTCGAGAAGCTCGTTCTCGACCCCGAGGGCGGCCAGCTGCAGGAGCAAGCAGTCGGGCAGATCGAAAGCGCCCACGCCGTGCGGGTCGAAGGAGCGCACGAGCGCGAGCGCGGATTCCACGTCGGCGTCGTTGGCGAAGGGCGCCTCGCGGATCTCCTCGCGCGACACGCGCAGGTACCCGTCCTCGTCGAGGTTGCCGATGAGGTAGGTGGCGATCTCGCGCACGGCCGGCGGGGCGTCCGACATCGAGAGCTGCCAGGTCAGGTATTCGGGCAGTCCCTCGGGCCGGCTCAGCACGTTTTCGAGGGAATACTCCTCGGGCTGCTCTTGGTACTGGCGCGGGTTGTACGCGGAGTCGAGATAGTCCTCGAAGTAGGAGTTGAAGTCGATCTCCTCGAAGGAGTCGCGTTCCTTTTCGACGGCCGGAGCGGCCTCCGCCGGGGCGCCCGCGTCTTCGTTGTCCCGCGCCTCGTCGACGCGCTCGGTTTCCGAGACCTCCTCCTGCTCCTCGAGGGTCGGGTTCTCGACCATCTCCTGGGTGAGCACTTCCTGCAGCTCGAGCCGCGACATCTGCAGCAGCTTGATCGCCTGCTGCAGGGACGGGGTCATGACCAGCCGCTGCGAGAGCCGGAGATTGAGCTTCTGTTCGAGCGCCATGGTGGGCGGCTCAGTCGAGCCGGAAACCCTCCCCGAGATAGATCTTTTTCACGACGGGATCGCTGGACAATGCAAGAGGCGTGCCGGTCCGAAGAATTTCTCCTCCGCTGATTATATAGGCACGGTCGACGATGCTCAAAGTCTCACGGACGTTGTGGTCCGTGATCAGCACGCCGATGCCCGAGGAGGCGAGGCGCCTTACGATTTTCTGGATTTCGACCACCGCCAGCGGATCAATTCCGGCGAAAGGCTCGTCGAGCAGCAGGAAGTAGGGGGACAGGACGAGGCTGCGGGCGATCTCGACCCGCCGCCTCTCCCCGCCGGAAAGGCTGTGGGCGCGGTCGCGGGCGAGCTCCGTCAGGCCGAACTCCGCCAGCAGGGCCCGGCACCGTGCAGCCCTATCCTCGGGGCCGAGGGCCAGCGTCTCGAGCACCGCGAGAAGATTTTCCTCGACGGTCATCTTGCGAAAGACGGAGGGCTCCTGCGGAAGGTACGAGATGCCGGCGCGGGCCCGGCGGTACATCGGCAACTCGGTCACGTCGCGCTCGCCGAGGCGCACGCTCCCCTGGTCGGGGCGCACGAGGCCCACCACCATGGAGAAGACCGTCGTCTTTCCGGCGCCGTTGGGTCCGAGCAGCCCGACGATCTCTCCCGCGGCGACTTCGAGCGAGACGCCACGCACCACGGTCCTTCCGCCGTAGGCCTTGACGAGGCCCTCGGTCGCGAGGACCGGTCGAGGCCCGGATCTCGGGGTGTTCTGGCTCAATCCTTCTCTGTCCGGTGAATGGTTTCGGTCTTCCCGCCTTCCGGCGCGGTGATCTCGACGCTACCCCCGCGGTCGAAGATCGTCAAGACGGCTCCGGCGACCCGGTTTCCGCCGGTGTCGGTGACGCGGGCGGGCGACCCCCAGAGCACCGACTTTCCCTGTTTCGGGTAATCCACGACCTTCTCCGCCGTGGCCGTGCGGCCCACGGTGCGGTCCGCGAGGTCCACGTCCCCCGAGATCTCGATGCAGTCGATGCCCCGCTCCTTTCCGAGCCAGGCGGTCGACTCTCCACCGGTGGCCCGCCAGCCCGCTCCGCGCGTGACGGCAACCCCGCCCTCGAAGCGGCCGCTGCGCTCCGTCTCCCGGTAGAGCAGCCGCCGCGACGTGACGACCGATGCCGCCCGCTCCCCCGGCTTCGACGCGCGGTCGGGGGCGAGGACGGCCCGGACGTTCTGGACGGCCGTGACCGACTTCTCCGCGTCGGAGAGGGTGATGTCGTCGGCAAAGAGAGAGGAGTCGTCCTGCCAGACCGAGGCGCCGCCGGAAAGAATCGCGGCCTGGCTCGCGTCATCGAGGACGATCCGGTCGGCCTTCGCAAAGCTGGGCCGCTTCGGGTCGCCGATGAACGTCACCGTCCGCTCCTTTTTCGGGTCGGCGGATCCGAGCACCGCCCGGGCGTGCCCCTGGCCGCGGACCTGCCGGCGCGGGCGATCGAGCTCGATCCGGTCCGCCGACAACTTCGAGCCGCCGCTCTCGACGTGCGCCGAGCGGGAGCCGTCGCCCGTCAGCAGCCAGATGCCCCGCTCGCCGATCTCGACCGCCCTGGCGGCATCGCCCTTCTTGCCGTCCGACTCGACGCGAACGGAACCCTCGAGAGCGACGTTCTCGGCGGCGCCGCTCGCAGAGAAGCCGACGCTGCCCTGCTCCGCCTCGGCGCGGCCCGACTCCCCGTCGACGCGGACACCGCCCAGACCCTTTGCCGACGCAATCCGCCCGTCTTCGAACGCGAGCTCGATGCGCGGCGCCGTCAGCCGGCGCGTCGGTTCCCACAGGAGGGCCGGGGCCCCGGAGAAGACGAGAGAGCGGGGCTTGCCCGCGGCGTCGAATGCGAGCAGGCTTTCGTCGCCGGTGTACTGCCGCTCGACGTCCCCTTTGCCGGCCGGGCCCGCACCCGTATGGCCTGGCGCGAGAATTCCTCGAATGTTGCCCACCCCTCTGACCCACTCCGTCCGGCCCGCCGAGGCCCCCGTCTTCACGGTCACATGATCGGCCGCATAGCGGTCGCCCGAACGCGACAGCCCGTCGAAGGTCTCGAGCTCGAGGACTCCCTGGTCGCGGCGGAACACGCCCGAGCGCGCCGTGAGCTTCGAGAGCCCCGCCGAGTCGGTGCCGGCGCCCGAGCCCTCGATCGGTCCGGTCAGGTGGAGTGCCTTCTCGTGCAGGTCGTAGCGGGCCGACGGCGCGGTGAGGTCGATCGACCCGCGGGCGAAGTGCACCGTCTGGGGCGCGTCGAGCGTGTGCGTGGACGGGTGGAAGACACCGAGGCTGGTCTCGGCGAGCGAGCCCTGCTCGTCGGACCAGTGAACGTTTCCTTCCAGCCGCGCCTCACGGGTCCGCTCGTCGTAGGTGCCCCGGTCGGCGTTGACGGTGACGGGCGCGCCGTCGTCGGGGTAAAGGGTGAGGGTCACCTTCTCCCCCGCGTAGAGATCGGGGGCGAGGCCGGCGCCGGGGCCGTAGCCGACGGTCCGGTCCGCCTTGATGCGCAGCAGGGGCTTGCCTGCCGCCTCCTCCGTGAAATCGAAGCCATTCAGCAGCGTCGTCGCCTGCCCGTGGCCGCCCGCCGCCGGCAGGGCCGCCCCGCGTTGCTTTCCGCCGGACGACGGCCGGCGGCCGGGGTGAAACGAGTACACGAGCACCGCCGCGAAGGCGAGCGCGCAGGCGAGGACCGCCAGCTCCGCGCGGCGCAGTTTCATGCCGCGCCCTGCTCCGCGGGCCTCGCTCCGGCGATCTCGATCTGAAGCCCGTAGCCTCGACGATCCTCCGTGAGGCGGTACTGGACGTCGAAGGGACGGCCGGATTCTGCGAGCCCCGCGAGGGAGGGGTCCGGTTGCCACGCAATCGCCCGCAAGTCCTCGGGCGCCGCCCGCAGGCGGCCCCGCAGTCCGGAGGAGCCGACGGGCACGAAGGGGCCGCGCGCGACGACGCTTCGAGCGAGAAACACGGGGCGAGGGTTGCCGGAGCCGTGCGGCTCGAGCAGGACGAGCTCGCGGGCGAGCTCTGCCGTGATGGCCTCGAGCGGCAGCTCGGCGTCGGCCTCGGCCCGCCGCACGAGGGTGTCCGGCTTCACACGCTCGCGGAAGAGAGCGCGGGCGTCCTCGCGAAACGCCTCGAACCCCTCGGTCGAGAGCGAGCCGCCCACGGCCTGGTCGTGGCCGCCGAAGTCGATGAAGCGTCCCGAGAGCTCTTTCAGGATTCCGTGGAGCGAGACTCCCGGGATCGACCGCCCCGACCCGCTCACCTTGCCGCCGTCCATCCCGAAGAGGAGGACCGGCCGGTGGAATTCCCTCGCGAGCCGGGAGGCCGCGATGCCCAGAACGCCGCGGTGCCACGAGGCGTCCATCTCGACGAGAAGAACCTCCTGGGGGGAGCTCGCGATTCGGGCGCGGGCCTCCGAGACGACGCGCCGCTCGAGAGCCTGCCGTTCGGCGTTGCGGACGGTCAGTTCGCGGGCGACCCCGGTCGCGCGCGTCGCGTCGCGTTCCTCGAAGAGGGAGAGGGCGAGCATCGCCGTGTCGAGACGCCCGGCCGCGTTGAGCCGGGGAGCGATCCGGAAGGCCACTTCCTCCGAGGTGGGCGCCGCGCCGGGCGGCAGCCCCGCTTCGGCCAGGAGCGCCTTCAGCCCCGGCGCCCGCGCCGAGGCGAGAGCCGCCAGCCCGAGCGCCGCGATCACCCGGTTCTCTGCCTCGAGCGGCACCAGGTCGGCGATCGTGCCGAGGCAGGCGGCGCGCAGCAGGGCCTCCCGAGACACGGCGCGGCCCGCGACGCGGCCGACCGCCTCGGCGATCTTCATCGCGACGGCCGAGGCCGCGAGCTCCTTGTAGGGATAGGGACAGTCCGGCTGCCGCGGGTTGACGACGATCGCGCCCGAGGGCAGCGCGTCGGGTACGAGGTGGTGATCGGTGACGATGACGTCCACGCCGGCCGCCCGCGCGCAGGCCACGCCCTCGACGGCCCCGATCCCGCAGTCCACGGTGATGATCGTCGCCGGGCGCAGGTCCTCGAGGACGCGCCGGACGGTCTCGGGCTTCAAGCCGTAGCCGTCGCGCAGCCGGTGCGGGATGAAGGCGGCCGCGTCCGCTCCGATGCGGGAAAGCGCGGCGCGCAGTTGGGCGACGGCCGTCACGCCGTCCACGTCGTAGTCGCCGAACACGACGACCCGCCCCCCCCGCCGCCCGGTGGACACGAGCAGGTCGGCCGCCGCCTCCGCGCCGGCGAGCAGCGACGGGTCGTGGAGCCCGGCCGTATCGGGCCAGAGGAAGCGCAACGCGTCGGGACCCGTCTCGATCCTACGGCGCAGCAACAGGGCCGCCAGCGTCGAGGACACACCCGCCTCGCGGGCGAGAGCCCGCGCGCGCTCGGGATTCCCGGGAGCGAGACTCCAGATGGCACTCATGGGAGCCATCGTCGCGGCTGGCGCGGACAGATCGCGTCCGGGCGGCGGGGCGGGCGGCGGCGCGGGAAGCGCCGCGTTCACGGCGTTCCGACGGTCTCGAAGCGGCCGAGCGCGCGGAACCGCCGGTAGCGCCGCTCCCGGCGCTCTTCGGCCGTCAAATCGGCGACCTCGGTCAGATGCCGGTCGACGGCCTCCCCCACGGCCGCCGCCGATCCGGCCGGGTCCGCATGCGCACCGCCGGGGGGCTCCGGAACGATTTCGTCGATGACATCGAGCTCGCGAAGATCCGCGGCCGTCATCTTCATGGCTTCGGCGGCGTCCTTCTTGCGCGCCGCGTCCTTCCAGAGGATCGACGCGCAACCCTCCGGGGAGATCACGGAGTACGTGGAGTGCTCGAGCATCAGCACGCGGTCACCGATGCCGAGCGCGAGGGCGCCCCCCGAGCCGCCCTCGCCGGTCACGGTCACGATGATGGGCACCCGGAAGCGCGCCATTTCGCGCAAGTTGACGGCGATCGCCTCGGCCTGGCCGCGCTCCTCGGCGTCGATGCCGGGATACGCGCCCGCCGTGTCGATGAACGACAGGATGGGCCGTCCGAACTTCTCGGCGAGCTCCATGACGCGCAGCGCCTTGCGGAAGCCCTCGGGCCTCGGCATGCCGAAGTTGCGTCGGATCTTTTCCTTGGTGTCCCTGCCCTTCTGGTGTCCGACCACGGCCACGGGCCGCCCGCGGAACCGAGCCATTCCCGCGACGACCGCGGCGTCGTCGGAGAACTTGCGGTCTCCGTGGAGCTCGACGAAATCCGTCATCAGCGCCTCGACGTAGTCGAGCGGGTAGGGTCGTCCCGGGTGCCTCGCGACGAGCGTCTTCTGCCACGGGGTCAGGCCCGCGTAGATCTCGCGCGAGACGCGGTCGAGCTTCTCCCGCAGCTTTTCGATCTCCCGGCGGTGCGCCGCGTCGTCCGGCAGGGCCGAGAGCTCCTCGATCCGCCGCCGCAGCCGCTGGATCGGTTCTTCGAAGCCGGCGTCGTCGTTGTTCACGAGGCAATTGTACCGGGTTGGCGGGAGGAGCGAGCCTCACATCAGGTCCTGCGGATCCACGTCCACGGCGATCTGCACTGCGGCCGGAGGGCGCTCCGGGACGGCCGCTGCGAGAGCCGCGAGCACGGAGCGGCGATCGGAGGCTCGGAGGAGGATCTGGAACCGCCAGCGCCCCTGGAGGCGCTCGAGCGGCGCCGGGGCGGGCCCCGAGATGCGCAGCGCGCCCGAGGTCGAGGCAAGGGCGCGCGCGAGGTTCGACGCAGCCTCCGAGGCCCGTTCGCGGTCGGAGGCCGAGACGAGCAGCGCCGCGAGCTCGCAGAAAGGCGGGTAGAAAAAGACGCGCCGGAACTCGAGCTCCTCCGCGGCGAAGCCCGCGACGTCGTGCTCGGCAGCACGCCGGATGGCAGGGTGTTGCGGGTGAAATGTCTGCACGTGCACGGTCCCCGCGGCGTCGCCGCGCCCGGCGCGACCGGCCACCTGCGCGAGCAGCTGGAAGGTCTTCTCGCTCGCGCGGAAGTCCGGAAAGTGCAGCATCGTGTCGGCCGAGAGCACGCCGACCGCCGTCACGCCGGGAAAGTCGTGGCCCTTCGCGACCATCTGGGTTCCGATGAGGCAGGTGATCCTGCCAAGGCGCATGCCCTCGACGAGGGCGGCGGCGGCTCCCCGGCGACGCGTCGTGTCCCGATCGAGAACGGCGCTGGAAACTCCAGGGAAGAGTTCCGTGAATCGATCGGCCACGCGTTCGGTCCCTGCGCCGATGGCTTCGAGCACGGCCCCCCCGCACTCCGGGCATCGCGCAGGCTTCGGCGCCCGCTCGCCGCAGTAGTGGCACACGAGCCTCTGTCCCCGATCGTGGACCGTGCGAGACACGCTGCACCGGCTGCAACGGAAGTCGTGGCCGCAGTCCCGGCAGAGCAGGAAAGGCGCGAAACCGCGTCTGGGCTGCAGGAGGATGGCCTGCTCCCCACGCGAGAAGACCTCGGTCAGGCGGGCGACGAGCGGCGCCGAGAAGAGAGGCACGCCCTTCTCGTCCGGGCGCGCTGTCTGGCGGCGCAGGTCCACGATCTCGACGCGCGGAAGGGGCCGGGCGGCGATCCGCTCCGGAAGTTTGAGGTGCGCGAGTCGCCCCACCTGTGCGGCGTGATACGCCTCCATCGAAGGCGTGGCCGAGCCGAAGACGAGCGCGGCCCCGGCCTGCTTCGCGCGCAGCGCGACGACTTCCCGCGCGTCGTAACGGGGGGACTCGCGCTGCTTGTAGGACGCATCGTGCTCCTCGTCCACGATGAAGAGACCCGGTTCCACGACGGGGGCGAACGCGGCCGAGCGCGGACCGATGACGGCGCGCGCCTTGCCGGCCCGGACCCGGTCCCAGGCTTCCGCGCGTTCGCGCTCGGAGAGGGCGGAATGGAGGACGGCCGCATCCTCGGGGAACTGCCGGGAGAGCTCCCGGGCAAACACAGGCGTGAGCGCGATTTCCGGAACCAGCCACACGGCGCCTCGGCCCGCGTTGAGCGCGGCGCGGATCGATCGCAGGTAGATCTCGGTCTTGCCGCTTCCGGTGACACCCTCGAGGAGCGCCGGAAAGTAGCGGCGCTCCCGAACTGCGGCCGTGATGGCATCGATCGCCGCAGCCTGGGCGGCGGTCGGCTCGAAGCGAGGCTGGCCGCCGGGAGAGAAAGGCGCATCGGCTTGCCGCTGCTGCTCGAACGAGCGCAGAATCGCTTTGGCGACGAGGCCGCGCAGGACGGCCGCCCCGGCCCCCGTGGAGGCGCGGATCTCCGCGCCCGACGCAGCGCGTCCGAGCGAATCGAGGAAGGCCACGGCCTCACGCCCCTTCCGACTGCGGCCGAGCGCGCTTTCCCGCTCCGCGCCTCGCAAGGCGCCGAGCGCGTAGGCAATTTCCGGCCTCGAGACGCAGGGCCTGAAGGTCGAGGTCGGCCGGATCCAACCGCGCTCTTCGAGCGCTCGCACGGCCGAGAGCCGCGGGAGCCCCTCGCCAGGTAGGTCCACGACGCGGACCGATTCTCCCCCGGCGAGCCGTTGGAGGATCGGCCTCTCGTCCGGCTCCGCCGAGGCCGCGCCGAGGGCGCCCTTCTCGGTGATGCGATAGCTCGCGGCGCCCGACGAGGGCAGGCGCGCGGGCAGGGCGCTCTTCAGGATCTCGCCCGTTGCGGCGAAGAAGCGCTCGGCGACTCGCTCGGCCGTGGCGAGAAGATCGGGCGGGCAGACAGGCACTGCGTCGAGCACTTCGAGGATCTCGCGCAGCCCGTCCGGGGCGGGCCCGGGTTCCCCGCCGAGGACGATACCGGTGAGGATGCGCTCGCCAAACGGCACCCGAACGCGCGTCCCCGCAAGGGGCGCAGGCATCCCGGTGGCGAGCCGATACGTAAAAGTCCGGCGCAGCGGCAGCGGCAGCGCGACGGCCACCGTGCGCGGCGCCTCCTTCAGATCTGGGAGGGAGGGGATGCCGGCTCCTCGGAGGTGTCGTCGCGCACGAAGACGTGGCGCTGCTTGGCCGGGTCCCAGCGGTACCTCCGCGCCACGTCGTCGGACACGTCCGGAGTCACGACGATGGAGTCGCGCTCGACCGACAGGTCGCCGTCGGCCAGGGAGATGTCGCGCTCGAGGAAGACGCCCGGCTCGAAGGAGCCGTCGGCCTTGCCCGCGAAGACGACGACCGAGAACCACGGGGTATCGCGGTCGGAGTCACGGCGCACGAACGCCAGCACGAAGTCGAGCAGGCCGTCGTCGTTGTCGTCGCCGCGAACGAAGTAGGGGTGGTAGACGCCGTAGAGCGTCTCGACGCCGTCAGCCTCCTCGGCCCGCCTGTGGTCGGCGTCGGTGGCTCCCCGCAGGTTCGGGTTGCGCCGCAGGAACTCGTCGACCGCTGCCTGCTCGGCCGGCCGCAGCGCGTACCCGGCGTCCGCCGCCCGCGCCGGCGCGGCGGGAGACGGCGCCGAGGGCGCGAGGGCCGGTGTCGGCGCAGGCGCCGCCGCCCGGGTGTCCGCCTTGCGTGTGCAGCCTGCGCTCCCCGTGGCCGCCACGACGAGCGACAGCAGCGCCGCGGCTGCGAGTCGGCCTGCCCCGAGGGGCTGTCTGGAGGGATTCATCGTGCGCGCGTCCGGACCGCAGATTCTACGGCAGGGGCGACGGCCTGTGAGAAGATGACGCAGCTTCAATTCCCAAGAGGAGGATGGAATGCTCAGTTGGCCTCAGGATTTCACGACCAACTTCCAGTTTCTGCTGCGCTGGATTCACTTGCTGGCCGGGATCACGTGGATCGGGATGCTCTATTTCTTCAACCTCGTCAACGTCCAGTTTCAGAAGGAGCTCGACGCCGCGACCAAGGGCAAGGTGGTCCCGATCCTCATGCCGAAGACGCTCTTCTGGTTCCGCTGGGGGGCCGTCTTCACCTGGTTTTCGGGATTCATCTACTACGCCCTGATCGCCGGGACCGAAACTCCCCGCCACATGACCCTCGCGATCTTCCTCGTGGGCTGGTCGATCGCCTTTTCGGCCATCGCAGGCCTGTTCCGGTCCTCCGTCGCGGGAGGGCCGATGAAGGACGGTCGGGCGCTCGCCGTGGCTGTGGCAATCATCGTGATCTTCATCGGCTACGCCACGGCCCTGATGGCGGAGAAGGGCGGCTCGTCGAGCCGCTCGATCTCGATCATGCTCGGAGGGGGCATCGGGACGATCATGTTCTTGAACGTGTGGATGGTCATCTGGCCGCTCCAGAAGCGGATCATCGCGGCGGTCAAGGCGACGGCCGAAACCGGCGCGGCCGCTCCGGCCGACCAGGCCAAGTGGGCGCGGCGGGCGTTTCTCGCCTCGCGCACGAACGCCTGGCTCTCGGTCCCGATGCTCTTCTTCATGGCCGCTGCCAGCCACTTCCCGATTTTCTCGACGCTCGAGAAGGTCGTATCGCCGTAACGCGCTGTCCATCCTCGGCTCTCAGCGGTGAGCCAATCGGGCGGCCTTCGGGCCGCCCGTTTCATTGATTGGCGAGAAAATCCCGGACGAGCTTCATGTCCTCCCAGACGTCTTTCTTGCGATCGGGCGAGCGCAGGAGAAAGGCCGGATGGAACGTCGGCATCACGCGCACGCCGCGCGCCGTCCGCCAGTGGCCGCGCATGCGGCCAATCGGCTCGTCGGTCTCGAGAATCGCCTGCGCGGCGAACGTTCCGAGCGTGACGATGACGCGGGGCGCGATCAGCCGGATCTGCTCGTCGAGGAATGGCCGGCAGGAGGCGACCTCGTCGGGCTCCGGGTTGCGGTTGTTTGGAGGGCGGCACTTGAGCACGTTCGCGATGTAGACGTCGTCGCGAGTCTTGCCGATCGCCTCGATGATCTTGGTGAGGAGCTGCCCGGCGCGGCCCACGAAGGCGAGGCCCTGCTCGTCCTCGTCGCGTCCGGGCGCCTCTCCCACGAACAGGAGCTGTGCCTTCGGGTTTCCCTGCCCGAACACGATGTGCGTGCGGGTCTTCGACAGTTTGCAGCGCGGACAGCCCTCGAGGTGCTTCTGCAGGGCGCCGAGATCGTGCATGGAGCCCGGAACGACGGATGGGCGCGGCGAAGCCGCCGGCCGATCGAGAAAGATGTCCCGCACGCCGAGGTCCCGGAAGAATTCGAGCTGATCGCGCGTCGCACCGTCGCCTGCCACGGCCGGAGTCTACCGCCGCGTCGTGGCGCGCCGTCTAGACTTTGCGGACGGGGGCCGGCGCCTCGGGCCGCGCCATCCGGGCTGCCAGAATCGCATCCAAGATCCGGTCGGCGATCTCGCGCTTGCTCCGGCGGGAGATGGCTTCGGAGGCGCCGCCCCGGCGCAGGATCAGGACCTCGTTGTCCTCGGCGTCGAAGCCGATCCCGGGCTTTCCGACGTCGTTGACCACCACGAGGTCGGCGTCCTTCGCTTCCATCTTGCGCCGCCCGCGTTCGGCGAGGTCCTCGGTCTCGGCCGCGAAGGCCACGACGGTCTGCCCGCGCTTCAAGGGCGCGAGGCTCGCGAGGATGTCGCGGCCGGGCTCGAGGCGGAGGCTGCAGGTACCCTCGGCGCGGTGGAGGCGGCGGGGACTTTGCTCCGGGATGAAGTCGCTCACGGCCGCGGCCATGACGAGGCCGTCGCACTCCGGGAACTCGCGCACGAGAAGGCCGTGCAGGTCGTCCGCCGTCTCGAACTCGAGCACCCGCATGCCCTCCGGTCGCGGCACGCCGGACGGCCCCGCTGCCAGCGTCACCCGCGCACCCCGATCGCGCGCCGCCTCGGCGAGCGCGAATCCCATTCGGCCGCTCGAGCGGTTCGACACGAAGCGCACCGGATCGATCGGTTCCCGCGTCGGCCCGGCCGTGATCAGCAGGCGTAGTCCGTCGAGATCCCGGCGCCGGCCCGTCGCCAGTCGCCACGCCTCGGCAACGATGGAGTCCGGCTCCGCCATCCGGCCGACACCTTCGCGGCCCGAGGCGAGGGGACCGCTGTCGGGCCCGATCATCCGCGCACCGCGGGTCCTCAGGCGCTCGAGGTTCGCGCGCACGGCCGGGTGCTCCCACATCGCCGACTCCATGGCCGGCGCGAGAAGGACCGGGCCGCGATGGGCGAGAAACGCTGTCGAGAGAAAATCGTCGGCAAGACCATTCGCGAGCTTGGCCAGCGTGTGGGCCGTGGCCGGAGCGACGACGACGAGGTCGCACCCGTCCGCGAGCTCCACGTGGTCCACGGCCGGGGAATTGCCGGACCCCCAGACCTCGGTGAACACCTCGTGCCGCGACAGGGCGGCAAAGGTCAGGGGCGCCACGAACTCCCGGGCTCCCCGCGTCATCGCCACCCGGACTTCGGCACCTCGCCCGACGAGCCCGCGAAGAACCTCGACAGCCTTGTAGGCGGCGATACCCCCGGCGACGCCGAGGAGGACCCGAGGGGGTCTGTTCATCGAGTGGAAGGCCCGGAAATCAGCGCGAGGATTCTTCCCCGACCAGCTCTTCCTGTTCGGCTTGCGCCTCTTCGCCGCCCGCGTCGAGGATGCCGCCCTCGGCACCATAGCCCCAGCGCACGAGGTCCTGGCCGAACTCCGCGGCCGCCAGACGCGTCGGCTTCAACGGCCGATCGGTTTCGAGCTTGGGCCGCGCGCCCCGCATGAGCTGCTCCGCCCGCCGCGCGAGCAGGAGCACGAGCCGGAACTTGCTGTCCACCCCTTCGGGAATCGACTGAATCATCTTGTTACCAACCCCTTCTAACGAAAGTCCTTGCGCAGTCTCTCGAGGATATTTTCCTGCCGCGCCGGAGTCAGCCGGGAGGCGCGAACTACCGATTCTAACTCAAGAGTGGCCCGTTCGAGATCGTCATTAACTATAACGTATTGAAAAGACTCAGCTTGGGCCACTTCCTTCGCCGCGTTGATCAGGCGCTTCCGGATGGCATCCTCGCCGTCGAGGCCCCGATGTCTCAGACGCCTTTCGAGCTCCGCGGCCGAGGACGGAACGATGAAGATCGAGATCGCCTCCGGGTAGGCTGCCCGAATGTCGCGGGCGCCCTGGACGTCGATGTCGAGGACCACATCCTCCCCCGCAGCCAGGCGCGGGAGCACTTCGGATTTCGCCGTGCCGTAGAAGTTTCCATGCACCTCGTTGTGTTCCAGGAACTCCTGGTGCCGGGCCATGTTCTCGAATTCCCTGGCGCCGACGAAGTGGTACTCCCGCCCGTCCACTTCGCCTTCCCGCTGCGGTCGCGTGGTGTGGGACACGGAAAAGCGCAGGGGCTCGTCCCCGGGAGGGCGGGAGAGCAGGCGCCGGATGAGCGTCGTCTTTCCGCCGCCCGAGGGCGACGACACGATGAAGAGAAAGCCTCGGGGCGCCGCGCTCATTCGATGTTCTGAACCTGCTCGCGGATCTTCTCGGTCTCGGACTTCATGTCGAGGATCTCCCGGGTGGAAGCGAGGTCCCGGCTCTTCGAGCCGAGCGTGTTCAACTCCCGCAGGATTTCCTGCGTCAGGAAGTCGAGCTTTTTGCCCACGGCGTCGTCGCTCTTGCCGAGGATCGTGTCGAACTGGTCGAGGTGACCCTGGAGGCGCTGGAGCTCCTCGGCCACGTCGGCGCGGTCGGCCGCCAGCGCGGCCTCCTGCTCGAGGCGCGTCGGATCCATGGCAACGTCCGGAAAGAGGGCGCGGACCCGCTCCCGCAGGGTTGCCGCCAGGTTTCGGGCGATCTCTTCCCTGCGTTCCGCGAGCCCGGCTGCCTTTCGGCGGAGCAGGGCGATCCGCGTCGTGAGGTCCGCGGCGATCGCGGCTCCCTCGACGGTTCGCATCGCGACCAGAGCCGCCGCGGCCTCGTCCGCGAGGGACTCGACGGCGGCGATCTCCTGCGGGGTGAAAGCCACCGACGCGGTCTCGACGACAACGGCCTGGGGAATCGTCAGCAGATCGCGCACCGACAATCGTCCGTCGATGGGATAGCGCTCGGAGAGCGCCGACAGGCGCGACAGGAGCGCCTCGAGCAGCGCCTCGTCCACCGTGACCTCGACGTCCATGGGGCTCACTCGCTTCAGGCGCAGCGACACCTCGACCTTGCCGCGATGGACGTGCCGGGAAAACGTCCGACGCAGCGCGGGCTCGAGCGAGGCGTCCGTCTCCCTCGTCTTTACGGTCAGGTCGAGGAAGCGGCTGTTGACGCTCCGGACGCTGATCTCCGCCGCGCAATTCGGTCCGGCCGGCCCGCGCGCCCGGCCGAATCCCGTCATGCTCCGGATCGTCACGAGGACTCCCCGGTTTCCACGAAATGCTGCATGTCGTGGAGCCTGCGATAGAGACCGCGGCGAGTCAAGAGCTCCGCGTGACTGCCTTCTTCCACGATCCGGCCGCCGTCGAGCACCACGATCCGATCGGCGCGCCGAACCGTGGAGAGGCGATGGGCGATGACCAGAGTCGTGCGGCCCTTCATGAGGTTCGCCAGAGCCCGGGCCACCAGGGCCTCGGACTCCGCGTCGAGCTGCGAGGTGGCCTCGTCGAGGATCAGGATCGGCGCGTCCTTGTAGATCGCGCGGGCGATCGCGAGCCGCTGGCGCTGCCCCCCGGAAAGCCGCCCTCCCCCCTCGCCGACGGCCGAACCGTAGCCCTGCGGCAACCGCTCGATGAATTCGTCGGCGCAGGCCGCCCGAGCCGCGGCCCGGACTCGCTCCTCCGAGGGTGCCCGCTCGCCGTAGGCGATGTTCTCGCGCACGCTCGTGTCGAAGAGGATGGTTTCCTGGGTGACGAGGCCGATCTGCCGGCGCAGGGATCGGAGCGTCGCGTCGCGCAGGTCCACGCCGTCGAGCGTCACCCGCCCTCCCGTGGGGTCGTAGAGGCGGGGCAGCAGATTGACGAGCGTCGTCTTGCCGGCGCCGGAAGGCCCGACGAGGGCGACGGTCTCCCCGCGGGCGACGGAAAGGTCGAGGCCCTCGAGAACGAGCTCCGGCCCGTATCCGAAGACGACGCCCTCGTAGCGCAGGACCGAGGAAAAGGGCGCCAGGTCCCGGGCGCCGGGCCTCTCGACGATGTCGTTCTCGCCGTCGATGACGTCGAAGAGACGCTCGGCCGCGGCCAGGGCGACCTGGAGCACGATGTTCGTCTTCGTGACGTCCTTGAGCGGCTTGTAGAGCATCATGATCGCCGCGAGAAACGAGAGCAGGCCGCCCACGGTCATCTGCCCGGCGCGGATCTGCCCGGCGGCATAGACGAAAACGAGCGCGAGGCCGATGCCGGCGAGGATCTCCATCAGCGGCGAGTTCAGGGCCTGAAGGCGCATCGTCTGGCGGCTGGCCGCGAAATAGCGGCGGTTGGCGGCGTCGAAGCGCTCGGCCTCGAAGTCCTCCATCGCGTACGTCTTGATGAGACGGTGCCCCCGCAGCGTCTCGCCCAGCAGCGAGCCCATCTCGCCGATACGCTCGCGGGCCGAGAGTCCCGACCGCCGGAGGGTCCGGAAGTTTGCGACGATCGGAATCACCAGCAGCGGCGCGACCACCAGGACCGCCGTCGCGAGCCGGAAGTTCAGCGAGAAGACGTAGACGAGGACGAGGGCCATCGTCAGGCTCCCCTGCACGAAGTCGGCGAGCCGGGATCCGAACGCCGACTGGATCTGCTCGGCATCGGACAGCAGCCGGCTCATCAGCTCGCCCGACGAGCTCTCCGAGGAATAGCGCGTCGACTGTTCGAGCAGGGCCCGGTAGGCGTCGCGGCGCAGGTCTCGCACCATCGCGAGACCGATGGAGTTCAGCGCGTATTCGGAGATGTAAGCGAAAACGTTCTTGACGAGCAGCGAAGCGACGAGAAGCAGCGGCACTGCCCATCGCTCGCCGAGGCCCGCCCCGAGGGCGCCGTCGCGCACCGCGGCGTAGCCCCTCTCGAGGGCCGCCAGCAGCGGCGCCATCCGTCCGGACGCGGCCGGGCCGAAGCCGGCGAGGGCTCCCGAGGCCCCGGAGCCGAGGACCTCATCGATCACCTTCTTGAGGAGAAACAGCAGCGCCACCGTGGCGGCGGACACGAGCCCCATCGCCGCGAGCGCGAGGCTCGCGCGGACGGCGTAGCGCCGGAAGTAGCCGAGCAGGCGCGGCAGCGTTCTCACGAGGCCATCCCGGCGCCCGTCGACGGCGCTCCGAGAGCCGACAGAACGTACTCCGCGGCGCGGGCGCTCGCTCCCGGAGGACCGAGCTCGAGGCTGACCCGCGCGAGGCCGCGCTTCATCGCCGCGAGGCGCTCCGGCGAGGTGAGCAGAGCGTCGGCCTCCCGCTCGAGGCTCTCGACGGTGAGCCGGTCCTGGAGCAGCTCCGGGACGATCTCCTCCCCTGCCACGATGTTGACGAGCGAGAACCAGGACAGACGAATCAGGGCCATCGCGATGGCGTAGCTCAGAGCGGAGGTTCGGTACACGACGACCATGGGCGTGCCGCAGAGGGCGGTCTCGAGCGTTGCTGTGCCGGAGGCCACGAACGCGAGGTCGGCGGAGGCGAGGACGGAGTGCAGCCCTTCCGCGATCACGGCGATGCCGCGCTCCGCGGCGCCCGGGAAAAGGGATTCGGGGAGGCCTCCGGCCCGCACGGCGACGACCTCGAGATCGTGGCGCCGCGCCAGGCGCACGGCTGCCTCGGACATGACGCCCCACAACCGCCCCACTTCCGAGGTGCGGCTGCCGGGCAGCAGGACGAGGCGCCGGCGGACCTTGGCCGGCAGGGGCGAGACGCCGGCGAGGCCTTCCTCGACGTCTTCGACGAGCGGATGACCGGCGCACACGGCGTCGGCGCCGAGCCTCCGATAGATCGCCGTCTCGAAGGGAAAGAGCGTGATGATCCTGCGGGCCCGCGCCGCGATCGTCCGGGCCCTCCAGGGCCGCCAGGCCCAGACCTGAGGACTGATGTAGTAGATCAGCGGCACTCCCGCGCGGGCGAGGCGGCGCGAGAGCAGGTTGTGAAAATCGGGAAAGTCGATCAGCACGGCCGCCTCGGGCCGCCGGGCGACCGCCGCCGCTTGGAGCGCGGACAATGCGCGCAGGAGCCCAGGCACCTTTTCCACGACCTCGATGAATCCGACGACCGACAGCGACTCGGAACGCACGATCGGGTCGAGGCCGGCAGCGACCAGCCGCGCGCCCCCCATCCCGAAGGCCCGCCCACCCGGGCGCCGCGCCTCGAGAGCGCGCAGGAGCCGGGCGCCGTGGAGGTCGCCGGAGGCCTCGCCGGCGGAGAGGAGGAGGTTCACGACCTCAATTCGTCGACAGGCGACAGCCGACAGTCAACAGAGACCGGGCGCGGCCCAGTGCTGTCGACTGTGAACCGTGCACTGTCGACTCCTACTTCGGGAAGGGATACATCAGCCACGCCACTGCCAGCCCGCCGAGCACGAGCGAGGCCATGAGCAACCCGAACAGCCTCCATCGCTCGCGGCGATCCTGGCGCCAGAGGAGCGCAAAGAAAGCCGACACGAGAAACGCATAGAGCGTCATGATCAGGAAATGGTCGGTCGGGAGGATCGCGATCATCGCTTCTTCCCCGCCGCGAGATCGTGCGCGTCGAGCACGAGGAGCAGATTCATGAGGCCGGCCGTCAGGAGGTACGCGCAGCCGTACTCGTACGTCGGAGCGAGGATGGTGCCGCCGGGGCTTTCCATGAGAGCGCGGCCGGCGAGATTGAGCAGGCCCGCTCCGTAGACGGCGAAGGTCGCCAGGATCGTCAGCGGCTGCCCGTCTTCGATGCTGTACAGGCGTCCCTGGAACGAGAGCCCGGCCAGAAAGGTGGCGGTCACGAGCAGCAGGAAGGCCACGGCAGTCCGCCGGCGTCCGAGG
>Ga0209048_10000493_pt1 | contig 42056 bp, 33 predicted proteins | sample FrelakmetCRP12CR_FD_187146 | JGI IMG/M metagenome (GOLD analysis project Ga0209048, IMG submission 187146) | Freshwater lake sediment microbial communities from the University of Notre Dame, USA, for methane emissions studies - CRP12 CR (SPAdes)... | ecosystem: Environmental > Aquatic >...
GGGAGCCTCAGGTGCGGCGTCACGGCGAAAAGGTCGCCGGCGATATCGATCCGGTACTGCGCACCCAGCACGGCGGCGTCGGTCAGCGGGTCGTCGGCGCGGGCGTAGCCCATCGCGATCGCGCGCCCGTGCCGCCGGCTGTAACCGGTCGAGGTCAACTCGCCGACGTTCCTGCCGTTCATCAGGATCGGCTCGCCGCCCCAGGCGAAGACGGCGGGGTCGTCGAACGTGAACATGACGAGGCGCTTCCGGATGCCGATTGCCTGCTGATTCGCCAGCGCCTCGCGGCCGATGAAGGCCGTCGGCTTGTCCATCCTCACCGCATAGCCGAGTCCTGCTTCCCAAGGCGTCTCGTCGGGTCCCAGCTCCGCCCCCCACGCGCGGCGCCCGGCCTCGATACGCAGCGCATCGATCGTGTAGTAGCCCGCATCCTTCAGGCCGAATTCCGCGCCGGCGCTCTCCAGCGCCTCGTAGAGCGTGACGCACTGGTCGGACGATACGTAGATTTCGTAGCCGGGTCCGCCCACGTAGCTCATCCGCGCCGCGCGAACGCGCGCATATCCGGCGTCGATCATCCGGGTCGTCGAAAACGGCATGCCCGCCTTCGAGAGATCGTCGGGAGAGATCCGGCCGAGGAGGGCTTCGGCCTTCGGTCCCATGACCGAGATCACCGAGTACGCATTGGTGACGTCGACGAGCGCCGCGTGCTCGTCGCCGCGTATCACGCGCTCGATCCAGGCGAAATCGCGCGTGGTCTGCGCCGAACCGGTGATGATGAAGAACTCGGCGAGAGCGATCCGCACGATCGTCAGGTCGCTCTCGAATCCGCCGCGCGCGTTGAGCATCGCGGTGTAGACCATCCTGCCGACTGGCACGTCGATCTCGTTGGCGCACAGCCGCTGCAGCACCGCCAGCGCGTCGCGTCCCTTCAGCACGAACTTCGAAAACGAAGTCTGGTCGAACACGACCGCGTCCTCGCGGCACGCACGCTGTTCCTCGAGCACGTACGGCAGCCATCCGGGCGTGCCCAGCGTGTAGGGCGGCCGCGTCGCGCCGGGAGGCAGGAAGTAGTTCGCGCGCTCCCAGTTCATCTTGCTGCCGAACACGGCGCTCTTGGCGGCCAGCCTGTCGTACAAAGGCGAACGGCGCAGCGGGCGGACGGTTTCCAGTTCCTCGCGCGGCCAGCGCATCGCGTAGTGCAGGCCAAGCGTCTCCACCGTGCGGTCGGCGAGGTGCCGGCGATTGGCGTGGAACGGTGCGAAGCGTCGCGTGTCGACGTCCCACAGGTCGAGCGGTGCCCCGCCCTGGACGATCCACTCGGCGACGAGCTTGCCGGCGCCTCCGGCGTTCGCGATACCCGCGGAGTTGAAACCGGCACAGACGAAATAGCCGGCGAGCTCGGGTGCTTCGCCGAGGATGAAGTTGCCGTCGAGCGTGAAGCTCTCGGGTCCGTTCAGCAACAGCTTGACCTCCGCCGTTTCGAGGCAGGGAGTGCGGTGGATCGCGTTCTGCATCAGGATCTCGAATTGATCCCAATCCTCGGGCAGCAGCTGGAACTCGAAGCCGTCGGGGATCGGGTCGACGTTCCACGGCTTGGCCCTGGGTTCGAACCCGCCCATCACGAGGCCGCCGACTTCTTCCTTGTAATAGAGATACCCGTCGGGATCGCGGACCACCGGCATGTCGGGCGTGACACCGGGAATCGTCCTGGTCACGAGGTAGAAGTGCTCGGCGGCGTAGAGCGGCACGGTGATCCCGGCCAGTCGCCCGAACGCGCGCGCCCACTGGCCCGCGCAATTGACCAGGGTTTCGCAGGCAAGCGAGCCCTCGTCGTTCGCCGATTTCCACGTGACGCCGGTGACCCTGCCGCCTGCGGTGGTGGCGCCGGTGACCTTGATGCCCTCGACGATCGCCGCGCCGTGCATCCGCGCACCCTTCGCGAGCGATTGCGTCAGGTCGGTCGGGTTGGCCTTGCCGTCCCCGGGGATCCACACGCCGCCCGCGAGATCGTCGGTGCGCAGGATCGGCACCCGCCGTCCGATCTCGGCCGGAGAAAGGTACTCGAACTCGATGCCGAAACTCTTCGCGCGTGCCATCTGCCGCTTGATGAGCGTGAGCCTCTCGGGGGTCTTGGCGATGTTGAGGCTGCCGCACTGTTTCCACCCGGTCGCGAGCCCCGTTTCCCTTTCGAGCGACGAATAGAGATCGATGCCGTAGCGGCTCATCCGGGTCGCGTTGCGCGTCGCCCGCGTTTGACCGACCAGCCCGGCGGCGTGCCACGTCGTGCCGCAGGTGAGCTTGCCCTGCTCCAGCAGCACGACATCTTTCACGCCGAGCTTGGCGAGATGGTAGGCCGTGGAAGCGCCGGCGATGCCGCCGCCGACGATCACGACACGGGCATGGGTGGGAAGTTTGGTCATGGGTTGCTCGAGGGAAGGTCAACGCGTCAGGTTCTGGTGTCCATCAGAGCTTCAGTGCGGCGACCCCGGCCACGACACTTGCCGCACCGGCAAGCCGGGGAAGGCCGAATCCTTCCTTGAGCCAGATGGCGCCGATCAGGGCGGCGAACAGCACGGAAGTCTCGCGCAGCGCGGCGACCGCGGCGACTGGCGCGCGGGTCATTGCCCAGAGCACGATCGCATAGGCGCCGAGGCTCGCCGCACCGCCGACGAGGCCGAGACGCCAGCCGCGCCCGATGTAGGTGTAGGCGTCGCGTCCACGCCGCGCGCGAATCCAGAGCAGAAACGGGATCCCTTCGAGAAACGTAAGCCACGCGACATAGCTCGCCGCATTGCCGGAGGCACGTGCGCCGGCACCGTCGATCAGCGTGTAGACGGCGATGATCGCCGCATTGGCAAACGCGAAGACGGCGGCGGCGCGCGGATGCGGGTTGCGGCGGATGAAGGCGATGCTGACAATTCCCGCGCAGATGAGGAGGATGCCCAGCGCGACCTGCGGCGTCGGCAATTCGCGCAGAAAGACGATCCCGAGCAGCGCCGCGAGAAGCGGCGCCGTGCCGCGCATCAAAGGGTAGGCGAACGACAGGTCGCCGGTGCGGTACGCATGCGCAAGCGTCACGTAATACGCCCAGTGGATGACGGTCGATCCGACGATGAACTTCCACGCCGACGCGTCCGGAAGCCCGAGGAGCGGGAGCACCGCCAGGCCCCACGCCGACGAACCGGCGACGACCGTTGCCGTGTCGAGCAGCGCGTCGCCGCCCGGGGCCGATTTCAGCAGCGCGTTCCATCCCGCATGCAGCAGCCCCGCGCCGAGCACGGCGAGCGTGACCCCGAGCGAGAGTTCGGTCGCGGGCATCGGAAACGCGTCAGTGCCCGCTCGGCCGCCCGAAGGGCACTGTGCGCGGCCTCCGTGACGCCGTGCCCGACGCGTTGCATCGGAGCGGCGGCCGCCGCCCGTGCTCGCAGACGCGCCCTTCGGGCCTTGGCTTCGCCCTGCTCGCGCGGGCGTCCCCCGGGAGGCAGCGAACGCAGTGAGCGTGGGGGGCGTTCATCACGCGGCGTGCTGGGGCACGGGATCGGGCTCCTTGAGCCGGGTCTTCGCGAGCACGCCGGCCTCTTCCAGGATCGGATAGGCGATCGAGCAGAAGTGCGAGTTGATCCGGCGAAGGTCGGAGATGAGGTCGAGATGCAGCGACGAGGTCTCGATGCTCTCCACCGTCTGGCCCGCGAGCCGCTCAAGGTGGGTGTTCGCATACGCGCGTTCCAGGTCGCGGAACAGCACCTTCTGCGCGAGGAGCTCCTGCGCACTCTTGAGGTCGCCGTTGAGGAACACCGCGAGGCCGAGGCGCAGGTTGGCGATCAGCCGCGTGTGCAGATCGCGGATCTCGATGAGGCCGGCGTCCGAGAAATTGCGGCCCTTGTCGATCTTCTTGTCCTCGATGTCGGTGATGATCCGTTCGATGATGTCGCCGACCTGCTCCATGTTGATCGTGAACGAGACGATGTCCGCCCAGCGCCGACCTTCGCTTTCCTCGAGCGCCTCGCGCGAAATCTGCGTCAGGTAGAGCTTGACCGCCGTATAGAGCTCGTCGACCACGTCGTCCATCTTGCGCAGTCGCTCGGCGAGCGCCCGGTCGTTCGTGTTGAGCACCGTCATCATGCCGTTAAGCATCTGCTCGATCACGTCGCCGATGCGCAGCGCTTCGCGGGCGGCGCACGAAATCGCCAGGGCGGGCGTCGCCAGTGCCGAGGGGTCGAGGTGTCGGGGTTTCGCCGGGTCGTCGCTCGCGGGCTTCGCCGGCAGCAGGCGTTCCGCGATGCGCGCGATGGGCGCCGTGAAGAACAGGAAAGCGCCGGCGAGCACCACGTTGAAGGCGAGATGGAACAGCACGACCTCCTGGGCCGGGCCCAGCGCCAGCCGCTCGATCGGCGCCACGATCAGCGGCACCAGGGGCACGAGGACGACGAAGCCGATCAGCTTGAACAGGAAGTTCCCGAGCGTCACCCGCCGCGCTTCGGGCGGCGAATTCAGCGTCGACAGCATGCCCAGGACGCCACTGCCGAGATTGGCGCCCAGCACGAGCCCGAGGGCCACCGGCAGACCGATCACGTGCAACGACGCGAGCGTCGCGACCAGCAGGACGACGGCAAGGCTGGAATAGCAAAGCACCGTGAGGACCGCCGCGACCAGCATGTCGAGCAGCAGGTCGCCGGTGAGCGAGGCGAAGATCACCTTGACGCCGGCGGCCTGCACGACCGGCTTCGCGGCCACCGATATCCACTGCAACGCGAAAATGATGAGGCCGAGACCGATGAGGACGCGGCCGAAGCGGCCGATGGGTGCGGCCTGCCGCGTGAGGAACAGCACGACGCCGACGAAGATCAGCAACGGTGCAAGCCACGACAGGTCGAACGACAGCACGACCGTGACGAGCGAGGTGCCGACGTCGGCGCCGAGCATCACCGCCAGCGCCTGCGCGGTGCCGATCAGGCCCTGACCGGCGAATGCGGCGACGATCAGCGCGGTGGCAGTGCTGCTCTGGATGAGCGCGGTGATGCCGGCGCCGGCGACGAAGGCGTTGAGCGGCCTGGCGACGCTCACCCGCAGGAAGCGGCGCAGCGAGCCGCCGAACAGCCGCAGGATCCCCGAGCGGACGATGTGCGTGCCCCAGACGAGCAGCGAAACGCCGGCGAGGAGGTTGAGCAGCGTCTGCACGGGACGCCTACGTCGGCCCGGCTTCGACGGCGGAGAGCGCCGCGTCGATGATCGCGAACGCGGATTCGAGTTCGTCCGGCGAGATCACGAGCGGGGGTGAAAGCGTCAGCACGTTGCCTTGCCCGATTTTGAACGACAGGCCGTTGGCGAGACAGTGGTACATGACCTGCTCGGCCTCCCGGCGCGCCGCGACGCCATCCCGCGCAAGCTCGATCCCGAGCAGCAGGCCGATGCCGCGAACGCCGGCGACGAGCGGATGGCGGCGCTGGAGGCCGCGCATCCGTTCGAGCGCCTGCGCGCCGAGCGTTCGCGATCGCTCGAGGAGACCTTCCGCGTCGATCACTTCGAGGGTCGCGAGCGCGGCCGCGCAGCCTACCGAACTCTTCTCGTGCGTGTAGTGGCCGAGGGCGCGGTCCGCGGCGACGTCGAGGTCGCGCCGTGCGATCAGCGCCGCCATCGGAAACACGGCCCCGCCGAGTCCCTTGCCGAGCACGACCATGTCCGGAACGATCCCGTAGTGCTCGAACGCGAACATCCGGCCCGTGCGGCCGAGGCAGATGGGCACTTCGTCTAGGATCAGCAATGCGCCGTGCCGGTCGCAGGCGTCGCGGACGATTCGGTAGTACTCCGGCGGTGGAATCTGGACGTCGGTGCACCGCACGGTCTCGATGATCACGGCACCGATGTCCTCTTCCTTGGCCAGCACGTAGTCGAGATAGTCGGCGCACTTCGCCGTACACGCGCCTCCGCAGCCAAACCGGCAGGCACCGGGATCGCACGGCGGTGCGTGCTCGGTACCCGGCAGCAGCGGCCCCATGTTCTTGCGGAACACCGCCTCGCCGCCGATCGAGATTGCGTCGAGCGATGCGCCGTGGAAGCTGTCCCACAGCGATAGCGTCTTGTGACGGCCCGTCGCCAACCGCGCGAGCTTCAGTGCCATGCCGATCGCGAGCGTGCCGCCCGGCGCGAACAGCACCTTGCCGAGCGGGTCGGGCGCCAGCGCGGCGAGCTTCGCCGCAAGGTCGATCGCGGTCCGGTTGGTGAACCGCCGCGGCGAGAACGGCAGCGTGTCGAGCTGGCGCCTTACGGCGGCCATCACATGCGGATGGCGGTAGCCGACCTGGTGGACGTTGTTACCGTGGAAATCCATCACGCGGCGGCCCTCGACGTCGGTGAGCCAGATGCCGTCGCAGGACGCAAGGGCGTTGAAGCAGGGGGTCGACAACGACTGATGGAGGAATACCTCGGCGTCGGCGTCGAGGAGCTCGCGCGTGCCGGCGTGCACATGCGCCGCCTCGAAATCGCGGCGCAGCGGCGACGTGTTGACGTCGCCCTCGGCAGACAGGTCAGCGGTCGGCGGCGGCTGGTTCATCGTGCAGCGAGGGGTTCACCAAGGGAGGGAGTAGGTCTTGGTGTTCGTGAAGCTCTTCATCGCCTCCTGGACGCCCTCCTTGTAGCCGAGTCCGGAGTCCTTGATGCCGCCGAACGGCGTGAGCTCCAGGCGGTAGCCGGGGACCTCGCGGACGTTGACCGAACCGACGTTGAGCTCGGACACGAGTTTCGTGATGTAGTCGAGGCGATTCGTGCAGACGGAGGAGGAGAGTCCGAAATCGGTCGAGTTGGCGATCCGGATCGCCTCGTCGATGTCGCGGAAGCGGATCACCGGCGAGACCGGGCCGAAGGTCTCGTACTTGACCAGCGGCATCGCCGGCGTGACATGATCGACGAGGGTCGGCGAATACAGTGCGCCGCGGCGGACATTCCCGTGCAGCAGCGTAGCCCCGAGGGCGACCGCCTCGGCCACTCGCGACTCGAACGACTTCGCCGCGGCCTCGTCGATCACGGTGCCCATGTCCAACGCCGGATCCATCGGATCGCCGTAGGTCCAGTCGCGGGTGTGGCCGAGCAGCAGCTCGACGAAGCGCTCAGCGACGGCCTCGTGAACGAGTATTCGCTTGATCGCCGTGCAGCGCTGGCCGGAATTCTTGTACGATCCCGCGGCCGCGAGCGCCGCCGCCTCGTCCACGTCGGCGTCCTCCATCACGATGATCGGGTCGTTGCCGCCCAACTCGAGGACCTGGCGCTTGTAGACGGCCTTCGCGGCGATGTACTTGCCGATGGGAACGCCCCCCGTGAACGTGACGAGGTCCATGTCCGGGTTCGTCAGCATCTCATCGGCAATCTCGCGCGGATCGCCGGTGACGACCGAGAACATCTCCGGCGGGAGTCCGGCCTCGTAGAGAATGTCGGCGAGCAGCAGTGCGGTCAGCGGCGTCTTCTCCGTCGGTTTCAGGACCATCCGGTTGTTGGTCGCGATCGACGGCGCGACCTTGTGCGCGACCTGGTTCAGCGGATGGTTGAACGGCGTGATCGCCGCGATGGCGCCCAGCAGCGGCTCGCGCAGCGTGTAGACCTTGCGTTTCTTGCCGTGAGGCGTCAGATCGCAGGAGAAGATCTGCCCGTCGTCGTTCAACGCGGCGTTGCCGGCGAAGACGAAGACGTCGCAGGCACGGCCGACTTCGTAGAGCGAGTCTTTCTTGCAGATTCCGCACTCGGCGGTGATGAGGTCGGATATCTCGCCGATCCGGAGGCGGATGATCTCGGCGGTCCGGTGCAGAATCCGAAAGCGATCGTGGCGGCTCAGCGTCGGTTTGTAGCTCTTGGCGATGGCGAACGCGCGCCGGATGTCGTCGACCGTCGCCTTGGGCACTGTGCCGATGACGGCGCCGGTGTACGGATTGTGGACGTCGATGGTCCGCGTGCCGCCGACCTGTTCGCCCGCGATGCGCATGCGGGTGTGCAGCACGCCCCCATCGCGGAGATCCTTCAGCCCGGACATCATGTTCATCGCTGCCGACCCGTCATTGCAGGCGGTTGAGCGCGAGGTCGAACGCGTCGAAATTGCGCCAGCGGCGCCCCGGCGGCAGCGCTCCGGCGGCGCGGTTCGCGATCAGCGGCACCTGCTGCTCGGAAATGCCGCCGTGCGAGCGCAGCGGCGCGTCGAGGCCCGAGAGGTCGTGCCGGTCGCGGCTGGTGCCGATCACGGTGAGCCGCTCGGAGACGACGACGAGGTCGCCGACGCGATCCTCCGGGAGTTCGAAGCGTGCGCAGGCCTCGGAGCGGGCAAGGACGATGTCGATCCCGGGGAGGGCGGCGATTCGCGCCGCGGCGTCCGCGACGCCGACCGGCGACGACAGATAGACCGTCGCGAACGAGCCCAGGGCACCATGATGGACGACGTAGGGATCGGTGATCGGGAGGATCACCCGCGTCGTGCCCGCCGGATACGCATGGTCGAGAATGTCCTGCAGATAGACGATGTTCGGCCGTCCGAATGCGTCGGTCTTCGCGTTCATGCCGTGGTCGGCCGTAAGTACGACGGTCGCTCCCAGTGCGTCGAGCTCCCGCAGATACCGGTCCATCATCGCGTAGAAGTCGTTGGCGGCGCCGACCCCGGGAGCCGCCTTGTGCTGGACGTAATCGGTCGTGGAAAGATACGTGACGTCGGGCCGCAGGCGTTCGAGAATCTTCACCCCAGCAGCGAACACGAACTCGGAGAGCGCCGCGCTGTAGGCGGACGGGACCGGCATGCCGACCATCGCCGGCACGCCGTCGATGCCGTTGCCGGCGATCGTAGCCTCGTCGGCCTTCTCGGACGAGAAGCAGATGCCGGACATCTTGTGCCCCAGCAGCGCCCGCAGCTTGTCCTTGGCGGTGACGACGGCGACCTTGGCTCCGCCGTTCGCCAGGGCGGCGAGAATCGTCCCGGCGCGCAGGTACTTCGGGTCGTTCATCATCACTTCGGCTCCCGCATCGCGGTCCCAGAAGTAGTTGCCGCAGATGCCGTGCACGGCTGGCGCTGCACCGGTGACGATCGACAGGTTGTTCGGATTGGTGAACGACGGCACGACGCAGTCGGCGGTGAGACACGTGCCGGACTCGCGCAGCGAGGCGAGAAACGGGGCGCGGCCGGTGGCGATCGCCTGGTTGATGTATTCGGGCTCGCAGCCGTCGACGCAGACGACGACGACCGGCCGCTGCGGCCAACGATAAGTTCGGGAGTTGACGGTGATCGACGCGGGGCTCAACGGGATTTCCTCGATGATCGACGGGGCGCTGCTGCGGCGGCGGCCGCAGCCCGCGCGCGGTGCATGCGCTCGCGGCTCGCCATGACATGCGCGAAGAGCGCGTGCCCGGCGGCGGCCGCGTGGCCGGCGCCGATCTTGTCGACGATGTTGCGGTGCTCGCGCGTCGATGCGGGCAATGCGCCGCCCTGCACGAGCGTGGCATGACGAAACAGGAGCAATTCGTTAACGAGCCGGCGGTACGTGACGAGCAGTTTGGCGTTGCCGGCGAGCTCGACCATCCGGTCGTGAAAATCGACGTTGGCCGCGAGATACGCCTCGACGTCGCCTTTCGCGGCGGCCTTTTCCATCCGTTCGACGCGGGCGCGAAGCTCCCGCACGTGCTCGGGTGTCGCCATCCGCGCGAGACGCCTGCCGACGAACTCGTCCAGCACCGCGCGCAGCTCGTAGATATCGTCTGCTTCCTCGACCGGGACCTGACGTACGAACACGCCGCGGTTCTTTTCCAGGCGCACCAGACCCGACTCCTCGAGCGCACGGAAGGCTTCACGCACGGGACCGCGCGACACGCCGAGCCGATCGGCGATGGCCGCTTCGTTCAGCTTGCTGCCGGCGGGGAGCTCGCCCGCGAGGATCATCCGCTCGAGTTCCTGCTGCACGAGCATCGGCAGCGAACTCGACTGGACGAGCGCGATGGCCTCCGTGCCGGGGACGGGTGGCGTGGTGGGGCGCGCCCCCGGGCGGGTCGTTGCGGCCCGCGTGGCCCGGCCGTCTCCGTTGACCCCGCTGGGCATCGTCTTCAACATCTTGCCTATTGGACCCGGATTGATGTAGATTGTCAACAATCTACAAAACTCCGGATGGCCGCATCCGCCGGCGACGCGCATGCCCGGGCCGAGTGCGGGAGTGCGCAGGAAGCGGTCGCGGCGACAGCACTCGGGCAACAATCGCAACCCACAGGGCACCCCATGAGCCTCTTCTCACGCGATCCGATCCTGCTCACACCCGGCCCCATCACGACGTCGCTCGCCACGAAGGCGGCGATGCTGCGCGACTGGGGATCCTGGGACGCGAACTTCAATGCGGTCACCGCCGAAGTGCGGCGCAAGCTCCTCGACATCATTCATGGCCATGCCACCCACGTCTGCGTCCCGATGCAGGGCAGCGGCACGTTCTCGGTCGAGGCGGCGGTCAACACGCTGGTCCCGCGCGATGGCCGCGTGCTGGTGCTGATCAACGGCGCCTACGGTTCGCGGCTCGCCAAGCTCGCGCAGATGATGGGCCGCAAGGTCTCGACGTTCGAGACTGCCGAGGACGTGCCGACGACGCCGCAGGATGTCGACCGCCTGCTCGAGGCCGATCCGTCGATTACGCACGTCGGGCTCATCCACTGCGAAACGTCGACCGGAATCCTCAATCCGCTTCCCGAGATCGCTGCCGTTGTGCAGCGCCACGGCAGGCGTCTCATCGTCGACGCGATGAGCTCGTTCGCGGCGATTCCCATCGACGCGCGGACGACGCCATTCGACGCGGTGATCGCGGCGTCGGGCAAATGCGTCGAGGGCCCGCCGGGCATGGGCTTCGTGCTCGTTCGTCGCAGCGCGCTCGAGCAATGCGCGGGCAACTCGTCGTCGCTGTCGCTCGATCTCCACGACCAGTGGACGTACATGGAAAAGACGACGCAATGGCGCTACACGCCGCCGACGCACGTCGTCGTCGCGTTCAACGCCGCGCTCGACCAGCACATCGCCGAAGGAGGGCAGCCCGCGCGGCTCGCCCGCTACACGAAGAATTGCGAGACGCTCGTCGCTGGAATGACCGAGCTTGGCTTCAAGCTCTTCCTGCGCCCCGAGATCCAGGCGCCGATCATCCTGACCTTCCATGCTCCGCCCGATCCCGCGTACAACTTCAAGGACTTCTATGCACGGGTGCGGGACAAGGGCTTCATTCTCTATCCGGGAAAACTGACGACGGTCGAGACGTTCCGCGTCGGCTGCATCGGCGCCGTCGGTCCCGACGAAATGCGGCACGCCGTCAACGCCGTGCGCGATGTGCTGCGCGAAACGGGGATCCGCAAGGTGGGCCCGGCGGGCGCGGCCGCGGCGCGTGCAGCGGCCTGACGCCGGCGATCCGCCGCGGGAACGCGCGACGTCATGCGTGGAATGGCATTATCCGGGTAGAGCGCTCGGCCGCGGGTCCGGAAGGTTGCGGAAGATGCACGCGAACGACTGGGCGTTCGTCGAGCCGGGGCCAAGGAACCCGGTAATGCCGTCGCGGTAGGCATCCCGCGATACGGTGCCGTAGTACAGCCGCGAGGTCATGTCGAGGAAGTACGAGTAATTGGGATCGTTCGATCCGGGATTGCGCAGCCATTCGCCGATATTGCTGCTGCCTATCATCAGCGGCCGGCACTGGGTCGCGATGGCGTCGAGGTACGCATTGAATCCCGTCGCCTGCCGGTTGTTGAGTGCGTCGGGGGCGCAACCTGCCACCGCGATGCCGAGCGCCATTGCCAGACTGACCCGACGGGCGTGAACGACGAACAGACTTGCGTCGCGTGAAGGCTTCGACATTCGGTTCTCCGTGAGACGACAGCGGCGAATTCTATCATTCGGATCCGGCGCGTCGGAATGCGCGAACGGGTTGCCCAACCGAGAATCCGCGGCGTCAGAGCCCCGGTGAGGACGGCAGGGAATCCGGCGGGTGCCGCAGCGCCTCGAGCGCCCCGTAGGCCGGCGCGTCGGGCGCAATCGCACCGTTGCGCACCAGGCAATCCAGCATGACGAGCGCGGCGTCGGCGGTGACCACGTCCGGTCCCTCGGCGTTCGCGATGAGCGGGCCTACATCGCGCAGCGGGACGAGCCGATGCTCGACGACTTCCCCGTCCTGGCCTGCCGGGACGAAATCGAAGGGAAGCCACAGGTCGTGGACGAAGATCGTCTCCCGTTGCACGCCATCCGGTTGCTCGCGGCAGATGTGGACGCTGCCGGCGGATTGCGCGAGTGCCGCGAACCCCGCCGCCACGCCTGCTTCCTCCTGCGCTTCCTTGACCACCGTCGATGCCACGGATTGCCCGGCGGCAACGCCGCCGCCGACGAGATTGTCGAGCATGCCCGGATCGATCGATTTCGCCGGGCTGCGCCGGGCGATCCACATGGCGATTTCGCCGTTGCGGCGGACGAGCCCGTTGACGTGTGCCGCGTAGGTCCGGATTCCGAAGAAACGCGCGGCGGCGCGCTCGAGTTCGTACCATGGTGGCGCTCCGAATTCGGGAGCGACGGCGTAGCGCTCGTCGCGCCAGGCCGTGAGCAGACCCTCGGCGGCGAGCACACGCGCGACACCGTCGAGCGCAACGCTGCGGTCCCGCACGCCATGGATTCCGGCGACAAACGACAGGCCATCGTCACGCACGTCGAACACGTCCGCCATTTCGGCCAGCCGGGCTGCCCGCGCGTCGTCGAGCCAGCCGGTGACGGCGCGCTCGACCCACAGCGGTCGATAGCGCCCCTTCGGGCGCGCCAGAGCGTCGCTCAGCCTTGCGCGCATCGCGGCGAGAACGCGTTCGGGAAACATCGGGTCATTCTAGCGCGGCCATCGCGGTCGCGACTTGTAGGCCGTGTGTCGCGCAATCCCGCCGATCGCCCGTTCGGGTAGAATTCGCGGACTTCGACTTCGCAATCACCGGGGTAGCCCCGCGTCGCGCGGGCATCGAAAGAAGCTCATGTCTGCCCGGATCATCGACGGCAAGGCGCGCGCGGAGCGCCTCGCGGCAGAAATCCACACGCAGGTCGCGGCGCGCGTAGCCGCCGGGCGGTCGTCGCCCGGCCTCGCGGTCGTGCTCGTCGGCGACAATCCTGCCTCGCAGGTCTATGTGCGCAACAAGCGCCGGATGACGGATGCCACGGGCATGCGCTCGTACGCGCACGACCTTCCGGCGACGACGCCGCAGGCCGACCTGCTTTCGCTGATCGACGCGCTGAACCGCGACCCGGCGGTCAATGGCATCCTGGTCCAGTTGCCGCTGCCGGCGCACATCGACACCGAGCTCGTGACCGAACGGATCGATCCGCTGAAGGACGTCGACGGCTTCCACCCGTACAACATCGGACGGCTGGTGCTGAAGCGCCCCACGCTGCGGCCCTGCACCCCCTACGGCTGCATGACGCTGCTGCGCGAAACCGGCGAGGATCTGGTCGGCAAGCACGCGGTCGTGATCGGCCAGTCGAACATCGTGGGTCGGCCGATGGCCCTAGAGCTCCTGATCGAACGTTGCACGGTGACGATCTGCCACTCGAAGACGCGCGACCTGCCGGGGCTCGTCCGCCAGGCCGACATCGTCGTCGCCGGCATCGGCAGGGCAAACTTCGTGCAGGGCGGATGGCTGAAGCCCGGCGCGATCGTCATCGACGTCGGGATCAACCGCAATGCCGAGGGCAAGCTCTGCGGCGACGTCGACTTCGCCTCGGCGAAGGAGGTTGCCTCCTGGATCACGCCCGTGCCGGGCGGCGTCGGCCCGATGACCATCGCGACGCTGCTCGCCAACACACTGCGCGCCACCGAGTTGCAGGACGGCCACCGCTAGCCGGCGCCGCGCTGCTTCCCGACGGCTCCCGCGCCGGATCTCCCGATGCATCCGGGTTATTACCTCGCCGCGCTTGCCGGCGTGCAGGTCCTTCCCCGGATGCTGCAGCGGTTGCCCGTGCCTGCACCCGTTTGGGCGCTGCTGCTCGGCGTCGGGACGGGCATTCTGCTGCCCGATTTTCGCGGCGACGAGGTGATTGCCCAGCTCGGCACGCTCGGCATCGCGTCGCTGTTCGTGTTCGCCGGGATGGAGGTTCGCGTCGAGGATCTGCGCACGGACGCCCGGCAGCTCGCCGTCCACGTCGTGACGCGGATCGTGACGCTTGCGGCGCTGGCTGGCGGCATCGCTCTTCTGCCCGCGTACGAGTCGCGGAGTGCCGTGCTGATCGCGCTGGCCGTGCTGACGCCATCGACGGGGTTCATCCTCGGCTCGATCGGCACGATGGGCCTGAGCGCCGGCGAGCAACGGGCGGTCCGGCTGAAGGCGATCTCGGCAGAAATCCTCGCGCTGACGATCATGTTCTTCGTGCTGGGCTCGACGTCGATGGCGTCGCTATACTGGTCCACGCTTGCCCTCGTGGCGCTGGCGATCGCAATTCCGCTCCTGTTCCGGGGTGCCGCCCGCTTCCTGCTGCCCTATGCGCCGGGCTCGGAATTCTCGCTGGTCATCATCGTGGCGCTGGTGGCGGCCTACGCGACAGACGCCCTCGGCGTCCACTACTTCATCGGCGCGTTCCTCGTCGGCGTGCTCGTCCAGCATGTGCGCGGCGATTTGCCAGCGGCAACGTCCGGCGAAACGATGCACGCGATAGAGCTCTTCTCGTCGTTCTTCATGCCCTATTTCTTCTTCAACGCGGGCCTGGGTTTGCCGGAATCGGCGCTGTCGATCAAGGCGCTGCTGATCGGGTTGGCGCTCAGTGCGGTGGCGCTGCCGCTGCGCGTGTTCGTCGTGACGCTGCAGCGCCGGCTCACGCTGCGCGAGCGCTGGCGCGAAGGTTTGCGCATATCTGTGCCGCTGTTGCCGACGCTGATCTTCGCGTTGGTGATCGCGGATATCCTGCACACGGAATTCGGGCTTCCCGATGCGCTGTTCGGAGGGCTGGTCGTCTACGCGATGGTTTCGACGATCGTGCCGACGCTCCTGCTGAAAACGGCGGCAGCCCGCTTCGACCCGGCGAGCGTCGCGCAGACGGAGAAGGACGCGACCGCATCCGGAACGCGTTGAGCATCGGTGCGCGTACCCGGCGGAAAGCCGCCGAGGTTCATGCGCCGCGCAGGTGCCAGGCCTTCGGCCGCGTGAAGGTCTGGATGCCGTAGGTCGACAACGTGAGCCCGATCCCGGAATGGCCAACGCCGGACCACGGCAGGCGAGGACTGACGCGGTCGCAGCAGTTCCAGTAGACGCTGCCGGCGCGCACGGGGGCCAGAATCCTTCGCGCGCGCTTCGGATCGTGCGTGTAGACGCCCGCCGTCAACCCATACTCGGTGTCGTTCATGAGATCGATGGCCGCCGCGTCGTCGGCCACGGCCTGGATGCCGATGATCGGGCCGAAGCTCTCGTCCCGCATCAACGCCATCGAATGGTCGACCTCCGTGAACACCGTGGGCTCGAACCAGTTGCCCTTGCCGCGGACGATGTTGCCGCCGGCGTTGAGCTTCGCCCCTTTCTTCTTCGCGTCGGCCACCTGCCTTTTCAGCACGTCGAGCTGCGGCCGGCGGGTGATCGCGCCGATGTAGGTGGCCTCGTCCATGGGGTCGCCCATCCGGAAGCCCTTCACCTCGGCGACGAACGCGTCCACGAATGCGTCGTGGATCGATTCGTGAACGTAGATCCGCTCGACGGAACAGCACGACTGCCCGGTATTGTAGAAGGCGCCGTCGGCAACGGCCGCGGCGACAGCCTTCACGTCGACGTCTTCGCAGACATACACCGGGTCCTTGCCGCCCAGTTCGAGCTGGACCTTGATCATCCGCCGGCCGGCGGCCGCGGCGATCTTCGCGCCCGTCGCATACGAGCCCGTGAAGAACACGCCATCGATCGGCTGGCGCGTGAGCGCGGCGCCGGTTGCTCCGTCGCCCACCACCGGTACGAAAACGTCCCGGGGAATGCCTGCCTCGTGCAGCATCTCGGCGATGTGCAGGCCGGTCAACGTCGCGAATTCGGACGGCTTGTAGAGCACGGCGTTGCCCGCCACGAGCGCCGGAACGAACACGTTGCTGCCGACGAAATACGGGTAGTTCCATGCCGAGATGTTGGCGATCACGCCGAGCGGCTCGTGCGTGATCCGCTCCTCGAGGTTCTGCTTGGCGTCGGCGAAGACTTTCTCTTCACGCAGCGCGCGGGCGGACTCGGCGAGGAAGAAGTCGATCCGTCCGAGCAGGCCGTTCAACTCGTTGCGCGACTGGCGGATCGGCTTGCCGACCTCCTGCGTCAGCGTCCGCGCGAGCGTTTCGTGCATCGCGACGATCCGCTCGCGGAACTTCGCTATCGCCTCGAGCCGTTTGCGGATGGGGGTCCTCGCCCAGCGGGCCTGACCCGCGCGGGCGACCTCGTACTTCCGGCGGACCGCCGCGGAATTGTCGGCGGCGAGATTGGCGATGACGGCACCGGTGGCGGGATTCGTGATCTTCATCGGGACTCCAGGTTCAGGACGCGTGCGCCGCGGCACGGTGCCGCGACGCCGTCGCGAGGAACTCGTCGAGGATCGGCGTATCGTCGACGAACGACGGGTCGTCGGGCGCGTGGAATTCAGGATGCCACTGCACGGCGAAAACGTAAGCCGGCCCCGTGAAACGGATGGCCTCGACGATGCGGTCGGGCTCCGACCAGGCCTCGACGACCAGGTCACGTCCCAGCTCCTTCACCGCCTGATGGTGGATCGAATTGGTCTTGACGAGTTCCGTGCCCGGATAGAGCCGCGCGAGGCCGCTGCCGGGCACCAGCGACGTCGCATGGCAGTTTTCCTCGTAGGTCGCCCAATTGCGGTGGTTGAGTGCGTTCGGCGCCTGGGTCGCGAGGTCCTGGTACAGCGTGCCGCCCTGCGCGACATTGATCACCTGCGCGCCGCGACATACGCCGAGCACGGGCTTCTTCAGCGCCATGAACGCGCGCAGCAGCCCGATTTCGTACTCGTCGCGGATGCGATCGCCGTTCCATTCGGGCTTGAGCGCCCTCTCTCCGTAGGACTCCGGGCAGACGTCGGAACCGCCCATCAGCACGAGGCCATCGAGCTCCTCCGCGTAGGCATCGAGCGTCGCCTTGCTGCTCGGGCGCTTCGTGCGCCCTTCCGGCGAGGGCACCATGAACGCGAGCACATCGCGCTGCATCAGCCAGTGCGCGACATTCTGCTCGATGTACTGCAGCGTCATGCCCTTGAAGATCGGACGCTTGGGGTCCTCGTGGAAGAAGCAGGCCGAAATGCCGATCTTTAACATGATCTCAGTGCCCGCCCGGCCGCCCGAAGGGCAATGAGTGCCCCCTCGGGGGGCAGCGAACGCAGTGAGCGTGGGGGCTGTTCATCTCAGATCGCCTCGGCGAAGATCCGCTCGAAATCGGCGCGCGTGCACGGGCGCGGATTGGTCTGGTGGCAGGTGTCGTGAATCGCCACCTCGACCAGCGCGGGAATGTCGGCCCTGGTCACCGGCCGCTGCGACGCGAGCGCCCCGAGCGTGGCGGGAATGCCCAGATCCGCCTTCATCCCGGCGAGCCAGTCGATGAATGCCATCGCCGCCGGTTCGTCCGCCATGCCGCCCGCACCGGAAACGCCGGCGACCCGTGCGAGTTCGGCCATCTTCGTGGTTGCCGCCGTCGCGTTGAAGCGCATCACATGGTCGATCATGATTCCGTTGGCGAGCCCGTGGTGGAGGTCGGCCACCGTCGACAGCGCGTGCGCGCACGAGTGCACGGCGCCGAGGTCCTTCTGGAACGCGATGGCGCCCATCATCGAGCTCATCAGCATATCGCCGCGTGCCTCGAGGTTCCTGCCGTCGCGGAACGCAATGGGCAGGGCGCGGGCGGCGATGCGCACGCCTTCGAGCGCAATGCCGTCGCAGAGCGGGTGGTAGGCGGGCGACAGGTAGGATTCGACGTTGTGCGTGAGCGCGTCCATTCCGGTGGCGGCGGTGATCGATGCCGGCAGGTCCAGCGTCAGCTCGGGGTCGGCGAACACGCACTTCGCAAGCAGCTTTGGCGAAAAGATGATCTTCTTGACGTGGGTGACGTCGTCGGAAACCACGCTGGAGCGGCCCACTTCCGAGCCGGTGCCGGCCGTTGTCGGCAGCGCGATCCAGTAGGGGAGGGCGCGACCGATGGGCCGAACCTCCGGGTGATCCCACGCATAGTCGAGGATGTCGCCCGGGTGCGTCGCCATCAGCGCGATCGCCTTGGCGACATCGAGTGCTGCGCCTCCGCCGAGTCCGATCACCGCGTCGGCGCCGTGCGCCTTGTACGCAGCGACCCCGTTTCTGACCTGGCTCCGGACCGGGTTGCCCCAGATGCCGGAGTAAACGGCGACATCGAGGCCCGACAGCGTCGCCAAAAAGTCCTTGAGCAGCGGCAATGGCGCGATCCCGCGGTCGGTGACGAGCAGGGGACGCTTGACGTCCTCGGCCTTGAGATGATCGGCGGCGAGCCTGCGTGCCCCGGGGCCGAAGTGAATGGTCGTCGGAAAGCTGAAGCGGGAGATGGTCATCATTGCCCCAGAAAAAGGATCATGTGGTTCTTGTCGAAATGGGTGTCGCCGACGCAAATCGCCCGGGGCTCGACGCCGAACGAGCGGAATCCGGATTTCTCGTACAGTGCGCGCGCTGCCGCGTTGGATTGCGTTACCGTCAGAATGAGCTGATCGAGGCCATCCATGCGCATCGCCTCGTCGACGACGCGCGCGAGCAGCCGCCGGCCGATCCCGCGCCCGGCACGCTCCGGCGCGACGTACATTCCGAAGACCGTCGCCTTGTGCCGGTTCTTCGCCCGGGGCTCGCGCCCGATGCCGACCACGCCCACCAGAGCGCCCGCGTCGAACGCACCGTAAACGGCTTCGCGGGCGCCGTCGCCCAGCCGGGCGAGGATCGCGTCGAGCGGCTTGTCGACTTCCTCTTCGTAGCTCGACGTGAACGCATCGGGGTGCTCGCGCAGTCCGCGCAGCCGCAACTCACGATAGGCGACGGCGTCGGCGGGACGCAGTCTCCGGATCTCGATGTCAGATGATTTCAAAATAGCGCTTCATCTCCCAATCGGTCACCGCATCGAGCCACTGCCGCCACTCCCATTCGCGGGTCGCAGCAAAGTGGTCGACGAAATCGTCGCCGAACCAGTCGCGGGCCAGGTCGGAGTCGCGGAAGATGCGCGTCGTCTCGATCAGCGTGCGCGGCGCGCGCGGAATGTTCTCGGCGCCCTGGTTGGTACCGTGGATGGGCTTGGCGGTGAGCTTCAGTTTCTTCTCGACGCCGTGAAGGCCCGCGGCGAGCACGGCGGCCGCGGCGAGGTACGGATTCATGTCGGCGCCGGGGCAGCGGGTCTCGAGCCGCGTGGACTTGGCCGAGCCCGCGATCACGCGAAAGCTGGCCGTCCGGTTGTCCACGCCCCAGGTCGGCTTGACCGGCGCCCAGAACCCGTCCACGAGCCGCTTGTAGCTGTTGATCGTCGGCCAGTACATCGGCGCGAGTTCCATCAGGCCGGCCACCTGCCCGGCAAGGTAGCTCTCGAACAGCGTGCTCATGCTGTTCTTTCGCTTGGCGTCGTAGAAAAGATTCTTCCTCCCGTCGGACATCGACTGGTGGATGTGACCCGAGCATCCGGGGAGGTGCTGATTCCACTTCGCCATGAAGCTCGGCATGATGCCGAAGCGCGAGCCGATTTCCTTGGCGCCGGTCTTGAACAGGATCGCGCGGTCGGCGGCCTCGAGCGCCTCGGAGAACAGGATCGCGGCCTCGTAGACACCCGGACCGGTCTCCGTGTGCAGCCCCTCGATCGGCACTCCGAAATCGCCCATCTCGGTCATCAGCGCGGAAAAGAAGTCGCGATTCGCGTTGGCGCGCAGCAGCGAGTACCCGAACATGCCGGGCGTGATCGTCGCCGGCGCGACGCCTTTCTTGTCGGCCCACGATTGCGGCGTCTCCGCGAAGTTGAACCACTCGTACTCCATCCCGCACATCGGCGTCAGCCCGAGCTTCTCCGCGCGCTTCAGCACGCGCTTCAACACCTGCCGAGGGCAGATCGGTAGCGGTACCTCCTTGCCGTTCTTCTCCGCGACGAATTCACCGAGAAAGAACGGCACGCCGCCATCCCAGGGCACGGTCCGGTAGGTGCCGAGATCGATCTTGGCGAGGACGTCGGGGAATCCCTTGTGCCAGCCGGTCAGCGTTGTGTTGTCGTAGGTCACGTCCATCATGTCCCAGCCGAACACGACGTCGCAGAAGCCGAAACCGCCGTCGGCCGCCGCGTAGAATTTCTCCTTGTGCAGATACTTGCCGCGCAGGACGCCATCGATGTCCGAGACGGCGACCTTGACGCGGTTCCCCGGCGTGGCACGGACGGCGGCAATGATCTTGGCGGCCGATGAAGGGTTCGGCATGCGTTCCTCCGGAGCGGGATCGGCTGTTCGGGCTCGTGTTCTGAATTCGGCGAACTCTGGCGCGGCCGCGGCGCATGCCGCACGGCATTGGCATGGGCGCGCCGCTCGTCATTCTAGCGCAGGCCGCGGGCGACGACCGGCGACGCGGGGCGACGGGCTCCCCGACCGTGCGTTGGCGACCCGATCGCGATCGGCCGGCTGTTAGGATACGGACCCTGTCGGCCACGAGCCGCGTCACGGCGCCACACGGCATGACCCATCGTCCGGACCCGCTCGCATGACCCCTGCCGCGGCGCTCGTCGCGCTGCATGCAGCCGTGGCGCTGTTCGGCTTCTCCGGGCTCTTCGGGAAGTGGCTCGTCCTGTCCCCGGTGGGAATCGTACTGGGGCGGACGGCGATCGCGGCGATGGCGCTTGGAATCCTGCGCCTGGGTTCCGCGACGCGCACTCCGTTCGACGTGCGGCTCCTCGCGAACGGCATCGTGCTGGCACTGCACTGGGCGAGCTTCTTCGCGGCGATCCAGATCTCGACGGTGGCCGTCGGCCTTCTCGGCTACGCGAGCTTTCCGCTGTTCACGCTGATCCTCGAGCGCCTGGTTCTGGCACGCCGTTTCCATCGACGCGAAGGCGCGACGGCGGTGCTGGTCACGGTGGGGCTCGTCCTGCTGGTGCCCGAATTCTCGGTGGCCAATCCGATCGTCCAGGGACTTGGCTGGGGACTGGTTTCCGGATTCACGTTCGCCCTGCTCGCGGTGATGAATCGGCGGTGGACCGCGACGCGCACCGCGACCGACATCGCGTTCTGGCAGAACCTGGCCGCCGCGCTCGTCCTGCTGCCGTTCGCCTGGGCGAGCCCGTGGGCCATCGGTACGATCGGCGCGCGCGAGATCGCGCTGCTCGTCGTGCTGGGGCTTGCGTGCACGGCGTTCGCGCACACGATGTTCATCCGCGCGATGACGCGAGTCTCCGCGCACACCGCGAGCGTGGTCGCAGCGCTCGAACCGGTGTATGGCATCGCGCTCGCGTTCGCAGTCCTGGACGAGGTTCCCGGCCCGCGCACGCTCGCAGGCGGCGCGCTGATCATCGCCGCGGCCATCAGCGCGACCCGGCGCGCGGGACAGGTCGCGGTTGGCTCGGGGCGTTCGAAACGGTAGCATCACGGTTTACTCGGTCGAAAGGCACGCAGCCATGATCGTGGTGCTGATGGGCGTTTCCGGCTCCGGCAAGACCGTTGTCGGGCAGGCGCTGGCCGCGGATCTCGGCTGGCCGTTTTTCGACGGCGACGATTTCCATCCGCCGGCCAACGTCGCCAAGATGGCGGCCGGTACGCCGCTCACCGACGCGGATCGCTGGCCGTGGCTCGACCGGCTGGCCGCCGAGATGGCGGCAGTGACCGCGCACGGCTCCAACGCTGTGCTCGCCTGTTCGGCGTTGAAGCGGGCCTACCGCGATCGACTCGAACGTGCCGGCAGCGTCCGCTTCGTCCATCTGAAGGGCGACGACGAGACGATTGCCGCACGGCTCGCCGGCCGAGCCCACCGCTACATGCCGCCGACGCTGCTCGCGAGCCAGTTCGCGACGCTCGAAGAACCCAAGGACGCCATCGTCGTGGACATTCGCGATCCCATCCCCGTGCAGGTTGCGAAGATACGCAGCGCATTGAAATACGAAGGTTTCCCCGCATGACGGACGACCAGCGCAAGCCCGCCACGCGTGCGGTTCACCTCGGCCGCAATCCACGCCGGTTCCTCGGCGCCGTCAACACGCCGGTGTTCCGGGCGACGACCATGCTGTTTCCGACGGTCGCGGAGCTCGAACAGGCGAGGCGCGGCGAATACCCCGGCATCGGTTACGGGCTGCATGGCTTGCCGACCGTCACCGACTTGCAGGATGCCGTCGCGGCGATCGAGGGAGCGCACGGCGCGCTTGCGGTGCCCTCGGGGTTGACGGCGACCACGCTGCCGCTGCTCGCGCTCACCCGGGCCGGCGATCACGTCCTCGTCACCGACGCCGTCTATGGGCCGACGCGGCGCTTCTGCAACAACCACCTGGCCCGGATCGGCGTCGAGGTGAGTTACTACGACCCGCTGCTCGGCGCCGAAATCGAGCGCGAGTTCCGGTCGAACACGCGCGTCGTGTTCACCGAATCGCCGGGATCGCTGACCTTCTGCATGCAGGACATCCCGGCGATCGCCGAGGTCGCGCATCGGCGCGGCGCGCTCGTCGTTACCGACAACTCGTGGGCGACGCCGTTCGGCTTCCGCTCGTTCGATCACGGTGCCGACGTGTCCGTGCATGCGGCGACGAAGTACATCGGCGGGCATTCGGACGTGCTGCTCGGGCTCATTCTCGGCAACGAATCGACTTTTCCCGCACTCCATCGGATCTGGACCGACATGGGAGTCACCGCGTCGCCGGACGACTGCTTCCTCGCGTTGCGGGGTTTGCGCACGCTGCCGATTCGGCTCGCGCGGCATGTCGAGAGCGCGCTCGAGGTGGCGCGGTGGCTGCAGGCCCGGCCGGAGGTGCGGGAAGTGATCTTTCCGGCGCTCCCCGGTTCGCGCGGTCACGAGCTCTGGAAGCGCGATTTCAGCGGCGCGAGCGGCCTGTTCGCGATCGTCCTCGAGCCGGTCGCCAGGGAGCGAATCGACGCAATGCTCGATGGCCTGGAGCTGTTCGGGATGGGCTGGAGCTGGGGCGGGTTCGAGAGCCTGGTCATTCCGATCTATCCGGAGACCGTGCAGACAGCGACGAAGTGGGACGCCGGCGGACCGTGCCTGCGGCTCGCGATCGGTCTCGAGGATCCGGGCGACCTCATCGCCGACCTCGCCGACGGCTTCGCGCGGCTCGCGCGATAGCGCAAACGGCGCCCCTACGCGGTCTCGTCCGCGCCGAGATAGACCGCCTGTACGTCGGGGTTCGCGCGGATCGCTTCGGGCGATCCCTTGGCGATGACGCGGCCGCGATCGAGCACGATGACGCGATTGGCGTGGCCGAACACGACGTCCATGTCGTGCTCGGTGAAGAGCACGGCGATCCGCTCCTCGCGCGCGAGGTCGGCGGCGAGCTGCATCAGGCGGCCGCGCGAGCGCGCCGACATGCCCGCAGTCGGCTCGTCCATCAGCAGCAGCCGCGGCGCGTTCGCGAGTGCCAGCGCCAGTTCGACCCGCTTCGCATCCCCGTAGGCGAGCGTCGCGCACCCCGCCCCCGCGAATTTCGTCATGCGCACGCGCTCGAGCAGTGCGTCGGCTTCCACGCGAAAGGAGTCGGCGGCGCGTCCTCCAATGCTGCGGTGGGCACCGGCGTGTGCGAGCAGTGCGAGCTGGACATTTTCACGCACGGTCATCGACGCGAAGGTCGCAGCGACCTGGAAGGTGCGACCGACGCCCAATCGTGCGATGGCGCGCGGCGGCAGGCCGTCGATCCGCGTGCCCGAAAGAGTAACCGTTCCGGCATCGGGCGCGAGCTGGCCGTTGACGAGATTGAAGCAGGTCGTCTTTCCCGCGCCATTCGGGCCGATCAGGGCGACGAGCTCGCCCGCGGCGACCGTGAACGACACGTTGTGAACGGCGTCGATGCCGCCGAAGGCCTTGGACAGCCCGTCGACGCGGAGCACCTGCGCGCCTTGGGACGGCCCGTCGGCGCTCGTTTGCACGGCCCCCACGCTTGCGGCGTTCGCCGCTGCGCTGCCCCCCAAGGGGGAGCAATTCGCGCCTTGGGACGGCCCGTCGGCGCTCATCGCACCCTCCGCGCCAGCCATAGCGACAGCGCGCCGCCCAGTCCCATCGGGAATGCGATGACGGTGAGCAGGATTGCGGCGCCGAGCACGGCCCGCCAGTATTCGGTGACGCGCGCGAGGGTGTCCGAGAGCCAGGTGAACGCTGCGGCGCCGATCAGCGGCCCGGCCAGCGCGTTGAGGCCGCCCAGCAGCACCATGACCAACGCGTCGACCGAGCGCGGGATCGCGAGGGTCTCCGGCGAGATGCTGCCCTTCGAGAACGCGTAGATGCCGCCTGCCAGGCCCGCGAATCCACCGGCAACGACGAACGCGGTCCATTGCGTCTTGCGCACGTCGATGCCGATGGCCTCGGCGCGCATCGGCGAATCGCGGCACGCGCGCAGTGAATAGCCGAGCGGCGCATGCGCGATCCACGCAATCGCCGCCAGCGCGGCGGAGACGAGCGTCAACGTGAACCAGTAGTAGGCCTGCTTGCCGCCGAGCCATGCGGAAGGCCAGACGCCGACAACTCCGTTCGAGCCACCGGTGACGGCGTCCCACTGGAAGGCGATCGACCAGACGATCTGTGCGAAAGCGAGCGTCAGCATGGCGAGATAGACGCCGGAAAGCCGCACGCAGAACCAGCCGATGACGAGCGCGCCGCCGATCGCGACGAGCGGCGACAGTGCGAGCGCAAGTTCCATCGGGATGCCCTGTTTGACGGCGAGCGCGGCGGCGTAGGCGCCGAGGCCGAAGTACGCGGCGTGGCCGAATGACGCCATGCCGCCGGTACCCATCACGAGCTGCAGGCTTGCGGCAAACAGCGCGAGGACGAGAACGTCGGTCGCAAGCACGAGCCGGTACTCGTCGCCCGTCCATGGCAAAAGGGCCGCCAGCGTGAGCGCGACCAGCGCACCGACACCCGCGCGGCGGCCGGGCGGCACGATCAGCGCGCGAAATTCGGCGAGGGGCGTGGTCGGCGGCGCCGCAGGCGCGGCACCCATCAGGCCGTACGGTCTCGCCACCAGCACGACCGCCATCACGACAAATTCGGCGACGAGCGTGAGCTTGGGGAAGGCAATCGCGAATCCGCCAGCATCGACGGTGCCAAGCGCGATGCACAAGGCCTTGGTGAGCCCGATCAGCAGCGACGCGACGAACGCGCCCGGGATCGATCCCAGCCCGCCGACGACGGTGACGACGAAGGCTTCCGCGATGATTGCGAGGTCCATGCCGAGGTTCGCCGGTTCGCGCGGCAGCTGCAGCGCGCCGGCGAGGCCGGCCAGCAGCGCGCCCAGCGCGAAGACTGCGGTGAACAGGGCGCGCTCGTTGACGCCCAGTGCGCTCGCGAGGGCGCGATTCTCGGTTGCGGCGCGCGTGAGCATGCCGAACCGGGTGCGCTCGAGGAGCCACCACAGCGCGAGCAGCACGAGCGGGCCGACGGCGAGCAGGAACAGGTCGTAGGCAGGGATCGCGCGGCCGAGCACGTCGATCGCGCCGGCGAGGCCCGGCGCCCGCGGGCCGAGCAGGTCCTCGGCGCCCCAGAGCGCGAGTGCGGCATCGCGGACGATCAGCACGATGCCGAAGGTTGCGGCAAGCTGCAGCAGTTCCGGTGCCGCGTAGATCCGCCTCAGCAACAGCGTTTCGATCGACGCCCCGATGACGGCGACGAACAGCGCGGCGGTCACCACCGCGCCCCAGAATCCAAGCGGGCCCCGCCCCAGTACGCCGACCAGCGTGATGGCGATGTAGGCGCCCAGCATGTAGAGCGAGCCATGGGCAAAGTTGACCACGCGCGTAACGCCGAAGATCAGCGTGAGTCCCGCCGCGACGAGGAACAGCGCCGATGAGCCAGCGAGGCCGTTCAGCAGCTGGGCGAAGAAGGAGGCGAAGGACACGCGGCCCCGCGTCAGTCCGCGGGCCGCATCCGCTTGACCGTGTCGTCCGAGGGAAGGAAGTTGCCGCCCTCGGCGTAGCGCCAATCGACCATCACCCCCTTGCCGTTCTGCACCGCCGTGCGGCCGACGTACGCGCCCATCGTCGACTGGTGATCGAGCGCGCGGAAGCCGATCTTGCCGAACGGTGATTCGAAGGCGAGTCCGCTCATCGCGGCAATGAGCTTCTCGGTGTCGGTCGATCCGGCCTTCCGGATCGCGGCAGCCGCGGCCTGCACCGTGCTGTAGCCGACCACCGAACCGAGCCGCGGGTAGTCGTTGAACTTGGCCTGATACGCGGCGCGGAAGCGCTTGTGCTCGGGGGTCTCGATGGCGTACCACGGGTATCCCGTCACCCACCACCCGACCGGCGCCTCGTCCTTCAACGGGTCGAGGTACTCGGGTTCGCCGCCCAGCAGGTTGAACACCGGCCGCCCCTTGAACAGGCCGCGCAGCTCGCCTTCGCGGACGAAGCGCGCCAGGTCCGCGCCGAACAGCGAAGAGAATATCGCATCGGGCTTGGCGTCGAGCAGCGCCTGCACGACGGGTCCGGCGTCGATCTTGCCGAGCGGCACGGCCTGTTCGACGAATTCGATGCCGCCCGTCTGCAGCGAGATCATCTGTTTCTTGAACGCGGCCGTGGCCGACTGCCCATACTCGTAGTTGGGGTAGACGATCGCCCAGCGCTTCTTGCCGAGCTTCGCCGCCTCGGGCGCGAGCATCGCCGTCTGCATGTAGGTCGACGCACGCAGCCGGAATGTGTATCGGTTGCCGTTCTCCCAGACGATCTTGTCGGTGAGCGGCTCGGCCGCGAGGAACAGCACCTTGCGCTGCTTGGCGAGATCGGCCACCGCGAGCCCGACGTTGGAGGCGAATGTTCCCATCAGCATGACGGCCTTTTCGCGCGACAGGAGTTCCTCGGCCACGCGCACCGCATCGCCCGGGTTCCCGTTGTCGTCGCGTGACACGATCTCGAGCGGTCGTCCGAGCACGCCTCCTGCCGCATTGATCTCGGCCACCGCCAGCTCCATGCCCTTCCTGTACGGCTCCAGAAACGCCGGGAAGACCTTGTAGCTGTTGAGTTCTCCCAGTCGGATCGGTTGCGCGGCGGCCGCCACCGGCCAGGCCCCGACAATGGCAAGTGCGGCGATGACTCCCAGGCGGGCGCGGCGAGGCATGCGGTCCATGAATACTCCGGTGCGGTATACAGAGGCGCCATTGTCCTCCGCGGCCGCCCTCAACGGGTGGAAAGCCTTGACGGTTGACTCGCAGATCGGGGTGCCCCCGGCCGAGACAGGCGCTCTTCCGGCGCGTGGCGACGGCGACTCGCGGGCAATGGGCGCGGCGCGGTGCCTCCGGATCGGCCACATGCATAGAACCATCGCAACTGACGCTTCCCCGGGCGGGGAGGTAAAATTACACGCTTCGCCCGTGGATTGTCGACGGGTCCGTCGCGCAGTTGGCGGGAGTTCCGCCGCCGTTCCCTCGCCATGTCGCCCGATCCCATCCGATCCCTGAAGCTCGCCCACGGCCTCGCTTTCGTCGACCTCTACACGAGCGAGGGCGCGGCGCGAATCGACCGGCTGTTCGTTGCCCATCTGCAGTCGGCGGACGCTGCAATCGCGGCCCGTCTTGCCGCGGCGCGCGCGAACCCCGACGCGCTGGATCGCAAGGGTGAGTCGGAACTTCTGATCACGCTCGGGCCGCATCTCGAAGACTTTCTCGGCGCATTGTTCGGGATCGATGCCGAGGCCAGGGCGCTCGAGGCGAGGCACCACGAACTGGCGCCGCTCTATGCGGTGAAGCGGCTGTTTGTCCAGCGCAAGGCGATGAACACGCACCGGGCAGACGCCGCGGCGACGTTCGACGGGCCCGCGCTGCGACGGGAACTGGAGCACGCGCTCGGAGCACCATTCACCGAAACCGGATTCGCCAGCGCCGTGACCGGGTGGCAGCGGGACGAGGCCGCGAACGCTGCGGTACTCGACGTGGCGCTGCGCTACGCCGCCTGGGCATCGCACACGCCCGAAGGCCGCGCCGCACACAAAGGCGGCGTGCTCTTCCGCGCGCCGCGCAAGCTCGATTACATGAAGCTCGTTCCGCTCGAGCAGACGCGCGTGAACGGTGTCGACGCCTGGACGCTCGCCAGCGACCACGTTCGGCGGCGCGAGGGGTTCGCGCTGACCGACCCGGGCATGGATCTCGTGGGTGCGCTCGACCAGTCGCACTATTGCATCTGGTGCCACGAGCAGGGCAAGGACTCCTGCGCGCACGGCCTTTTTGAGAAGAGGGCCGCCGGCGCGGCGCCCGTCGACAATCCGTTCAAGCAGAGCCCGTTCGGCGTGACCCTCGCCGGCTGCCCGCTCGAAGAAAAGATCTCCGAATTCCACAAGCTCCGGGCCGAGGGCTGGCCGCTCGCCGCGCTTGCCATCATCTGCGTCGACAATCCGCTCGTCGCGGGCACCGGCCACCGGATCTGCAACGACTGCATGAAGTCGTGCATCTATCAGAAGACCGATCCCGTCGACATCCCCCAGGCGGAGACGCGCATTCTGAAGGACGTGCTGGCGCTGCCCTGGGGCTTCGAGGTCTATTCGCTGCTCACGCGCTGGAACCCGCTCGACTTGCGCCGGCCGCTGCCGCGCCCCGCAACCGGCCGGCGGGCCCTGGTCATCGGCATGGGGCCGGCGGGCTTCACGCTCGCACATCACCTGCTGAACGACGGCCACGCGGTGGTCGGCATCGACGGCCTCAAGATCGAGCCGCTGGCGCCCTCGCTGTCCGGGGTTACCGTCAGGGGCGAGCGCGTGCCGTTCGAGCCGGTGTTCGACGCGGCGACGTTGAGCGAGCCGCTCGACGATCGTGTGATGGCCGGGTTTGGAGGCGTCGCTGAGTATGGCATTACCGTGCGCTGGGACAAGAATTTCCTGAAGGTCATCCGTCTGCTGCTCGAGCGCCGCGACCGGTTCGCGCTCTTTGGCGGCGTGCGCTTCGGAGGGACGCTCGACGTCGACGATGCGTTCGCGCTGGGCTTCGATCACGTCGCGGTCGCGGCGGGTGCGGGCAAGCCCACCGTGCTCGAGTTGCCGAATGGCCTGGCGACCGGCGTGCGCACGGCGTCGGACTTCCTGATGGCGCTGCAGCTCACCGGTGCGGCGAAGACGAACTCCGTCGCCAACATGCAGCTCCGACTGCCGGTCGTCGTCGTCGGTGGGGGGCTGACCGCGATCGACACGGCGACGGAGGCGCTGGCCTATTACCCCGTGCAGGTGGAGAAATTCCTGTCGCGCTACGAAGCGCTCGTCGCGGAAAACGGACGCGACGCGGTCGAGAGGGGATGGTCCGCGGAGGAGCGGCCGATTGCCGAGGAATTTCTCGCACATGCCCGTGCGATCCGCCGCGAGCGCGAGGCTGCGGCGCATGAATGCCGCGAAGCGCGGATCATCGAATTGCTGCACGCGTGGGGCGGCGCGACCATCGCGTATCGCCGGCGTTTGATCGACAGCCCGTCGTACACGCTGAACCACGAGGAGATCGAGAAGGCGCTGGAGGAGGGCGTCCGTTTCGCGGAAGGGCTGACGCCGCTCGCCGTCGAAGTCGACGCGCACGGCCACGCCTGCGCGCTCCGCGTTTCACAGCATCACAACGACGGCGATGGCGTCTGGCACGAATTCGCGCAAACGTCGTTGCCGGCGCGAGCCATTCTCGTCGCCGCCGGCACGCAGCCCAATACGGTGCTTGCGCGCGAGGACGCCGGGCATTTCCTCCTCGACGGCAAGTACTTCCGCCTGCTCGACGAGAAGGGCGAACCCGTGCATCCGGTCAAGGGCCTCGCCAAACCCGAGAAACCCGCGGTGCTTACCGGCATTCGTGCCGACGGCCGCGCCACCAGCTTCTTCGGCGATCTGCATCCGTCGTTCCACGGCAACGTCGTCAAGGCGATGGCAAGTGCGAAACAGGGCTACCCCATCGTTTCGCGGATGCTCGGCCGGGTCGCGCCGGCGACAGGCGATGACGACGCGGCGTTCTTCGGTCGATTGAATCGCGAGTTGCGCGCGACCCTGGTCCGGGTGGACCGATTGACGCCGACGATCGTCGAAGTGGTCATCAGTGCGCCTGCTGCGGCAAGGCGCTTCGAACCGGGGCAGTTCTACCGGTTGCAGAACTTCGAGACGCTGGCGCCCACGGTGGACGGCACGCGCCTCAACATGGAAGGACTCGCGCTGACGGGGGCGTGGGTCGACCGCGAGCAGGGACTGGTCTCGACGATCGTGCTGGAAATGGGCGGCTCGTCCGATCTTTGTGCCCTGTTGAAGCCCGGCGAACCTGTTGTATTGATGGGCCCGACCGGCACGCCGACGGAAATCACGGGCAACGAGACGGTCGTGCTTGCCGGTGGCGGCCTTGGCAATGCGGTACTGTTCTCGATCGGACAGGCGTTCCAGCGAGCGGGATCGAAGGTGTTGTACTTCGCCGGTTACAAGAAGATGATCGACCGCTACAAGGTCGCCGAGATCGAAGCCGCGGCCGACGTTGTCGTCTGGTGCAGCGACGAGGCGCCGGGATTCAGCGCGACGAGGCCGCAGGACCGCGCCCACGTCGGCAATATCGTCGAGGCGATGACGGCCTACGCGTCGGGCGCGCTGGGCGAACAGGCGATCGCATTCAGTGCGTGCGACCGCATCATCGCGATCGGCTCGGACAGGATGATGGCGGCGGTCGGCGCGTCCCGGCACACCGTGCTGGCGCCATACCTGAAGCCGGGGCACCGCGCGATCGCATCGATCAACTCGCCGATGCAATGCATGATGAAGGAGATCTGCGCGCAATGCCTGCAGCCGCATCGTGACCCCGCCACGGGCAAGACCAGCTACGTTTTTTCCTGCTTCAACCAGGATCAGCCCCTCGATCTCGTCGATTTTCCCGGACTCGCCGCGCGCCTCACCCAGAACTCGGTGCAGGAGAAGGTGACCGCGCAGTGGATCAGGCGCTGCCTCCACCGGAACGGCCGGCGCAGCGATGCCGAGTCGCCGTGACGACGACGCCCTTTCGCCTTTTCGGAATACCGCTTCGTCGCCGTGCGCGTCCGCCGCCGGTGGATCCGGCCGCTGTCACGCGGACGCTCGTCGAGTCCGCCCATCTCGCCGCCGACGCGCTGCTCATGCGCCTCGGGTCCGGCATCGAGGGACTCACCAACCACGAGGCCGCCCTGCGCTACCGGGCGCTGGGTCCGAACAGCATCGCCAACAGCGAGCACCGCGGGCCATGGCGACAGCTGCTGCCGATTCTGGCGAACCCGTTGTCACTGCTGCTCCTCGCACTCGCGTTCCTGAACTGGATCACCGGCGGGCACGAAGGAGCGGTCGTGATTGCGGCGATGGTCGTGCTGTCGTCGCTCCTGTCATTCGTGCAGGAGTTCCGGTCGAACAAGGCCGCCGAGGCGTTGCGGTCGCTCGTGCACACGAAGGTGCTGCTGCGCCGGCGAATGCGGCAGGCAGACGGGACCTTTCCCGCGACTGGCCATCCGGTCCACGTGCCGTTGGCGCACATCGTGCCGGGAGACATCGTTCAGCTCTCCGCGGGTAACCTCGTTCCCGCCGATGTGCGGGTGATCGCGGCGAAGGATCTGTTCGTCAACGAGTCCGCGCTGACCGGGGAATCGCTGCCGGTGGAGAAGCTGGCGGATCCTGGTGCGCAGGTGCCCGCGCCGCTCGAGGCGCGCAACCTCGCATTCATGGGGACCTACGTCGCTAGCGGGACCGCAACCGCGGTCGTCGTCGCAACGGGCCGGTCTACGTACTTTGGCGGTATCGCGCGGGCGGCCGGCGCGCCGCAGCCGATGACGAGCTTCGACGTCGGCATCCACCGCTATCTGTGGCTGATGATCCGGTTCATGATGGTCATGGTGCCTGCAGTGTTGCTGGTCAACGGCCTGACCAAGGGCGACTGGATGGAGGCCTTCCTGTTCGCCATCGCGGTGGCGGTCGGAATGACTCCGGAAATGCTGCCGATGGTGATCACCGTCAACCTCACCAAGGGCGCGCTGGCGATGGCGCGCAAGCGCGTCATCGTGAAGCGGCTGGCATCGATCCAGAATCTCGGCGCGATGGACGTTCTGGCCACCGACAAGACCGGGACGCTGACGCAGGACCGCGTGCTGCTGGAGCGGCACGTCGACATCTTCGGTCACGAATCGCGGCGGGTGCTGGAGTTCGCCTGTCTCAACAGTTTCTTCCAGTCGGGTTTGCGGAACCTGTTGGACGAGGCGGTGCTGACACACGCGGAGCTTCATTCTGACATCCGGTCGGGCGCGGGCTACGTCAAGGTCGACGAAATCCCGTTCGATTTCGAGCGGCGGCGCATGTCGGTCGTCGTCGGGACCGCGGATGGTGCCAAACACTTTCTGATCTGCAAGGGCGCGGTCGAGGAAGTCGTCGCGGTTTGCGATCGCGCGGACCGGAGCGGCGTGGGTATTCCCATCGAGAAGGGCCACGAGGACGAGCTGCGCGGGGTGACGCGCGAGTTGCACGAAGACGGCTTCCGGGTGATTGCGGTCGCATTCAAGGAGCTGCCGTCGGGACCCGCGACCTACGAGCCGACGGACGAAGCTGACCTCACGCTGCTTGGCTACATCGCGTTCCTCGATCCGCCCAAGGAGACTGCGGCCCTCGCGTTGGCGTCGCTGCGCGATGCGGGCGTGGCGGTGAAGGTGCTGACCGGGGACAACGATGCGGTCACACGCCACGTGTGCCGGCAGGTAGGTCTGCCGGCTGATGTCTTGCTGCTGGGATCCGAGATCGATGCGCTGGCGGATGCCGAGCTGAGGTCGCGGGTGGACGCCGCCACGGTCTTCGCGCGGGTGACGCCGCACCAGAAGGCGCGGGTGATTCGCGCGTTGCGCGCCAACGGGCACGTTGTCGGCTATCTGGGCGACGGCATCAACGACAGTCCGGCGTTGACTGCGGCTGACGTCGGGATCTCGGTCGACACGGCGGTCGACGTCGCCAAGGAATCCGCCGATATCATCCTGCTGGAGAAGAGCCTGATGGTACTGAACGATGGCGTCGTCGAGGGCCGCCGCGTGTTCGGCAATGTCACCAAATACCTGCGCATGGCGGGAAGCTCCAACTTCGGCAACATGTTCAGCATGATCGGCGCGAGCGCGCTGTTGCCGTTCCTGCCGATGGCGCCCGTACAGATTCTGGTGAACAACCTGCTCTATGACGTGTCGCAAACGGCGCTTACCACGGATGACGTCGACGCCGACTTCCTCGCCAAGCCGCGGCGCTGGGATATCAGCGGCATCGGGCGCTACATGGTCTGCATCGGTCCGCTATCCTCGCTGTTCGACTACGTGACATTCGGCGTGTTGGCCTGGGCATTCGATGGTCTGAACAACCGTGCGCTGTTCCAGACGGGCTGGTTCGTCGAGTCGCTGCTTTCGCAGACGTTGATCGTCCACGTGATCCGTACCGGACGCATCCCGTTCGTCGAAAGTCGACCGAGCCGGACACTGATGGCGATGACCGTGGCCATCTGTGCGGTCGGCGTGTGGCTCCCGTTTTCTCCCGTCGCGCCCGCGCTCGGGTTGACGCGGCTGCCAACCGGCTACTGGTGGGCGCTCGCGGCAATCCTTGCCGGCTACCTGACGCTGACGCAGCTCGTCAAGACGTGGGCGATTCGGCGCTTCGAACTTGCGTAGCGTCAGATCGCCCGCAGCAAGCCCGCGACCAGCGCCCCGATCGCGGCCGCACCGATGGCTACCAGATCGTGTTCGCCCTCGGGCTGGCGGGTGCGTTCGGCATCGAAGATCGCATTCACCTGGGCGTCGCTGAGCGCGGTGCGCATGGCGTCCGGGGCGGTGGCTGAAGGGGCCGATGCGGCGTGGGCAAGGTCATGCAAGGCCTTCGCCACGCCCTCCGAGTCGATCAACGCGACCGGGGCGCTGCAGTGCGTGCACGCGCTGTCCGTCGCCAGGTCGATGGGCGCACCGCATTGGGAACAGGAGACCTGGCGTACCGTGGCGCGCAGCTTCGCGAACTCGGCGGGCGAAGGCGTCCTGATGAAATTCTTCTCCCGCAGGAACTGGTGAAACGTGATGAGCCGCCCATGATCGTTGGGACAGCGCCAATAGGTGAAGCGCGTGGTTCGTTGCAGGTCGTGGGCAACGGCAAGCGGAACGGTGCAACGGGGACAGGCGAAGCCCGTGGAGAGCACGTTGCGAGCGCTTCCGGATCGGCCGATGTACTCGAAGAGCCCGAGCACCGCCCTTGGCGTGAGACGCAGGCTCTCCGCTTTGTCGAACCACAACACGCTGCACGCGGCGCAGGCGTCGATCTCGACGGGGCGCAGGGCGCCATGGGCCTCCACGGCCTGCGACGTCATCGGTTCATGACAGTTGGGGCAATCGAGCATCGCGCTTTCCTCGTGGCGCGCCGTGGCGTGCCAGACCGTATCAGATCAGGTCCTTCAGCGTGAGCGTCCGCTCGCGGCCGTCGGCGAGCTTCAAGCGGAGCCTCGTCCCGGGCGCGGCGCGCAAGCGGTCACGCAGGTCGGGAAGTTTGACGTCCGCGGCCGGCAGTCCATCGACCGCGACGATCACGTCGCCCTTCTTGAGTCCCGCCTGCGCGCCGGGTCCACCCGCCACGACCTCGACGAGCTCGAATCCCTTGTCCGCGCGCTCGATCCAAAGTCCGGCCCGGTCGTAGACGTCGGGAGTTTCCAGCGCCGCGTTCGGCTCGAGGAACAGCTGGTCATGCGGATAATCGAGCACCAGGTTGAACCGACGCAGCACGCCAAATCCGATGTTGCCGGCGTAGCCTTCCTCGGCGAACATGCCGGCCGTGGCGGTCGACAGCATCGTCACCGGTTCCTTGATCTCGGCGCCGCCCAGCTTGAGCGATCCGGCCCGCCCGAGCAGAGCCCGAGCAGCGCCACCGAGGCCAGCACCGGCGATCACCTCGAGCTTCGCGCCGTATTTCGTGTCGAGCTTGTGCGCCTTCCAGAAGGGGCCGGCGAGCGTGAGCGACGTGCGGGCGCCGGTGTCGAGGTCGAACACTCCCGGTATCCCATCGAGCGTGGCGTCGATCTGCGGGACGTGCCCGTCGAAGCGGAACGGCACCGGGGTTTCGGTGCCGGCATAGCGGAAGGCGGAGGGTTCGTAGAATGTGATCCGACCGTTCTCGTAGTCGATCTTCGCGGGAAAGCGGCTGAAGATCTCGTAGCCGACGAGCCCGTCCAGCGCCATTCCCTCGACGCGTCGCGCGTAGGGTCGCAGCGGGATCACCGCGAAGACCTGATCGGTCAGCGTGATGCCGCCGATCTCGATCGAGCCGACCTTGGCGAGCTCGACGTCGCCCTTCGCTTCACCCGCCCCGATTCCGGGCAGCCTGCCTCCGGACGCAAGGCCGAGCGTCTGCGCGAGCTCCGGCACCATCACGTTCACCCCGCCGATGTCGAGCAGCAGGCGGAACGGCCCCTTGCCATCGATCTTCGCCTGCACGAACAGGTGCCCGTTGGCGATCTCGACGGGCACGTCGACCGCCTTCATTCCTGCGGGGAACGTCCAGTCGGCGGCGGGGGCACCGGGCGGGCCGAAGGCGATGCCGTCGATTGGCGCGTTGTACACGACCTCGTCGACGTTGACGATCTCCTCCTGCTGGACGTCCTTGCCGCGCAGCGCGCGGACGCGGAATGGCAGCTTGACCCCCTGCACGTCGCGGTAGTCGCTGAATATTTCGATGCGCGTCGCGCTGTCCTCGGACTCGACCAGCCGCTCGATCACCCGGTTGTCCGAGTTGATCCAGAACTCGAACGGACGCCCGCCCTCGGGGATCAGCGTGACCACGTCGTAACCCTGCGCGCCGGCAGTTGCGTGCTCCTTGAACTCGAGCCTCGCGCGGCCGCGCTCGGGGAACCAGAATGCGAGCTTGTCGCGATAGGCGGCGTTGACGGCGAGTTCCTTTCCGGCCGACGAGGTTTCCGGTCGCGCTTGCCCACTGGCATCCGCGGACCACGCGACTCTGCCGTCGAAACCTTGTGCGCCCGTCAGCGCGCCTATCGCAAACTTGAGGTACGAGCGGCCGGTCTTGATGTCGACCCAGCGTTCGACCTTCCCGGTCATCCCGGCCGTGGTCAGCTGGACGGTGCTGCGCTGGCTCGTGAATGCGTCCCATGCCTTGCCGCCGGTCGCGGTTTTCGCCGCCTGCAGCAGCGCGAACGGATCCGGGGCCGCTTTGTCGGCCCTGGTCTGTGCCGGCAAGGGCAGCGCCAGCGAAACGAGCACGAGGGCAACGAGGACACCGGGACGTGCGAACGGCATGGAGTCTCCAGGAACGGTTTCGGGAGGGTGCGTAAGGGTGACGACGGGACCGCGGGGGCGCCGCCCGGTCGGCAGAGCGACGTGCGAAATGCGGGCAAGCGCTCGACTATTGCCCGGCCGCAGGTCGGTGCGAGCGGTACTTCTCGGCGCACATTATGACTTGCAGGTTGGACGGGAACTCGAGGCAGTGACGTGCGTCGACGTTCATGGCCGCGTCGCGCTTTGGCGCCGCCGGTGCTTTCGGCACGACCTGGGCCGGCACGACGGCGGATGCACCGGTAACGTCACTCGGTGCCGGGCTCGTGGCGAAGGCCGAAGGCAACGCCGCAAGAATTGAAAGCAGGACCGCTGCAATTGCTCTACGGTTCATCGGGTGGCCTCGTTGGTTTGGAAGTCGAACGCGCGAATGGGAACCTGATTCACGAGGATCGCTGCGCCGGCAATACGGCTGGCAATACCCAGGCGTCAGGATAGCAGCATGCCGGCGAGGCTTGCTCGCGACGAGGGATCGCCATGGGCAAGCACCGACCGATCGCGAAATCGGCAATCTCCCGACACAAGCCGGGGATGAAGCGAATGGCGCCCTGGGCAGGGCCAAAGGGCGCTCGCGCACGGACGCGGTGATCGGTCAGCCCGATACCAGCCCGCGCGGCGGTTGCGGCACGTAGCGCGGGTCCGATGTCGGGAGGCGCGATGAAGACGCCTGCTTCTCGGCGGCTTCCAGCCGTTTCACGTCGCCGCTGATTTCGCCTCCCTCTTCCACGACCAGTTGGCCGTACCGGATGACGCCCGAGACACGGCCGGTACCGTGCACGACCAGCCGGGTGCGGGCGGTGAGCTCCCCCGAGAATTCGCCGTGGACCTCGGCGATATCGATCAACGCCGTTCCCTGCAGCGTTCCGGGTTTGGCGATCTGCATCCCGTGACTGTGGACGGTCGCCTCCACGTGGCCCTCGATGACGAGCACATCGCAGTCGGAGATTTCCACGCCTTTGAGCTTGATGTTGACCCCGACGAAGAGCTTGCTCCCGGTGGGTTCCGCCGGCCGGGTTGCGGGCACCGCGAACCCGGCCGCGGAGGTCGCGGCCTGCGTCAATTCGTCCCGGGTCATCAAGGCGGGGGCGGGGAGGCCATCCCGGGCCGCAACGGCGGGCGGGGTAGAGGGGCGCGACGTATTATCGGCTGCGACCTTGGCGAGAGTTCCGGGCGGGTCGTAGAGCGCCGGCTTGAGTGCGGACTTGCCGGGATCCTTGGGGTCGGGCGCACGATCGCGAGCTTTCAGGTTGAACATTGCGCTTCCTTCCAATGGTTGACGGGGTATGACATTGTCATTGTTCTCCGTTGGCCCCCTTTCTGCAACATGCGCGCATCGGAATTCTCGGGGCCCAGGACGTACGCTGGCTGCGGGTTGCGGTTCGCGGCAGCGTTCAACGTCATCCTGCAAGACCCCAGTGCATGACCCTTGCCCCCCCAGGAAAACGGCTACGGCGACATATCCGAAGGTGCCGTGCGCCAAGTCCAGGTCGAAAGCAATTGGACGAGCCGACGTGTCCAACCTCGGTACAGCCCCCCACGCGGTCGGGACGGCGGGAGCGATGAACGGACAATCGTCCATCGAATGTTCAGGCACGCATGATTCCTCGGCTGGCGGTGGCACCGAATTTGCATCCAACCTGGCGAGCCCCATTCGAGGCCCGGTCAAGGCGTGCCCGGGTCTCGGCGCAAGGGGTACGCGCGCCTTGCCGGCCCCGGAGGATCCGCTTCATGCGGTCCCTCTGGCTTTCCACGGAGGCAGGCGATGGACACGAAAGCACAGGGCATCGCGGTCGCGATTGCGATCACCATGGCGACCACGTCGACGTTCGCCTTTACACCGATCGGAAGCATCAGCAACAAGGGCAGTTTGCTCGTCTACCCGCGGATAGACGTGGCCGACGGCAATGACACGCTGATCACGCTGACCAACGACAGCAGCGCGGCGGTGCGACTGAAGTGCTTTTACGCCGCCAGCGACGACCTGGGCACGCCGTATTCGGGCACGGCAGCCGACGCGCGAAGATTCAAGCGCTACACGGACTTCACGATCGACTTGACCCACAACCAACCCGTCTCCTGGTGGGCATCGACAGGTCAGCCCGACGACACGAACATGCCGGGAGTCGCCCCGCCATTCGGCTTCTGGGCGAGCGACGGGACCACCGCGACCAAGGCTGGCGAACTGATGTGCTGGGCGGTGAATGACGCCATGTCGACACAGAAGCACTACAACCACCTCTTCGGCACGGCCTCGGTCCTCAATTGGCAGACAGGTCAGGCTTACGAGTACACGGCAACGTCCTTCCAGGCGATGGGTCCGTCCACGATGACCGGCCAGGATTTCGGCACCGCGGGCGCCATCAACCTGGACAACATCCAGTACGACGCCTGCCCGAACATCCTGCTCGGGAACTTCAGTCCCGGTGGCCGCCCGTTCGACGTCGCAGTCGGGGACCAGGGACCGCACACCAGGATCACGCTTGCCTCCTGCAATCAGGACCTGCGGCAGAATTACACGCCGACCATCACCAAGCTGACGTGGACCTTCTGGAACCGGGACGAGCGACAAGCCACCGGGACGCACACCTGTGCGGACAGCTGGTTCGAGACGGATTTCCCGCAGACCATGCTGAGTGCGCAATACGTCATGCTCGGTACGGAAGCAGCCTATTTCCGCATCGAGACCACCGCCGACACGCAAATCTGCGGGCCCAGCGCGAGTTCGAACGCGTACACAGGCATCATCACCCAGAGCTATGGCCCCGGGGTCCTGCGCAGTACCAACCTGACCGGTCGGGGTGTCGCCGCTCCCGCGGTCATCAGGTGGGATCCGGCGCCGGACGACAGCTACAAGAAGTAACGGCACGGGGCCGTTGCCCGGGCGGCGACGGCGATGCAGGCGAAGTCCCCACCGAGTCCCGCGGCGGGCGCAGTTCGACGGGCGGGGCAAAGGTGTGCCGCCCGCGCCGCGATTCCTTGATCCAGGGCAAATCTGCCCCCTCGCATTGCCTTTCGGGGCGATGCGAGAATACGTCCGTCGTAGCTTCGCAGCGGGGGCGTATGAACCTGGGGTGGATATTGTTGGGCGTGGTTGGGTGGACGCTCGGGCTCCTGGTGGTCCTTGCCCTGATGCGGATGGCCGGCGACCAGGACCGCGCCGCGCGGCACGAGCAAAAGCGCATCGATCCTTATTCCGACGTGACGATCACGCGCTCTGCCTTGGGTTGATGCAGGCGTCGCGCCTTGACGCGCGCACTCACTCCCGATGACCCCGCCTGGGTGGCGGGGTTTTCGTTTCCGGCCGGCATGATTCGCCGGGGAATGCGAATCGGGCGGTGGGGACCGACCAACGGCGCTCAGCGAAACCAGTCCCTCGCGCGATCGTCGGATCCCCGCTCGTAATCCCTGCCCGTGCTCCGTACGCGAGATCGGGCTTGACGTCGCGCCGAAAAACATGTGACCATCTAGGCACATATGAAACCCAGGCCAGATCCCGAAAGCGACCGGCTCGACGCAGTCTTCTTCGCGCTGGCGTCCGAGGCGCGCCGTCGCATCCTCGACGTGCTCAAGTCGGAGCCCGGCTGCAACGTCAACCGCGTCTGCGAGTACTTCGCAAACGGCATCGGCCGCTTCGCGGTGATGAAGCATCTGGCGACGCTCGAAGCCGCAGGCCTCGTGATCACCGAGCGTTCCGGCCGCGAGCGCCTGCTCTGGTTCGACCCGACGCCGATCCAGTGGATTCACGACCGCTGGACTACCGAGTTCAGCGCGTATTGGGCGGCACGACTGACGCGGCTGAAATTCGCCGCCGAGGGCGCGGAAGTGATTCGATTGCCCAAATCTCCGACGAAAGGACGCCGGCATGGCTGATCCAAAGGCTCCACCTGATGCAGTCTTCCGAATCGTGGTCCAGGCCGACATTAAGCGCGTGTGGCGAGAGCTCACCAAGACCGACGAGGCGCAGGGCGCCGTGTTCAACGCGTGGCTGCACACTACCGGCCTCGCGCCCGGCGGACGTCTGCAGATGCGCACCGGCACGGGCAAGCACGTGCTCGTGGTCGGCGAAGTGCTCGAGTTCGACCCGCCGCACCGCTTCGTGCACAGCCACCGCTTCACGCAATACGACGATCCCGTGTGCCAGGTGGCCTACGAGCTGAAGCCGGTAACCGACGGTGTGGAAGTGACGCTCAGGGTGACCGGCATGCCGGCGGGAACCCGTACTGCTAAGAGCATGCAGCAAGGCGGCGAGGCAATACTCAAGACCCTGAAGGCGATTGCCGAGACCGGCAGGCCACCGCTCGGCGCGCGACTGATGTACGCCGCCTTCGGGTTGCTCGAGTTCGTGCTGCCGAAGCGTACTCGCAGCGAAAACTGGCCCCTGTAAACACGATCATACCGAGGAGACGACATTGGCCGATCCCAAGACCGCCACCGCCAATCAGCTTCGCAACATCGAAGCCAAGACCGGCAAGACCTTCGCCCAGCTGCGCAGCCTGATCGCTGGCACCGGCCTCACCAAGGTCGGCGAGCAGCGCACGATGTTGATGGAACGACTCGGTCTGGGCTACGGCGACGCCAACGCGCTTGCGCTTCTGGCCAAGCAGGCAGCGGTGTCCCCGACCGCCGACGCCGACCCGCTCGATGCGATCTATGTCGGGCCCAAGGCGTCGCTGCGCGACCTGCACGAGCGGCTGAGTGCCGCGATCGACAGGCTGGGTACCTATGAGAAAGCTCCGAAGAAAGCCTACATCAGCATGCGGCGAAAGAAGCAGTTCGCGATGCTCGGGCCCGCAACGAAAGATCAGGTCGAACTTGGACTCAACGCCAAGCAGCTGCCTGCGTCGGCACGCCTGAAGGCACTGCCGCCCGGGGGGATGTGTCAGTACACGGTGCGCTTGTCGAGGCCGAGCGAAATTGACGCGGAGTTGATGGGCTGGATTCGCGCGGCTTACGATGCGGCCGGCTGACGCGCAAGCCGACGCCAGGCGTGATGAACGGGTCGACCTCGGAGGCGACCGGAGACCGGGACCTGGCCAAACTTGCCGGACAACGTCCGTCGCCCGATGCGTTTCCCGAGGTCTAGCTTCAATACGATGATCGAAGCATTGCTCGACAAGGTCCCGCCCTCGGCGCGCCCGTTGCGTTCGGCCCCGGAATCCGAGCTGCAGGCGCGATTTCGCACGGCGCTCTCGATCGGAGACGGGGTCGCGGGCGCGCACTGCATTCACGAGCGGTGGATGCGCAATGAATTTCCGAGCCACATCGAGGCGGCGCTGGCACAGCTTTGGCTGCATGCGGCGAAATCGATTCCCGAATGGCTGCCCATGAACTACGTTTCATGGCTGCCACTCGTCTACGAGGTCGCGGCAGGGTTTCAGGCGGCGAAGCGGGGACGGCGGAACATCTATCTCGTGCGGCTGGACTACAGCGATCGCGGCGCTGACCTGCAAGGCATCTACGTGGGCATGACCGCATACGCCCCCACGCAGCGCTTCGACCAGCACCGGGCTGGCATTCATGCGGCAGGCAGCGTCCTGAAGCGTGGTCAGGAACTGCTGATCGGCCCGGTGCTCCATCTACAGCGCATCGCGCAGGCCGATGCTGTGCGCATCGAACAAGACCTCGCGATTGC
>Ga0209048_10000494_pt1 | contig 42054 bp, 42 predicted proteins | sample FrelakmetCRP12CR_FD_187146 | JGI IMG/M metagenome (GOLD analysis project Ga0209048, IMG submission 187146) | Freshwater lake sediment microbial communities from the University of Notre Dame, USA, for methane emissions studies - CRP12 CR (SPAdes)... | ecosystem: Environmental > Aquatic >...
GTTAGGAGGTCGCCTTTTTCCGGTGGCCGTATGGCTGACCCCTCTAGCGTCGCTGGATCGATTGAGGTAGCTTTGCGATCGCAGTCGATTTCTGCGCCGTGCAATCTGGCTCCAAGTGCTCGCTCGGTCTCAAGGCATCTAGGCTCAATCGCGCTTCAGGCGCCTTGTTCCCATTGAAGTTCCTGTCGCACTACTCCCCAGTTATTCCGCACCAATCGCTTGCGCGCCGCGGGCGCTTCCCGTGTTCATCCATGTGAGAGTTCTATGCCGACAGGCACCGTGAAATGGTTCAACGAGACCAAGGGGTTTGGGTTCATCAAGCCGGACGACGGCGGCGCGGATCTGTTCGCGCACTACAGCGGCATCAAGGCCAAGGGCTTCCGCACGCTGAAGGAGAATCAGCGCGTCGAGTACCAGGTGCAGCAGGGGCAGAAAGGTCCGCAGGCGGTGGAGATCAATCCGATCAGTTGAACTGTCAATGGGCTCGTGAAACGGCCGGCCGGTCCGGCCGTTTCATTTCTTCAGTGCGGCGTCGTTGACCACATTCGTCGGCGTACCACGCGCAAATGAGGCGACGTTGCCGAAGGCGCCGGACAGGAGCCTCTCGTATGACCGGCGCTCGGTGAATCCCAGATGCGGCGTGCAAATGGCGTTGGGCAGCCGAAGCAGCGGCTCGTCGGCGGGAATGGGTTCGCGTTCGTAGACATCGATGGCGGCCAGACCGGGACGTCCCGCGGTGAGGGCGGACACCAGCGCACCCGGCTCGATCAGTTCAGCGCGGCTCGTATTCACAAGCAACGCGGTTGGCTTCATCAGCCTGAGTTCGTTGGCCGAGACGCAGCCGCGCGTTTCATTGAGCAGGCGAAGGTGAAGCGTGACGACGTCGCTTCGGGCGAAGAAGTCGGTTCGCTCCGCAGTAGTCTGGTGACCATCCAAGGCGCCCTGTGTCAAGGAATTCGCGCGCCCGTGAATCAGGACTTCCATGCCAAAGGCGCGGCCGTAGCCCGCCACGATGCGGCCGATTCGCCCGTAACCCCAGATGCCGAGTGTCTTGCCGGATAACGATTCGCCGAAGCCGGCCAGAGGCCAGTGCGGCCGTGGCGGCACGCTGCGTTGCCAATGCCCGGCATAAAGATTCGCCATGTAGGCGGGGAGCCGGCGCAGTGCGGCCAAGATCAGCAGCCATGTGAACTCGGCCGTCGAAGCCGCTTGTCCCTGTGACTCGGCCACGGCAATGCCCTGCCGGGTGCAGGCGTCGAGATCGATGTGCGGCCCGATCTTGCCTGTCTGGCTGAGCAGCCGCAGCCTCGGAAGCCGGGCAAGTAGCGACGCGGAGACGCGCGTGCGTTCGCGAATCAACACCAGTGCTTCGGTGTCCCGCAACCGCACGGCAAGTTGACCGTCACCCCTGGCGCGCTGATTGAAAATGCGGACGTCGTGTTCGGCCAACATGGAGAAGCAGTCCAGGTGGCGAACAACATCCTGATAATCGTCAAGAACGGCGACGTTCACGAGGAGCCCCTTCCATGGCCGTTTGTGTCCACAACGGCGTCCAACTGTGGCGAACTTGCCTGATCATTCCGCTCATCGGCGGTCTTCCGAGTACCGACGGATATGTCGTCTCGCCAACGGGCCCGGCGCCCAAGAGTAAACTCAAATGCCGTTCGGGTCTGCGGCGCGCATGGTTAAAGTCGCCTGCCGAGACCGAGAGGTAATGAGTCTGCGGCCCGAGCCGATCGGTACCGCGCAACGGAGACCTGTCTGATGAGTGCTGTCCCTGCCGATCAACGCGCCGGGGTTCCGTCCTACGTGCGCCACGAGAAGCTGATCAACTGGGTCGCCGACATGGCCCGGCTGGTCCAGCCTGATCGGGTCGCATGGTGCGACGGCTCGCAGGAAGAGGCCGATCGTTTATGCGACGAGCTGGTCAGGTCAGGGACCATGCGCCGGCTGGACGCCAGTAAGCGGCCGAACTCGTATCTCGCCTGGTCGGACCCGTCCGATGTCGCGCGAGTCGAAGATCGGACCTTCATCTGCAGCGAGAACGAGGCGGACGCCGGGCCGACGAACAACTGGATGGCGCCGGGCCAGATGCGTGCAACGCTGCGAACGTTGTTTGCCGGTTGCATGCGCGGTCGGACCCTGTACGTGGTCCCGTTTTCCATGGGTCCGCTCGGATCACACATTGCGCAACTCGGCGTGGAACTGACCGACAGCCCCTATGTGGTCGTCAACATGCGCTTGATGACCCGAATGGGACGCGCTGTCTATGACGTTCTCGGCGATCGCGGCGAGTTCGTGCCCTGCGTGCATTCCGTCGGCAAGCCGCTCGCCCCCGGCGAGGCCGACGTTGCCTGGCCCTGCAATGCAACCAAATACATCAGCCACTTTCCGGAAACGCGCGAGATCTGGAGTTTCGGGTCGGGATACGGCGGGAACGCGCTGCTCGGCAAGAAGTGTCTCGCGCTGCGCATCGCCTCGACGATGGGGCGTGACCAGGGTTGGCTCGCCGAGCACATGCTGATACTCGGCGTGACGAAGCCGAACGGGCGCAAATACCACATCGCGGCGGCGTTTCCTTCGGCCTGTGGCAAGACCAATTTTGCGATGCTGATTCCGCCGCAGGAGTTTTCAAACTGGAAGGTCACCACGGTCGGCGAGGACATCGCCTGGATCAAGCCGCATGCCGACGGGCGCTTGTACGCGATCAATCCGGAATATGGATGCTTCGGCGTCGCGCCGGGCACCGGCTACAAGACGAATCCCAACGCGATGGCGATGCTTCATGAGAACGTCATCTTCACAAACGTGGCTTTGACCGATGACGGTGATGTCTGGTGGGAAGGCATGGGGCCGGCGCCGGCGCACGCAATCGATTGGCAGGGCAAGGATTGGACGCCGGAGTGCGGCCGCAAGGCAGCCCACCCCAACGCGCGCTTTACCGTCGCGTCGAAACAGTGCCCTTCGATCGACGCCGACTGGGAAGATCCGGACGGGGTGTCGATCGATGCGTTCGTGTTCGGCGGGCGCCGGTCGACGACGGTACCGTTGGTGACCGAAGCACGTAACTGGACCGAAGGCGTATACATGGCGGCCACGATGGGGTCCGAAACGACTGCGGCGCAGGCCGGCGCGCAAGGCGTGTTGCGTCGCGACCCATTTGCGATGTTGCCGTTCTGCGGCTACCACATGGGGGACTACTTCCAGCACTGGCTCGATGTTGGCGCGAAAGTGGAGCAAGGCGGCTCGCGCCTGCCGAAGGTCTTCTGCGTCAATTGGTTCCGGACCGACGCGACCGGGAAGTTCATCTGGGCCGGCTTCTCAGAGAACATGCGCGTGCTCGAGTGGATCGTGAACCGCATCGAAGGTGCCGCGCCGGGGGAGGAGCACTTGTTCGGCGTCTCGCCCGGCTATGCGGACATCCGGTGGCGCGGCCTGGGGTTTTCGCGCGCGGACTTTGAGACCATCATGCGCATCGACGCCACGGACTGGCGACAGGAGTTCGACTCGCATCGCCATCTCTTTCAGACACTCGGCGCAAGACTGCCAGCGCAGCTCGAAGCCACTCGCCTGCGGTTGGCTTCGCGCATCAGCGGGTAGCGGCGGACGCACGCAATCTGCGCCCGACGAGCCTCGCCCATGCGCAGTTTTCCGAGGCCCGGCCGGTTCTGCCCGACCCAAGCGGATCGAGCCCCGCACCGAAGCCGGTACAATGCCGGGCGGTTCTGCGGATCGAGCGCATGGAAAGAGGCATCATCGCGCAGGTGAGCGCATACTCCCCTGAACCGCTGATCGATTGCGACCGAAGATGCCCGACCGGCGAAACGTCATTCCAGAAGCGTCCGTCACGACCGATTTCGCGATCACGTCGGTCAATGTTCCGGACCGGCTTGACGCGCAGGAAGTGCGGGCACGCGCAGAAGCCGAAGAGGACGCGCCGCATCGGCGGCACGTGGATTTCCGGCCGGTCCGCCGCTGGTTGTTCCGGTTCGCGGCGGTCGTCGTCGTTGGAATTGCGGCCTTTCTTTCACTCAGACTGCTCTTGCCCGTTTGGCGGGAGGCATCGGCTGAAAGGATTTCGGCGCGCCTCACCCGGGCATTGGGGCAGCCGGTTCACGTTGCCAGCGCCGGGTTACGGGTTGCGCCCAGGCCCGGACTGGTCGTCGAAGGGATCGAGGCGCCCGGGCAATTCAGGCTCGAAACCGTGTCCTTGCGCTTCAGCTGGGAAAGTGTTGCCCGATTGTTGAAGGGCGGCGGTTGGGTTTGGGGCGAGGCGACGGTTGGACCGATCGAGCTGTCACCCGAGAGCGCGTTCGCGCTGCTCAGGGCGCTCCCGGCCCTTTCGAGTGCGGTGCCCGCTCCCGTCACGACGGTCAAATTCGAGAGTGTCCGGTTTCGCGGCGCCGCGCTTCTTCCCGCCCGCTATCAGGTGATTGCAGAACGCTCGCCCGGCCAGTCCTTTTCCAGCATTTCGGTCGAGGACCTCGACAGCAATGGGCAAGTCAGCCTCAGCGTGACGCTTGCGGCCGCGGACGCCGCGACGTTCCGGCTGCATGCCTTCCAGTGGCGCGCGCCTTTCGGTCCCGCGACGGAGTGGGCGGAGTCGTCGGCCGAAGGATCATTCGCTCCCGGACGACTGCAGGTTGACAGCTACTCGGCGAACGGATACCTCGGTGTCATCACCGGCAGCTTGATCGCGACAAGGGCAGGCGGCTGGACCGTTCACGGATCGGTGCAGTCGACCGATATCGATCTCGACTCCGTTCAGCGAGAGCTTCGCAAGCGAGCCAAGCTGCCGCAGGACCCCAAGGGGGTCCCGGTGATTCAGGGTTTCCTCGACTCCAGCGGCGCGCTTTCCGGCCAGGGGGCCACGCTCGGCGAAGCACTTGATCGGATCACGGCATCGGGCAAGGTGCAGATCAGACTGGCGACCCTCAATGGCATCAACCTGGGGGCGAGCGCAGTAAATGGCGGTACTGGCGGCGGACTCGGCGGCGTGACCCGCTTCGGCGAGCTCGAGGCCTTGGCGAGCGTCTCGTCTGGCGCGCTGCACCTGAGGGACATCGGAGGAACCGCGGGCGCGCTGCAGGTCAGGGGCACGATCGGCGTCGATCGGAATCTTGGCATCGGCGGAATCCTGCGCGCGGAAGTAGCTGCCGCAGGAGGGGCGGGGCCAATTGATGTCCGAGTCTCGGGGACCGTCTTCGAGCCGAGGTTCGACCACTGACTGAGCCGGCCCGCGTGTCGCGGCGGCGGCGCGTTTCACGTGAAACGCTCGTCCCGTCGCGAGTTTCGTCCTGCCTATAATTGGCACCTTGCTTCGTAGGCGGTGCCGCCCGGACCATGCTGTATCCAGTCGAGTTCGACGTAATCGTCATCGGTGGCGGCCATGCCGGAACCGAGGCGGCGCTCGCGGCGGCCCGAATGGGCGCGCGCACGCTGCTGCTCACCCATAGCATCGAAACGCTGGGGCAAATGTCGTGCAATCCCTCCATCGGGGGGATCGGCAAGGGGCATCTGGTCAAGGAAGTTGACGCGCTGGGCGGCGCGATGGCCGCCGCAACCGATGAGGCGGGGATCCAGTTCCGGATCCTGAATGGCTCCAAGGGCCCGGCCGTTCGAGCCACCCGCGCCCAAGCCGATCGCGTTCTGTACCGACGGGCGATCCGATGCCGGCTTGAAAATCAGCCCAACCTCAGCCTGTTTCAGCAGGCGGTCGACGACTTGATGCTCGAAGGGGATCGGGTCGCCGGCGCCGTGACTCAGTCGGGCATCCGATTCCGGGCAAAGACCGTCGTTCTCACGGCGGGAACGTTTCTCAACGGACTGATCCACATCGGTCTGCAGCATCATGCAGCGGGGCGTGCGGGCGATCCACCGGCGGTCTCCCTGGCCGTGCGGCTTAAGGAGCTGAAGCTTCCGCAGGGCCGCCTGAAGACCGGCACGCCGCCGCGCATCGACGGCCGTTCGATCGACTTTTCGCGAGTGCAGGAGCAGCCTGGCGATCCCGACCCGCGACCCGTGTTTTCATTCATGGGGAGTGCGGCTCAACATCCACAGCAGTTGTCATGCTGGATCACGCACACGAACCTTCGAACCCATGAGGTGATCCGCGCCAACCTCGATCGATCACCCATGTACTCCGGCGTGATCGAGGGGATTGGACCGCGCTATTGCCCGTCGATCGAGGACAAGATTCACCGTTTCGCGGACAAGTCATCGCACCAGATCTTTCTCGAGCCTGAAGGCCTGACGACAAATGAGTTCTATCCGAACGGCATCTCGACCAGTCTTCCGTTTGATGTCCAGCTCGAGCTTGTTCATTCGATCCGCGGGCTCGAAAACGCCCATATCCTGCGACCCGGCTACGCAATCGAGTATGACTACTACGATCCGCGCGGGTTGAAGGCCTCGCTTGAGACGAGGGCCATTGGTGGACTCTTCTTTGCCGGGCAGATCAATGGGACCACGGGGTATGAGGAGGCGGCGGCGCAAGGGCTTTTGGCTGGCATCAACGCCGTGCGAAAACTCCGCGGGCAGCCGGCGTGGACTCCGCGCCGAGACCAGGCCTATCTCGGAGTGCTGGTTGACGACCTGATCAGCAGCGGGGTTTCAGAGCCGTATCGGATGTTCACTTCACGCGCCGAGTACCGGCTGAGCCTGCGTGAAGACAACGCGGATTTTCGGTTGACGCCCGTCGGGCGCGAACTGGGTTGCGTCGACGACGCGCGATGGGAGGCCTTCTGCCGCAAGCGCGACGCGGTGGCGCGAGAGGTGGAGCGGCTCAAGTCGACCTGGATCAATCCGCGGCTTCTTTCCGTGAGCGAGGCGGAAAGAGTCCTGGGTGCGCCGCTGGAACGTGAGTACACACTCGCAAATCTCCTCAAGCGCCCCAATGTTTCGTATCGATCGCTCGCGACGTTGGTTGCCGTGGACGGCACATCGCTTGGCGCGCCGGCGGGCTTCGAAAACGGGGCCCGGCAGGTCGCCGAGCAGGTCGAAATTTCAATCAAGTACGACGGCTACATCGCCAGACAGGGCCATGAGATTGCCAAGCAAGCGGCGCACGAGACGACACGCTTGCCGGACGATCTTGACTACGACGCCGTGCGTGGTCTGTCGATTGAGGTGCGGCAGAAACTCAAAGCACAGCGGCCCGGAACCGTCGGTCAGGCCGCGCGCATCTCTGGCGTGACGCCGGCGGCCATCTCGCTTCTTCTCGTGCATCTGAAGCGGATGAGCCGCGGACAAGACACGGCTCAAGCCGCAGCGGACGGCCCATCTGCACAGCGCGCCGCCGCTTGAGATAGATCCGGCGCGCCTGTCGGCGCAGGCGGCGGCGATGGGTATCGCGCTCAGCGCGGAACAGGCGCAGCAGCTTGCCGAATTCTCCCGGCTCCTGGTCCGGTGGAACGCGGTCCATAACCTGACCGCAATCCGGTCGGCCAAGGAAATTGAATCACACCATCTGCTCGATTCGCTCGCCATGGTTCCGCTCATACAGCGGTTTGCCGGCAAGCCCGATGCTCGACTGCTGGATGTCGGCTCGGGCGGCGGCTTGCCGGGAATCCCGATCGCGGTGGCCTGCCCGGGTCTGCAGGTGACGCTGCTCGACGCGCTGAGAAAAAGATGCGCGTTCCTGACGCAGGTTCGACTCGAACTGAAGCTTTCGAATGTCCAGGTCATTCATGCGCGGGTCGAGCAGTGGCAGTCGGCGCCGTTTGACGTCATTGTTTCGCGAGCGTTTTCGTCGCTGCGCGATTTCGTCGGCCTGACACGCCACCTGCTCGGCCGCGCGGGCGTCTGGCTGGCCATGAAAGGCCCGGCCGTCGCGCGGGAGCAGATCGATCTGCCGCCAGGGACGGCGATCTCGGATATTGTGCGCGTCGATGTTCCAAGCCTGAACGAGACAAGAAACATCGTCGTGATCGCGCCGCAGTGAGGCGTGCGGCAACGCCTCTGGACGGCCGACGGGGAAAAGTAGAATCGCGCGCTCCGGTCGCCCAACCACAGGAACGCGATGAAGATGCGGGCAATGCAAGGGCGGCTTCTGGGGCGCGGCAGGAATCCTGGTTCGCGATCATCGGGCTGCGTACGCACGCATTCACGCAAAGGTAATTCAACACCGTGGCACGCATTTTCTGCATCGCCAATCAGAAGGGGGGCGTCGGCAAGACGACGACGAGCGTCAATCTGGCGGCTGGCCTTGCGGTACAGGGGCAGCGTGTGCTGCTCGTCGATCTCGATCCGCAGGGCAACGCGACGATGGGCAGCGGCGTCGACAAGCGCCAGTTGAAGCACTCCGTCTACGAGGTGTTGCTCGGCTTGTCGACGTTGCGAGGCGTCATGCAGCGTTCGGAGGCCGGCCAATACGACGTCTTGCCGAGCAATCGCGAACTGGCGGGCGCCGAGATCGAACTCGTGGATATCGAGCGCCGCGAGCTGCGTCTCAAGGATGCTCTGGATGCGGTCGAGTCAGACTATGACTTCATCCTGATCGACTGTCCGCCGTCGCTGTCGCTGCTGACGCTCAATGGCCTGTGCGCGACACACGGCGTCATCATTCCCATGCAGTGCGAGTACTTCGCGCTGGAGGGATTGACCGACCTGGTGAACACCATCAAGCGTGTGCACGCCCACCTGAATCCAAAACTTTCGATCATCGGGCTGCTGCGCGTGATGTTCGACCCGCGCATGACATTGCAGCAGCAGGTCTCGGATCAACTCGCCGCGCACTTCGGCGACAAGGTATTCAAGACGATCATTCCGCGCAACGTGCGGCTTGCCGAAGCACCCAGTTACGGGGTACCTGGCGTTGTGTACGACGCGGCATCCAAAGGTGCCCAAGCGTACACCGCGTTCGGGCGCGAACTGATCGAGCGCATGAAGGAAGTGTGAAATGTTCGATCCTGCGGAGATCGCACCGAGTCTGTGCCCGACAGAGGACCTCGACCTGGCGCGGATCGAGGATGCCGGCCTGAATGCGGCGCAGCCGCCCGAGCAATTGCTGGTCGACGGCTGGTTGCTGCGCTTTTCTCGCGGCAAGGCGCGGCGCGCGCGGTCGGTCAATGCAATCAGCCTGGGGCGCCTCGATCTGGAAGCCAAGCTCGAGATCTGCCGGCGTTACTTCGAAATGAGGCAGTTGCCGCTTCTGTTCCGGATGACACCCTTTTCACAGCCGGCGTCGTTAGACAACTTCTTGCGGCAGCGCGGATTTGTCGCCGTCGATGAAACGCGCGTCATGACGTGTGCGCTGTCGGATCGCCATTTCGATGTGCCTCAAGGCGCCGCCGCGGTTGGGCTCGCTTTCCGATCCGTCGACGTCGGCGCATTCGCGGCCACGGTGGGGATGCTGCGCGATTCAAGCGCGGCACAGGTCAGCGCGCACGAGAATCGCCTGCGCGTTTCACCGCTGTTGCAAACGTCTGTGCGGCGCGTGGTCACTATGGAAAGCGAACCGGTGGCCGCCGGGCAGGCCGTCGTCGAAGCGGAGAATGCGGGGCTCTACGACATCGTGACGGCCTCGAAGTGGCGCGGCCGCGGCATCGGCCGGGCACTGAGCGCGCTCCTTCTTTCCGACGCGCTGTCGTGTGGCGCTCGTACCGCGTATCTTCAGGTCGACGCGGGCAACGCGCCGGCGCGCCGCGTTTACGCGACGCTGGGGTTTGTGGATCGCTATGCATATTGGTATCGGCAACCGGCGGGAGTCGTCGATGAACTCCATCACTGAGGGGCTGCGGTGATCAAGCGGCCTAAGGGTCTCGGGCGGGGACTCGACGCGCTGCTGGGCGGCGCGAGCGAGTCGGCGGCAACGGCGGCGGGCGTCAACTCGGTGGAGCTCTCGCGTCTGCAGACGGGAAAGTACCAACCGCGCACGCGCATGAACGAAGAGGCCCTGGGCGAGCTTGCGGATTCGATTCGCGCGCAAGGCCTGATGCAGCCGATACTCGTCCGCTCCGTCGGCGGCGATCGCTACGAGATCATCGCCGGCGAACGGCGGTTCCGCGCGGCACAGATGGCGGGTCTCAGCGAAGTGCCGGTGCTGGTCCGCAACGTGCCGGACGAGTCAGCCTTGGCGATGGCGCTGATCGAAAACATTCAGCGCGAGGACTTGAATCCGCTCGAAGAAGCACAGGGCGTGCAGCGCCTGATTCGCGAATTCGGCTTCACGCACGAGCAGGCAGCGCAGTCGATCGGCCGCTCGCGCAGTGCCACTTCAAATATGCTGCGCCTGTTGAACCTCGCCGCGCCGGTGCAGGAGATGCTGATGAGCGGCCAGCTCGACATGGGTCATGCGCGCGCGCTGCTTGCGGTGGACGCAGCGACACAGGTGCAACTGGGACACCAGATCGTCGTCAAGGGCTTCTCGGTGCGAGAAGCGGAAGCGCTCGTGGCGCGAACCCAGCGCGGTGGGTCGCCCAGGACGGCCGCGAAGGTCGCCAAGCGCAGCCGCGATGCCGAGCGGCTCGAAGAGGAGTTGGCCGACGCGCTGGGCGCCGTGGTCAGACTCAGTGCCGACGCCAGAGGCAAGGGCCGGCTGACGATCGAGTTTTCCAGCCTCGATCAACTCGACGGCATCGTTGCGCGTCTGAAACGATAGCGTCTTCATTCGTGGCCGGCGGATTGCGGTAGATCATCGAAGCCCGACATCGCGGGTTGCGGCGCGTGAGCCATTGGATAGAATGAAAAACGGTGTAGTGATCTCGAGTCAGGTCGGACCCATGAGTGAGCGGCGCGTCGGCTTGGGCCGGCCGATCTGGACCGCGATCCGCCGGCAAGCCTTGGCGACCGCGGTTCTCGTCATCGTTGCCGCGCTGTGGGTGGGCCTACACGGCGCAGCTTCGGCGGCGCTGGGGGGAATGATCAGTATCACGGCCGGACTCGTCGCGGCGTTCATCGCGACGCGGCGGCCGGCGGACTCGGCGGGAGGTATCCTGTACGGTGCGCTGCGGGCGGAAGGTGTACGCGTCTTACTGATTGTCTTGCTGCTGTGGCTGGTGCTTGCGACGTACCGGGATATCGTCGCGATCGCGTTCTTCGTGTCCTTTGCATTGACGCTTTTGATCTTCTCGTCGGCGCTGTTCATGCGTGATGAATAACTGATCCAACTGACGACCATGGCCGCCGATTCCAAACTGGACCCCGCCAGTTACATCCAGCACCACCTGAGCTTCTTCGACCAGCCACTTGGTCAGGGCGACTTCTGGGTTCTGCACGTCGATTCGCTGGTCACGGCCGCCGTGGTGGGCATTCTCGGGTTGGCCTTCTTCTGGTGGGTCGCGCGCGGCGTCACCTCGGGGGTGCCGGATCGGCGCCAGGCGTTCATTGAACTGGCGGTCGAGTTCATCGACGAACAGGTCAAGGGTATCTTCCACTACGGCAATCGCGATCGATTTGTCGCGCCGGCGGCCCTGACCGTGTTCGTGTGGGTGCTCTTGATGAATGCAATGGACTTCATCCCGGTCGACATTGCGGCCAAGGCGCTCGGTGCGATCGGTCTGCACGAGTGGCGGCTTGTCCCCACCTCCGACGTCAACACGACGTTTGCCCTCGCCCTGTCGGTTTGGCTGCTGATGATCGGCTTCGCCATCGCGGTCAAGGGGTTGGGCGGCTGGATTCACGAGCTGTACTGCTCCCCGTTCGGCATGGTCAAGTGGTCGCTCAATCCGCTGAAATGGATTGCGGGGGTGCTGCTCGCCTTCGCCAACCTGTTGTTCAACCTGATCGAGTACCTGTCCAAGCCGCTGTCGCACTCGTTGCGGTTGTTCGGCAACATGTACGCGGGCGAGATCATCTTTCTTCTGCTGTGGATGTGGGCCGCGACCGGCCTCGTCGGGACCTTCTTCGGTTCGCTGCTGGGTCTGGGCTGGGCAATCTTTCACATCCTGATCGTTGTGCTTCAGGCCTACATCTTCATGATGTTGACGGTTGTCTACATTGCATTGGCGCACGAGCATCACTGATTTCGAAGAACCCGTTCATTTCAATTCCGAAAGTGGAAAGGTAAGCACCATGGAAAAGCTTCAGCTTCTCGCGATGATTCAGGCATACACCGGCATCGGCATCGGCCTGATGATCGGCGTCGGCGCCGCCGGCGCGTGCATTGGTGTGGGCATCATGTGCAGCCGCTTCCTCGAAGCTGCGGCGCGTCAGCCCGAACTGACCAACAGCCTGCAGGCCAAGGTGTTCCTGCTTCTGGGTCTGATCGACGCCTCGTTCATTATCGGGGTCGGCCTGGCGATGATGTTCGCGTTCGCGAATCCACTGCTTGCCGTCGTGCGCTGATGCGCGTCTGACCGCGAGGGCGGCATGAACATCAATTTCACGCTGTTTGCGCAGGCGGTCGTCTTTGCGCTCTTCATCTGGTTCACGGCCAAGTTCATCTGGCCGCCGATCCTTCGCGCCATGGATGATCGGCGCAAGAAGATCGCCGACGGCCTGGCCGCTGCGGAGCAGGGTTCGAAAAGCCTTGATCAGGCGCAGCTCAGGATCGCGCAGCTCGATGCGGAGGCACGCGCCCGCGCGCAGGCGATGGTTGCCGAAACCGAGCGCCACGGCCAGCAGATCGTCGAAGAAGCTCGAGCGCAAGCCAAGGTCGAGGCCGATCGTCTGATTGCAAACGCTCGCGCGGAGGCCGAGCAGGCGATGCAGCGCGCCAAGGAAACGTTGCGGGATCAGGTCGCTGCGCTGGCCGTCGCGGGTGCCGAGCAGATTCTCCGGAAAGAGGTCAACGCGCAGGTGCACGCCGATCTGCTGGCCCAGCTCAAAGGGAAGCTCTAGACCATGGCCGAGCTGTCCACCATTGCGCGGCCCTATGCCGATGCGCTCTTTTCCGCCGCTTCAGCGGCGGGCGAAGGCGCGCGCGAATCATGGGGTGCGCTGGTCAACGAACTTGCTTCAGTCGCCGCACATCCGCAGGTGGCAGAAGTCGTCGCCGACCCGAATCTGGACGCCGCGCGCACGTTTGACCTGTTGACCGGGCTGATGAAATCCAGCCTGCCGGTCCCGGTCGCGAATTTCCTGCGCACGCTGATCGACAATGGCCGACTGGCGACGCTGCCCGAAGTGGCGCGCCAGTATCGCCGGCTCAAGAACGAGGCCGAAGGGGTGGCCGACTGCCTGATCGAAACGGCGTTCGCGATGAACGATGCCCAAGTCAGCGAACTGCTTGGACTGTTGACGAAGAAATTTGGTCTGCGCCTGAAACCCGAAGTCAAGGTCGACCCCGCCCTGATCGGCGGTGTTCGCGTGACCGTGGGCGATCATGTGCTCGATACCTCGGTCAAGACGCAGCTCGCCCGCATGCAAGCCGCGCTAACCGCCTGATCACTGGAGTTGAAAGATGCAACTCAATCCTTCTGAAATCAGCGAACTGCTCAAGAGCCGCATCCAGGGCCTGGGCGTTTCGACGGACATCCGCACCCAGGGTACCGTGGTGTCGGTCACGGACGGCATCTGCCGAATACACGGGCTTTCGGACGTGATGCAGGGCGAGATGCTGGAGTTCCCGGGCAACACATTCGGTCTGGCGCTCAACCTCGAGCGTGACTCGGTTGGCGCGGTCGTGCTGGGCGCCTACGAGCACATCAGCGAAGGCAACACCGTCAAGTCGACCGGCCGCATTCTCGCCGTGCCGGTCGGCCCCGAACTGATCGGCCGCGTGGTCAACTCGCTGGGTCAGCCGATTGACGGCAAGGGGCCGATCAATGCGAAGATGACGGACGTGATCGAAAAAGTCGCGCCCGGCGTGATTGCACGCAAGTCGGTCGGCCAGCCGGTGCAGACCGGACTGAAGTCGATCGACGCGATGGTGCCGATCGGCCGCGGGCAGCGCGAACTCATCATCGGTGACCGCCAGACCGGCAAGACGGCGGTGGCGGTCGATACGATCATCAATTCCAAGGGCAAGGACCTGTTCTGCGTCTACGTGGCCATTGGCCAGAAGGCATCGACCGTCACCAACGTGGTGCGCAAGCTCGAAGAAGCCGGCGCCATGGCCTACACGATCGTGGTCGCGGCGTCAGCCTCCGAGTCGGCGGCCATGCAGTACATCGCCCCCTATTCCGGCTGCACGATGGGCGAGTACTTCCGCGACCGCGGCCAGGATGCGCTGATCATCTACGACGACTTGACCAAGCAGGCCTGGGCGTATCGGCAGGTGTCGCTGCTGCTGCGTCGACCGCCCGGGCGCGAAGCCTATCCGGGCGATGTGTTCTACCTGCACTCGCGCCTGCTGGAGCGCGCCGCGCGGGTGAACGAGCAGTACGTCGAAAAATTCACCAAAGGTGCGGTCAAGGGCAAGACCGGTTCGCTCACGGCGCTGCCGATCATCGAGACGCAGGCCGGCGACGTCACTGCCTTCGTGCCGACCAACGTGATCTCGATCACCGACGGCCAGATCTTCCTCGACACCGACCTCTTCAACTCTGGGATCCGCCCGGCCATCGATGCCGGCATTTCCGTGTCGCGCGTCGGGGGCGCCGCGCAGACCAAGGTGATCAAGAAGCTCGGCGGCGGTGTGCGGCTGGCGCTCGCGCAGTATCGCGAGCTCGCGGCGTTCTCGCAGTTTGCCTCTGACCTTGACGAAGCCACACGCAAGCAGCTTGATCGCGGCCGCATCGTGATGGAGCTGATGAAGCAGCCGCAGTACCACCCGCTGTCGGTGTGGGAGCAGGCCGTCACGCTGTTCGCGGTCGGCAACGGCTACTTCGACGATATCGACATCAAGCGCGCGCTCGGCGTCGAAAAGGCGCTGCGCGATTTCCTGAAGAGCAAGCACACCGCGCTCGTGGATCGCATCGAAGCGTCCAAGGATTTGTCCAAGGACGACGAAGAAGCGCTGCATGCCGCGATCAAGGCGTTCAAGAGTTCGGGCGCGTACTAGGCGCGAGACAGCCGGGAATCGCCCATGCCAAGTACCAAAGAGATCCGCCTGCAGATCAAGAGCGTGCGCAACACGCGCAAGATCACCAAGGCGATGGAAATGGTGTCCGCAAGCAAGATGCGCAAAGCGCAGGAACGCATGCGCCGAGCGCGTCCGTACGGCGACAAGATCCGCAACATCGTCGCGCACCTTGCGCAGTCCAACCCTGAATACAGGCACCCGTTTGTGCTCAAGCGCAGCACGCTGCGCAACGTCGGGCTGATCCTCGTGTCGACCGACAAGGGCCTGTGCGGGGGGCTCAACACCAACATCCAGCGCGCGATTCTGGCGCGCATCAAACAGTGGGAAGCCGACGGCGTGAAATTCCAGGCCACGGCGATCGGCAACAGGGGCCTGGGGTTCATGCAGCGGCTCAACGCCGACATCGTGTCGAGCGTGGTCCAGTTCGGCGACCAGCCGCACATGGACAAGCTGATCGGACCGATCAAGCTGCAGTTCGACGCCTATGCCGAAGGACGGGTCGATGCGGTCTTCATCGCCTACTCGCGCTTCATCAATACGATGAAGCAGGAGCCGACGATCGAGCAGCTGCTGCCGCTGTCGGCCGAACGCTTCGCGCAGACCGAGGCAGAAAAGCGCGCCTACTCGTGGGACTACCTGTACGAGCCGGATGCGCAACGCGTGATCGATGAGCTGATGATGCGCTATGTCGAGGCGCTGATTTACCAGTCAGTGGCCGAGAACCTGGCGAGCGAACAGAGCGCGCGCATGGTGGCGATGAAGTCGGCGTCGGACAATGCCGATAAGCTGATCGACGAACTGCAGCTCGTCTTGAACAAGACGCGCCAGGCCGGCATTACCAAAGAGATCAGCGAGATCGTCGGCGGCGCAGCCGCCATCGGGTAACGGATTCGAAAGCGAACGCAAGGAAGAGCCATGAACATCGGAACCATTGTTCAGTGCATTGGCGCGGTGGTGGACGTCGAATTCGCGCGCGATCAGCTGCCCGGGATCTACAACGCGCTGAAGCTGGAGATCGATGCCGGCAACACGCTGGTCGAGCAGGGTCTGACTTTCGAGGTGCAGCAGCAGCTCGGTGACGGCGTGGTGCGCACCATCGCGCTCGGCTCGTCGGACGGCATCAAGCGCGGCATGAAGGTGAAAGACACCGGCGAAGGCATCAAGGTGCCGGTTGGCCCGGCCACGCTCGGCCGCGTGATGGACATTCTCGGCCGTCCCATTGACGAGCGCGGCCCGGTGCAGGCGGACGAGTACCGCACGATTCACCGGCCGGCGCCGAAGTTCGAGGAGCTGTCGCCGTCGACGGAACTGCTCGAGACCGGGATCAAGGTGATTGACCTGATCTGTCCGTTCGCCAAGGGGGGAAAGATCGGCCTGTTCGGTGGCGCCGGCGTGGGCAAGACGGTGACCATGCTCGAGCTGATCAACAACATCGCCAAGCAGCACGCGGGCCTGTCGGTGTTCGCGGGGGTCGGCGAGCGCACGCGCGAGGGCAACGACTTCTATCACGAAATGTCGGATGCCAAGGTGATCGTGCAGGAAGACCTGAGCCAGTCGAAAGTGGCGATGGTCTTCGGCCAGATGAACGAACCGCCGGGCAACCGCCTGCGCGTGGGTTTGTCGGGTCTGACGATGGCCGAACGCTTTCGCGACGAGGGCCGCGACATCCTGTTCTTCGTCGACAACATCTATCGCTATACGCTGGCCGGTACCGAAGTGTCGGCGCTGCTCGGCCGCATGCCGTCCGCGGTCGGCTATCAGCCGACGCTGGCCGAGGAAATGGGTCGACTGCAGGAGCGCATCACCTCGACCAAGACCGGTTCGATCACCTCGATCCAGGCCGTCTACGTTCCCGCCGACGACCTGACCGACCCGTCGCCGGCCACGACCTTCGGCCACTTGGATGCGACCGTCGTGCTGAGCCGCGAAATTGCCTCGCTCGGCATCTATCCGTCGGTGGATCCGCTCGACTCGACATCGCGCCAGATCGACCCGAACGTCGTGGGCGAGGAGCACTACGACACGACCCGCCGCGTGCAGGCGACGCTGCAGCGCTACAAGGAGCTGCGCGACATCATCGCGATCCTGGGCATGGACGAACTGTCGCCCGAGGACAAACTGGCGGTGGCGCGCGCGCGCAAGATCCAGCGCTTCCTGTCGCAGCCGTTTCACGTCGCGGAGGTGTTCACCGGTTCGCCGGGCAAATTCGTGTCACTGAAGGACACGATCCGCAGCTTCAAGATGATCGTCGACGGCGAATGCGACGCGCTGCCCGAGCAGGCGTTCTACATGGTCGGCACCATCGAGGAAGCGTTCGAAAAGGCGAAGAAATTGCAGTAACGCGCGACCTCGGAAAGGAAAGCCATGTCCACGATCCACGTCGACGTCGTCAGCACGGAGGAGAGCATCTTCGCGGGCGAGGCCGAGTTTGTGGTCCTTCCGGGAGAGATGGGCGAGCTTGGCATTTATCCACGCCACGCGCCACTGATCACGCGCATCAAGCCGGGCTTGGTGCGCATCAAGCTGCCGGAAACGGCTGAAGAAGAAATGGTGTTCGTCGCCGGCGGCATCCTTGAGGTGCAGCCGCACTTGATCACGGTCCTCGCCGACACGGCGATCCGCAGCAAGGATCTGGACGAAGCCCAGGCCAATGCAGCGATCAAGGCCGCCGAGGAGGCGCGCAAGAACGCCACCGGCCATCTCGAAATCGCCAAGGTCGAAGCGGAGATGTCGTCGCTGTCCGGCCAGCTGGCCGCCATCAAGAAACTGCGCCGCAGGTAGTCGTCGATCGCGAGACCGCAGCGGGCGGTGGCCGCAAGCCGGGCGTTTCTGTTTCTCTCGGTCCGGGGCGCGCGGCATGATATGGGGCCCGGCCAATACTCGTGCGATTGATCGCCATCAAGGCGTCGCGAAGCTGACGTCGCACGCTATCGGGCGAGAAGACCGGAGTCTCCGCAAATGACAACCCAAGTGCTGGTCGCCACCGACGGTTCACCGAGATCGCAGAAGGCCATCGCGATCGCCGTGGGGATCGCCAAGGCGCTGAATGCGTCGCTGGTCGGCTGCACCGCGACGCCACCCTATCCTTATTACGGGCTCGGCGAAGTCCTGCCTGACACCGAAGGGCAATACCTGGCGGCGGCCAGTGCCGTTGCGACCGAACGGCTGACCGAAATCGAGCGCGCGGCGGGTGCAGCGCATGTGCCTTGTGTCACCGTCATCAAGGAGCAGCAACACCCGCATCGCGCCATTCTCCAGACCGCAAACGAATACGACTGCGGCCTGATCGTGATGGCCTCGCGTGGTCGAGGCGAAGTGTCCTCGCTCTTCATCGGCAGCGAGACGCAGAAGGTGCTCGCCTACGCGGATCGGCCCGTGCTGGTCGTGCGCTGACCGAGCGAGCGCGCGGTTCGCTCGGAGCAAGTCCAAAACGATGTAGCGCCCTACAACATCGTTGGGTGCGTTTTCTCGCTCGCGCTCTTGCGCGAGTCCGCGTCCGTCTTGCACGTAGACGTGGGCTCGTGCTGCCCGTATAGTCCCCAGACCGCGCGCAGGCGCGGACTTCACAACAATACTCGCGCAGGAGACAACCATGAGTGCGAAGTTGAGCGTGGCGACGCTGGCTATTGCGCTGGCCTTTGCCGGGCCGGCCGTGGCTCAGCAGAACATCGAAAACCTCAAGCAGATGAAGCTATCGGGCGTGGATGTGAGCTTGCCGCCGGTGCCGCAGACCGGCAAGAATGCCGATGCCATCCGCGAAAATCTCAAGCGCATCAAGCTGCCGCCCGGTTTCAAGATTGACCTCTACGCGGTGGTGCCGGATGCGCGCCACATGGCCGTGGCGCCGTCCACCAACATGCTGTTCGTCGGCACGCGCAAGAACACCGTCTGGGCGGTGACGAATCGCAACAGCGGCGACATGGCCACTGAGGTCAAGCCGTTTGCGCCGTCGGCGCAGTTCCACGTGCCCAATGGGGTTTGCTGGACCAAGGACGGTTTCCTGATCGTGGTCGAACACAACCGGGTCCTCAATTTCCCGGCCGCCGAGTTCTTCTATGAAGGCGGGGACGTCGCCGTGATCGAGGTGGTGCCGCAGGGCAAACTGATCCCGGTCGAAGAGGAGTCTTACAACCACCACGCGCGCACTTGCAGAATTGGACCGGACGGCATGCTCTACATCACGCTCGGCCAGCCGTTCAACGTGCCCCCGCGTGAGAAGCTCGCGCTGTTCAACAAGGTGGGCATCGGCGGCATCGTGCGCATGAATGCCTTCGACGGCAGCAAGCGCGAGGTCTACGCAACCGGCATTCGCAATTCGGTCGGTATGGACTTCAACCCGAAGGACAAGACTCTGTGGTTCACCGACAACCAGACCGACGGCATGGGCGACGATATACCGGCCGGCGAAGTCAACCGCGCGACCGCGCCGGGTCAGTTCTTCGGTTATCCCTACATCTGCGGCAAGACCCGTATCACCGAGTTCGGCTACGACAAGGATCCGCTGCCGGCCAACACGGTGGCGCCGCAAGTCCTGATGGACGCACACGCGGCGGACCTCGGCATGGTCTTTTACACTGGCAAGCAGTTCCCGGCGAAGTACCAAGGCGGCTTCTTCTCGGCCCAGCATGGTTCTTGGAACCGCACCAAGCCCATCGGTGCGCGCGTGATGTTTACCTCGCTGAAGGCCGACGGCACCGCGGACAAGACCGAGGTGTTCGCCGAGGGCTGGCTCGACGACGCGACCGGCACCTACCGCGGTCGCCCGGTCGATGTGGCCGTGATGAAGGATGGATCATTGCTGGTCTCGGACGATTTCGCCGGCGCGCTCTATCGCATTACGTATCAGCCTTGACGTGAGGTCGTTGTCCGTCTGGGTCGCCGCTGTCCTCACTGCAGCGGCGGCCCATCCCCCGTCGACCGCCTGGGCTCAGGACGCGAAGGCCGGGGCCCGCAAGGCGCTGGCCTGTCAGGCCTGTCATGGGCTGGATGGCATCGCGCGCCTGCCGGACGCGCCGAACCTCGCGGGTCAGCCGGCGGTGTACCTCGAGCGCGCGCTGCGTACCTATCGTTCGGGCGAGCGGCGTAACGAAGTGATGAGCATCGCCGCGCAATCGCTCACCGATGATGATGTGCGCGATCTGGCGGCGTACTTCGCGGCGATCCAGATCGAGGTCAAGGCTTTGCCAAAGTGATCTGGGCTTCGCCCGTTCGAGATCCTGCGAGGTCAGACCGAATGCGCCGCACGCTCGCCAGCGTATCGATGTCCGTAGTGTGTTCGGTTGCGTCCGCGCAGCAAGAGGGGGCGTCGACCACGGGTGAGGCGACGCTCGCGCCCGTGGTGGTGACGGCGACCCGGGTCGAGCACGCGCTCTTCGATGTGCCGGCCTCGATCGACGTGATCGGCCGCGACACGATTCGCGACGCGCAGCTGCGCGTCAATCTGTCCGAGTCGGTTGGCCGCGTGCCCGGGGTGGTCGTGCTGGAGCGCCAGAACTATGCGCAGGATCTGCAGATCTCGATCCGCGGCTTCGGTTCCCGCTCGACGTTTGGCGTTCGCGGCGTGCGCCTCTATGTCGATGGTGTCCCGGCGTCGTTGCCCGATGGGCAGGGGCAGGTGTCGAATTTTCCGTTGAATGCGGCCGAGAAGATCGAGGTCCTGCGTGGACCGTTCTCGGCGCTGTATGGAAACTCCTCCGGCGGCGTGATCGCGCTGACGACCGAGTTGAAGCCACAGCCGTTCCGCAGCGAAGTGAGCGGCGCGTACGGCGCGAACACCACGTGGCGCGTTGGCGTTGACGCCGTCGGGGGCACGGATCCTTATGCCTTTGCCATCGATGCCGGACGATTCAGCACCGAGGGCACGCGGCCGCACAGCGAGGCGCAACGCGACACGCTGAACCTGGGCTGGGCCTCGCTCGACTCGCCGCTGGGCCGGGTGCGTTTCGCGCTGAATTCGATCTCGATGCCGGAGGTGCAGGATCCGCTGGGTCTGACGCGCGCGCAGTTCGATTCGGACCCGGACCAGACCGCCGCGGTTGCGCTGCAGTTCGACACCCGCAAGACCACGCGGCAAACGACCGCCGCGGTGGATGTCGATTCCAGACTGTCGGACCGCGCTTCGTTGAAGACCGCCGCGTGGATCGGCACGCGCGCGGTCGAGCAGTTCCAGGCCATACCGGTGTCGACCCAGCTCAATCCCCGCTCGCCGGGCGGCGTGATCGACTTCGACCGTACCTTCGGGGGTGTCGATGCCCGCGCCGTGTGGGAGGATGGCAATTGGACGGCGACGATCGGGATCGACGTCGAACGCATGGACGAGGACCGGCGCGGTTACGAGAACTTCGTCGGCACGCAGCTCGGCGTGCAAGGGCTGCTGCGCCGCGACGAGACCAATCGAGTCGACAGGGTCGACCCGTACGCCCAGGCCGAGCTGCGCTGGGGCGATGCCTGGCGCCTGTACGGCGGAGTGCGCGCTTCGCACGTGAGCTTCGATTCGCAGGACCATTACATTGTCGGCGTCAATGGCGACGACTCGGGCAGCGTCTCCTATTCCGCGGTGAACCCGACCCTGGGTGTCGTGTTTCGGCCGAGCCCGCTGTCCTCGCTGCACATTGCCTATGGTCGCGGGTTCGAAACACCGACACTGAACGAACTCGCCTATCGCCCGGACGGAACGGCGGGCCTGAACACCGATCTGCAGGCGGCCAACAGCGACAACTTCGAACTCGGTGCGAAGTTGCAGTGGACGCCGACGCTGCTCGTCACGGCGGCCATCTTCGACATCACGACGCGCAATGATCTGGTTGTGCTGTCCAACAGCGGGGGACGCAGCGGTTACGGCAATGTCGCGAAAACAAAGCGCGATGGTGCTGAACTCGTGTTCGACTGGCGTGTCTCGCCGCGCCTGTCCGCCTACGCCAGCGCGGCGTATATCAACGCCCGCTTCGACACCGCCTTCCTCACCTGTGTCACCGCGCCGTGCCTGACGCCCTCGGTGCCGGTGGCGGCGGGCAACAAGCTGCCGGCCGTACCGGCGGGTACCGGCTATGTCGAGATCAAGTATCGCGGCGAATGGGCGGATCTGGGCGCGCAGGCTCGTGCACAGTCGGTGCTGTATGTGGATGATCGGAACAGCGATCGCGCCGCAGGCTATGCGACGATCAACCTGACGGCGGCACGCACGCTTGAGGTGCTGGGACGCAAGACGCGAGTCTTCGCCCGGCTCGACAATGTGGTTGACCGCCGCTACGCCGGCTCGGTCATCGTCAATGAGGCCAATGGTCGATTCTTCGAGCCCGCGCCGGGACGCACCTGGCTGCTGGGGCTCGACATGGTGCTCTAGCGGATGGCGGTCCCGGGTCGTCCGTTCGCACCATTCCCCGCCGCATCGCAATCTGCTAACACTGGCCCAAGTGAAGGGACTTCTTGGGGGTGTCGAATGACGATCAATGACAAGTTCGTTGCCGTCAGGCGCGTTGCGCACAACGCGCTTGGAATTGGCGCGGCGGTGGTACTTGTCCTGGGCTGCGTGGCGCCGGCCGCGGTGCCAACGGGGGCATCGAGTGGTTCGCCGGGCGGTCAGGCCCCCCGATCTTCGGGCTCAAGCGCGGCGCCGAGCGCCTCCTACGACGCATCCGCCCCAAGAACTCTTTCCGAATGGAAGCGCAGCGCCGCGGAGCGGATTCACACCGCGAATCGAGCGCTTGTGTATTCAGGGGCTCCGCCCAATCCGTTGCGGGCGGTTGTGGTCGTTGAGATGACCGTCTCCCCGGACGGTCAGGTTCGACGCGCGGAGTTGCTTCGAACGCCCGGACATGCAAAGGAGCTCGGCGCTGTGGCGTTGAAGACGCTCAACGCCGCCTCGCCCCTTCCCGCCCCGCCGAAGGCGCTGCTCGCGCAAGGGTCCATGAAGACGACAGAGACCTGGCTTTTTCGAGACGATGGCCAGTTCCGGCTTCGATCCCTGGCCCTGGCGCAGGCTGCCGACTAGCGGGCAAACGGGGCCGTTTCCTCGGGATTAGCCCGTGACCGAGCCGGTCTTGAGGACGGCGGCGGCCGCTGGCGTCAACCTCGGGCCCGGCGCATCGCTCGCCGAAACGACCCATGACCTGAGGCGCGAGCCCGTGGGCCGAAGGCGGTCGTTGGCGCCATCCGGCGAACAACGGTTCCCGGACCTCTGATGAACCGCGGCGTGTTGCCCTGACCGGGGTGCGTTCGCCACGGCCGGCGTTGCGCTCGTTCAGGACGAGAACGCCGACGACGAGAAGCCGACGGGCGAAGTCCGAAAGCAGGCGATGGCAGCCAAGGAGGATCCGGGCGGCGGTGAAAAGGCTGCCGCCAAGACGTCCTTCGGCGCTTTCTTTGCCACACCGGGGCCGGCGGTTGGCCGGCCTTTTACATTTGGCACGCCGGGAAGGCAAAGTGCCTCGCCCCCGAGGCTCGACGGAAGTCTCGACATGCGAGAATCGCTGCGACCCCTGCTTATTTGGTCCTCGTGTGAGACCCAGAAACGACACCCTTCTGCGCGCCTTGTTGCGTGAGCCGACCGAGTACACGCCGGTTTGGTTGATGCGCCAGGCCGGCCGCTACCTGCCCGAATACAACGCAACGCGAAAACGCGCGGGTAGCTTTCTCGCGCTCGCGAAGTCGCCGGACCTGGCGACCGAAGTCACGCTGCAACCACTCGAGCGCTTTGCGCTCGACGCGGCCATTCTGTTCTCGGACATCCTGACGGTTCCGGACGCGATGGGCCTGGGACTGTATTTCGCCGAGGGCGAGGGGCCACGGTTTGAGCGTCCCGTGCGCACCGACGCTGATGTGGCGCGGCTCGCCGTTCCGGACCCAGAGCAGTCACTCACTTACGTACTGGACGCGGTGCGGCAGATCCGGCGTACCCTGTCGGACCGGGTTCCCTTGATCGGCTTCTCCGGAAGCCCATTCACGCTCGCCTGCTACATGGTCGAGGGCGGAGGTTCGGATGATTTCCGGACCGTGAAGACGATGCTCTATCGGCGGCCGGATCTGCTGCATCAGCTTCTGTCCATCAACGCCAAGGCGGTCGCGGAATACCTGAACGCGCAGATCCGGGCCGGCGCGCAGGCCGTCATGATCTTCGACACCTGGGGCGGCGCACTGTCGAGCGATGCGTTCCGGGCGTTTTCGCTGAAATACACCGCAGACGTTCTCAGGCTGCTCCCGCGCGAAAACGAAGGTGAGCGCATACCTACGGTTTGTTTCACCAAGGGCGGAGGGCTGTGGCTGGAGGAAATCGCCTCGACGGGATGCGATGCCATTGGCCTGGACTGGACCGTCGATCTCGGGCAAGCGCGAAAGCGACTCGACGACTGCTGCGCCCTTCAGGGCAATCTCGATCCGATGGTGCTTTTTGCGGACGATGCGGCAATCCGCGCGGAAGTCGCGAGGGTTGTGCGCAGTTTCGGCCCGCCATTGCGACCCGACTCAAGGTGGGGAGGGCACGTTTTTAACCTCGGACATGGAATTTCACAGTTCACTGCACCGGCGGCCGTTGCAACACTCGTCGATGCAGTGCACTCCGAAAGCCGGGTGCTACGCCGGCTTCCTGCCTAGATTGAGCCGCGCAACGGGCGAAACGGCCGTTTTCTTCGCAGGTGCTTGACTTATTCACAAATTGGGGCTCAATACGGGCGCCCATGCCATGCGACAGTCTCCCGGCCGCGACGCTTGATCGACCTCGGGCAACCTATTGAATAAGAAGTACTTTCTAGAATCAGGCCCGTGGAAGTGCCCATCGGGCTCGTATCGACAGGGTCGTTGCGTGAGCTTGAATTCAGGCTTGTCCACAAAGTTGCCCACAGGCTATTGATGGGCGCATTCATCGAAGAAAATCATAGACTTAGAGCCTGTAATTGAAGTCTCTTGGGAACTCGGGGAAGTCGGAGCGTCGACATGTTTTCAAGGGTCATCGTGGATCTGGCCATCGATCAGCCGCTCGACTATGCCGCGGCGCCCGATGCATCGCCACTGGACGCGGGTGCGCTGTGCGTCGTTCCGGTGGGCCGGCGCCAATGTGTCGGAGTCTGTGTCGAGGTCGCGCCAACGAGCGCCATCGCCACAGAACGAATTCGGCCGATCACGCGTGCTCTGGTCGAGGTCGCCGGCCTCGATGCGAACTGGCTCGAGTTGACGCGATTTGCGGCAGACTACTACCAGCACGGCTGGGGCGAAGTCGCAATTCCCGCGCTGCCGCCGATGCTGCGATCGCCGCCTGGACCTCGATTCGCGTCCGTTCTCAGGCGACTTCGAGCACGCGAGTACCGCGGCGCGCCGCGCCTTGCGACCGGCCTGTTCGAGCTGAACACAGAGCAACGGAACGCGGCGGCATTCATTGGCGCGCAGTCCGGCTTTGTCCCGGTGCTCCTGTTTGGGGTGACCGGCAGCGGCAAGACGGCCGTCTACCTCGAGTCCATCGCGCAGCTGCTGGAGCGCGAGCCCGATGCGCAATGCCTGCTGCTCGTGCCGGAGATCAACCTGACGCCGCAGCTGATTGCCCAGGTCACGGCGCGGTTCCCGCGTGCCGCTGTGGCGAGCATGCACAGTGCGTTGAGCGAGCGGGATCGGTCGGCGGCATGGCTTGCCGCGCATGAGTGCCGCGTCCAGATTGTCGTTGGAACGCGCCTTTCCATTTTCGCGTCCCTGCCCCGGTTGCGATTGATCGTCGTCGATGAAGAACAGGACACCTCGTACAAGGCAGGCGACGGCGTGCGTTTCTCGGCACGGGACCTGGCCGTCAAGCGTGCGCAGGCCGCGCGGATTCCGGTGGTGCTCGGATCCGCAACGCCGTCATTGGAGACGTGGTCTCGGGTGCAGGCCGGGCGCTACGGATTGCTCCGCTTGTCTCAGCGAGTGGAGGCACGCGCCGAACCCGCCGTCGAGCTGATCGACTTTGGCCGAGACAAGCAGGCCAGTGGCGTTTCCGCATCGTTGGCTCAGGCGTTGACGGAGGCGGTGAAGGGGGGTGAGCAGGGGCTGGTCTTCATCAATCGTCGCGGCTACGCGCCGGTATTGGCGTGCGCCGCGTGCGGATGGCTGTCCGGCTGCCGGCGTTGTTCGGTGTTCGCGGCGTTTCACAAGATCGACTCGACCCTGCGCTGTCATCACTGCGGCTGGCAGGCGCCCGTGCCACAGCGGTGCCCGACCTGCGGCAATCAGGATCTTGACGCGATCGGCCATGGAACGCAGCGCATTGAGGAAGGCCTGCGACGCTTGCTGCCCGACGCCCGCATCGCGCGCATCGATCGGGACACGACCCGGCGACGGGGCGCGGCGCAGACCGCGTTCGAAGCCGTGCACACCGGCGCCACCGATGTGTTGGTCGGAACCCAGATGATCGTCAAGGGGCACGACTTCCAGCGCATCGCAGTGGTGGGCGTGCTCAATGTCGACGCGCAGCTCATGTCGCACGATTTCCGCGCCCCCGAGCGCTTGTTTGCGACCCTGATGCAGGTGGCCGGTCGCGCGGGCCGCGCGGGCAGGTCGAGCCGCGTCCTGGTGCAGACGCGGTACCCTGGCCACCCGCTGTTCGGCGCGCTCGCGCGCTTCGACTACGAGGGGTTCGCGCGGTCACAACTGGCAGAACGTCGCGCTGCGGCGATGCCGCCCTACGTTTCGCAGGCCTTGCTCAGCGCCGAAGCGCGCCAACTCGACGCGGCACTGACGTTTCTCGCCCAGGCGCGCGAAACCGCCAACAGCGCCTCACCCGGGGTAAGAATCTACGACCCGGTGCCGATGCCGCTCGCTCAGGTCGGTGGAATGTTTCGGGCCCAGCTTCTGGTCGAAGCGGCTCAGCGGGGCGAGTTGCAGGCGTTCCTGCGCTCCTGGTTGATCGAGGTGCGTGCGCTGGCGAAGCGGCACAGGCCACGCGCCCGCTGGCGTATCGAAGTGGACCCGCTGGAGATCTAGATCAATCCGATGGGCGTTCTTCTGGAATCAAGCTTGGATGCGCGGCGTTCATGGTGTATGCGCGGCTGAAGGACGGTGTTCACGCCTCACCCGGGACGAACCTTGGAGCGCAAGCGACGTCGCGTGAGCGACGGATCGGGAAGATGCCCTCGTCTTTTTCGCCTGCGGCGGTATGCGCGTGCGTTCACCGGCGGTCGTGAGGCCGCAGACGATTTGACGCAGGACACGCCGCGAACGCGCCCGGGCCAAGCGGGCGCTCTGGCGCGCTGGGGTGGGCGACCCGGCGGGCCGTCTGCACGCGTGGCTTTTCGCCGCGATGCATAACGTCTTCGTGAGCGCGGTGCGGCGGACGAAGACGACTGAATCGCTGGAGGCGGCGGACGGCGCTGTGCCGGACAGCACGACAACGGGTATGAGCGCAGAAACCGATGCCGCCGTCAGCGACATTCGGCGGGCATTGATGAGATTGCCGGACGATCAGCGCGAAGCGATCCTCCGGGTCGGCTTGGAGCAGCGTTCGTATGCGCAAGCGAAGTTCGCCATCGAGGCGCCCATTGGAACCGTGATGTCACGACGATCGAGGGGTCGCGAGCGTCTGCGCCCGCTGCTTGACGGAAGTGGAGCGCAGGAGTCGCACACCGTCGCGCCGTCGACGCTGCGCCGGGTGAAGTGATGAGCAGGGCCATCCAGGAACACGAGAACCACGGCTTCGTCGACGGCGCCCTGCCGAAGGCGGACAGACGGGCCGTTGAAGCGCGGCTGCGCGCCGATCCCGCCGTTTTCGAGCGGGCGCGGGCGTATGCCCGACAGAACGACGCGCTGCACGAAGCCTTTGACAGGGTGCTGGCCGAGGCCCACACACCGCGCTTGCCCGAGTCGCGTTGCGGTGCGTGGCGGCGCGCGGCCGCTCTGGCACTCGGAATCGGGATTGGATTCCTGGCGCGCGATCAGTTTGCCGCGCACCGGGTCCATCGCGCGACGCTGGCCCCGCCGGCGGCGCTTGCGCACGTGGCCTATGTTCCGGAGGTCCTGCACCCGGTCGAAGTCGTCGCGCAGGAAGAACCACCGCATCCGGTCGCGTGGCTGTCCAAACGACTGGACGCACCCCCTGCGCGCGCCGCGGCTCGACGCCTGCGGGTACCGGCTGCTCGGCGGTCGGCTCTTGCCGGCATCGGGTAGCAACGGCGATGCCCCGGTGGCACGGCTGATGTACGAGAGCGCGAAAGGCAAGCGTGTCTCGCCGCTGGTCAAGCGCGAAGCCGCGAGCACGGAGACCGCGTTTCGCTTCGCGCAGGAAGGCGAAACGCGCGTGTTCTACTGGATCGACGGCCCGCTTGGATATGCGCTGGCGGGCGACGTGGAGCGCGAAGAACTCTTGCGGTGATCGCGGCTCGTCTGCCAGCAGCTGAATCCGTAAGCGTCGGGGCGTGACGCTCCGGTGACGCTCACTTCGCCTGCGCCACCAGATACTCGACGGCCGCACGGATCTCGGCATCGGTCGCATTGCCAGCCGTCCCGCGTGGCGGCATGGCGCCTTTACCCTTGACAACGCTGGAGACGAGCGCCTCCTGGCCCTGCTTGACCCGGGACGCCCAGGCGAGCTTGTCGCCGGTCTTCGGCGCGCCCGCGACGCCGGCCGCGTGACAGGCGACGCACGTCTGCTTATAGAGTTTCTCTCCCGCGGCGCCATCGGCATTGCCGGGGCTTGGCGCCGCGGGCGCGGTAGCCGCGAGTGCCAGCGGTGCTGCCGTGCCCGTCGATACGGGCGCGGTATGCGCCTTGAACATGTACTCGACCGCGCGCTTCATTTCGGCATCAGTGATCTCTGCCATGCCGCCCCGCGCCGGCATGCCCTTGTGTCCGCGAATCGACGATTCGGTCAAGGCAGCCAGACCCTTGGCAACGCGCGGTTTCCAGTCCTCCCAGGACCCAATTTTCGGTGCGCCGCCTTTGCCTCCGGCATGGCAACCGCTGCAGACGGCTTGCACCACCTGCGCGCCGCTGCGCTCCACCGGTTTCGCAGGGGCTGAGCCCGGCGCGTCCGGCTCCTTGAATTTCGCGCCTGCCAGGTTGCCGAGATAGGCCACCGCCCGTGCGACTTCAATCGGGTCCAGATCCGCGTTGCCGCCCTTTGCCGGCATGGCTTTGTAGCCTTCGGTGGCATGCTTGATCAGCGTGTCGTAGCCCTGTTTCAGCCGAGGCGCCCAGAGCCCGGCATCGCCGGCTTTCGGGGCGCCGGCAACACCGGCGGCGTGGCAGACGGCGCACGCGAGTTTGTACACCGCCTCGCCACTCTGCAGCGCCTTGGCGCCGCCCGCCTCGGCCAGGACAACCGCGCCGATCGGCTTGAGCCGATCGGCAACCGCCTCGGCCGTCATTGACGACGATCCTGCGCCGCTCCTCTTCTCTCCCGCGACAAACTTCACCAGCAGGACGATGAGCAGAACTGGCACGACAAAGGAGAGCGCGATCACCGTGACCAGTTGTTGTGGTGTCTTGATAGGGGAGCTGTGCTGATCGGACATGAACTCGACTCCGGGCGCATGCGGGGCCCGGGCAAAGCACGGGGCAACGCGCGCTGCGTGTCAGACGGTGTGGGCGGAGTGCAAATTATATCCGCGCGACGCAGCGCGGTTATGCACTGTGGCGAAGAGCGCGTCTCGAACCGTGCGTTGGACGCCTATGGGCAAAGCGCGTAACCTTCGCCGCCCTGTGCGCCTGTAGCTCAGTGGATAGAGTACTGGCCTCCGAAGCCAGGGGTCGTGGGTTCGAGTCCCGCCAGGCGCGCCAGATTCGACCTCGTTGCAGGCGGGCGCCTTGACGAGGCGCGCGCGCAGCGACACGAAGCAGAGTGCGGTCGAATGACGGCCGCGCGGTCGACGTCAAGACGCCGGTGACGGCGAGTGCCCCCGTCATCCCGACCATCGTCACGCCGGCCCGTCTTTTCGGTGGCATTTGATCGGCGTCGGCGTCGGCTGTCTCCGCGCCCGGTTGGCCTGGCGCCTGACGGACCGAATGCTCGCCACGGCGCCGATGTGCCTCGGCCGGATATGCGGTATGCGCGCCCATGAAAATCAGACCGAACGCCGTCGAATTCCCGGCGGCGCACCGCGTGATCGGCGGCGTTGAGGCCGCGCGCCGCCGGTCGGAGTCCAGCAGCCGATTGGCCCCATTGACTCCGGGCGGGTCGGTGGACTCGACAGAATGCAAGTCGGCCCGAGCGATGAAGTGGCGCAGATGATTCTGATGGGATGTCGGGGGGGGCGGGGTTCGGCCCCGACGTGCTGTCCGTTCGTTGGGCGGCAGGCCGGGGGGCGGCGGCAACCTGCTATCGGTCAGGCTGCGCCCGCACTCATTGGCCGGCTGCCGTGTGCGTGAGTGCGCCCCCGCAACCCGACGGCGCCACGCGGCGGCGCGCCTCATCGTCCGTGCGTCGGTGCTTGCTCGCTCGGCACTCGGGCGTGCGTCGGTGCGCCAAGCATCTTTGCCGAATCGTCGGCTTCCAACAGTCGGATGAGATCGACCACTGCCGAACGGATGATGAGGGGTTAGTGCCGAGAATGTTCGAAGATCTCTTCATGGGCAGTTGTTCTCGAAAGCACAGGGCCGCCAAGTGATGAGCAGAACCGGCAACGCGGGCTTCACGTTGATCGAATTGATGGTGGTGCTCGCGATCATCGCGATTCTCGCCACGATCGCGGTCCCGATGTATTCCGATTACGTTCGGCGGGCCCAGCTGTCCGAAGCGTTCAACAACCTGAACGACTATCAGGTCAAGATGGAGCAGTACTACCAGGACAACAAGAACTACGGCACCGGCGGCACGACCGCATGCACCGACAGCGCGAGCCCGCCGTCATGGGCATTCCCAACGCAGCCAACGGGAGCTCGTTACTTCACGTATGTGTGCCTGCTCACGGGCGCGAGCGGCACCCTCAATCAGGCCTACACGCTGACAGCCACCGGAAGCGCCGCGGCCGCCGTCGGCCACACGTTCACCCTGAACACGGGCAATGTCCGCACGACGACGCAGTTCAAGGGCAGCGCGGTCTCCAATAAGAACTGCTGGCTATCGACCGGCAACGAGTGCTGATCCGGCAGCGGGAGCCACAGCCGATGAAGCGCCTGAATCCGACGAACTCTGCTGTCCGGAACCGGCCCGGTTCGCTCCTGCGTGTGCCGTCTGTGCGCGGCTCGGCGGCGGGTTTCACCATGATCGAATTGGCCGTCACGCTCACCGTGCTCGCGCTCCTGATGGCGGCCGTCGCCCCGATGGCGGGTGCGTGGATGGCGAACATGCAGATCCGCAGCACCGCCGATGCGCTGCAGAACGGTTTGCAGCGCGCGCGCATGGAAGCCATCAGACGTAACAAGAACGTCCAGTTCTCGCTGGTGTCGCTGTCAAACCCGACCCTGATGGACAACAGCTGTGCACTGGCCGCCACCTCCTCCTCGTGGGTCATCAGTCTCAACGACCCGAGCTCCAAATGCGGTAACGGCGTGTCCGATACGGCTGATCCGATGATCATCGAAAGCTACACGTCGGGCGTGACAGGGCAGCGCCTTGCGGTTTCGGCACTTCAGGGCGACCTCGTTACCGCCGCCAACTCGGTGACTTTCGATGTGTTCGGACGAGTTGCTGGCGCCGGGGCGATTGCTGCCGTCAACGTCGACAACCTTGCGTCGGGCAACGATTTCCGCCGGTTGCGCATCGTCGTCACGAGCGGCGGGTCGGTCCGAATGTGCGACCCGCGGGTCACCGTCGCGACCGATCCGAGATACTGCTGACCGGCATGAACTCTAACCGCCTTCCCAGGACGCGCATGCCGCTCGCAGCAATCCGCTGCAGGGTCACCGGCTCGGTCATGCTCGAGGCACTGATCGCGCTGGCCGTGTTCACCGTCGCCGTTCTCGGCGTGCTGTCGCTGCAGTCCAAGATGATTGCGTCCACCTCGGGCGCCAAGTACCGGGCCGACGCCGCGTTCCTCGCGTCGGAAGTGGTCGGAATGATGTGGGGCGACGTGGTCAATCTCGCCAAGTACGACTCGACACAGTGTTCGGGTTATGCACGCTGCAGCGCATGGACAGCCAAGGTCGCGTCTTACTTGCCGCAAGGCACGGCCACCCTGACCGTGAACGGCGCGCTCGTCACCGTGACGGTGCGCTGGACGCCGCCCAACGCGGTGCCGAGTGCCTACACGGCGTCGACCTCGGTGAGGCTGTGATGGGCGTCGCCGCGCAGACACGAGGAAAGTGCGCAGTTGCGTCCCGCCGCCTTGGCGGCGCCCGGCGCGAGCCGGGCTTCACGCTGATCGAACTGATGATCGGCCTGTTGATCGGCGCCCTTGCGATTGTGGTGATCGCCAAAGTCTTTGCGTTCAGTGAAGCGCAACGAAGGGCAACGACCACGGGCGGGGATGCCCAGGTCAACGGCGCTCTTGCCCTGTACACGATCCAGCGCGACGCGCAGATGGCGGGCTACGGACTCACGACCGTGCTCGATGCGCTCGGCTGCCAGATTCGTGCGCAGTACGGCGGAAACAATTTCACCTGGACGCTGGCGCCGGTCCTGATCACCGCGGGGGCAAGCGGCGCGCCGGATTCGATCAATTTCATGAGCGCCGCCACGGCCAGGTACTCGGTCCCGACAAGGGTCATCGTCGATCACCCGAGAACCGCGGCGAACTTCTTCACGAACTCCACGATCGGGGTTTCGACCGGCGACCTGATGATCGCCGTGCCGCTCACGATCGATGCCAACAACTGGTGCAGTCTCTTCGATGTCACCAATATCGGCAGTGGCGGCGGCGGCGGCGGTGGCCAGGGCCAGAACCAGATCATTCACAACTCCGGCAGCAGTGGCCCGTGGAATCAGCCGGGCGGGCAGACGATCTTCCCGGCCGCCGGCTATCCGGCGGGCAGCTACCTGTTGGACATCGGAACGATGATCAATCGTACGTACTCGATCAGTGCGAGCAATGCACTGCAGTTGACGACCTTCAACACCGTCGACACCACATCGACGACGCAGGAACTGTTTCCGCAGATCGTTCAGTTGCAGGCTTTCTACGGCAAGGACACGAACGCCGATGGCGCGATCGACACCTACGACAAGGTCACGCCGACCACGAACGCGGGCTGGCGCCAGGTATCCGCCGTGCGAATGGCGATCGTGGCGCGCAGCGGGCACTTCGAGAAAGAGGTGGTCACGGCGGCCACCCCGCAGTGGGACGTCGGCAGCACCGTGCCGGTTTCAGGATCGGCGACCTGCGGTTCGAGCCAATGCGTGACGCTGGACGTCACCGGGCTGAGCGAGTGGAACCACTATCGGTACAAGGTCTATGACGTGGTCGTTCCCGTGCGCAACCTGTTGTGGCATCAGTGAACCGGATGAAACCGATGCCGCCCGATCGCCAACCCTCAGTCGCCCCCCGGCGCGGGCGATCGTTCGCGCCGCGGCAGCGTGGCGTATCGCTGCTGTTCTCGCTGATCGCCTTGGTCGCCCTCGCGCTGGCCGCGGTGGCGCTCAGCCGCTCGGTGAACGTCGGGGCGCTGATCGTCGGCAATCTCGGATTCAAGCAGGACACGATGCTCGCCAGCGAGCAGGTGTCCGAGCAGGCCTTCGCCTGGGTCCAGGCGAACGTCAGCGGAAGCACCCTGTTCAACGACGTTCCAGCCTCGGGTTACTACGCAACGAGCCTCGATGCGCTGGACCCGACCGGCAGCCAGACCACGTTAACGCCACGCGCGGTGGTCGACTGGAATGGCGATAACTGTGCCGGCGTGAGCGGAGCGTTCAGCAGCTGCATCCAGCCGTCGGGCTCGATCACGATCAATGGCAATGCGTCGCGCTACGTGATTACTCGCCTGTGCGCGGCCGCGGGCGACCCGACCCAGGGGGGAAACACCTGCGCTTCGCCGCTGATCAGCGCCGCCGCCGATGACCAGAACCGATCCGGCTTCGACTACGCGCGACCGTACGGATTCGGGCAGACCGTGGTAACGATCCTGTACCGGATCGTCGTACGTACCGTCGGTCCCCGCGGTACGACGAGCTACACCGAAACGATTGTTCAGACCTGAGCTGCGGCACCGGCAACGAGGCCACACGGGAGAACGCCATGGATCACACCTTCTGCAACAAGTCATCGGCGATGCGCATCTTGCTGGTCGTCCTGCTCGCCGCCTGCGGTGCCGCGGCAGCGGCCTCGGCCGACATTGCCACCGCACCAGTCACGTCGGCCACGTTGACGGTGCGGACCAATTTGATGATGATCATCGATGATTCGCTGAGCATGAACAGCGACTACATGCCGGACAGCGTGAGCAACCTGTCCGGATCGGCGGCGCTGTGCTTTGGCTACTCGGGCGTCAACCGCATCTTCTTCGACCCCAACGCGGCCTACCCGCTGCCGGTCGATAGCACCGGGCTGCCGCTGGCGACCCCGACTTGGCCGAACGTCAAAAGCGATGGCTACGCGTCATCGTCCTCGAACGTCAACCTCAACAGCGCGCCGGTGTGGAGGAATGCCAACGGCTCCTCAACGTCGAGTTCGAGCAACACCTTCTACTATGTCACGGCGGGTTCGACCGGCACCAGTGCCACCTGCCCCGATGGAAAGAGCTACAAGCTCACCGCGGTCACCAGCCTTCCGTCCGCGCTGCAGACCAAGTACATGATCTGGTACACGTACTACCGAACGCGGATATTGATGCTGAGGGGCTCCGTGGGGCTGGTCATGGCCGACATCGATGCCACCCGCTTTCGCGTCGGGTTGTCGGCCATCAGCAATACCGGCCTGACGGACGGCTCGCTGTTCCTGAACGTTCGCGACCTCGACATGACGACTCCGGTCAACCAGAAATCCAAGTTCTATTCGACCCTGTACGCCATCACACCCAGTTCGTATACGCCACTGCGCCCGGCCCTGGAGAAGATCGGCAAGTACTTTGCCCACAGGACCCTGACCGGCGCCGCGGTGACGAACGGCAGCGACACGACCGGCCCCCTCGACCCGGTGCAGTACTCGTGCCAGCGCAATTACGCGATCATGACCACGGACGGATACTGGAACACGGGCACCGAGAACACCTATCGCAACAACTACACGCCGACGCAGCTCGATGGCAGCACGCAGATCGGCAACCAGGACGGTTCGGCCAACAGCACGCCGCGGCCGATGCTCGACGACGGAAGGTACCAAGGGAACAACTGGACGACTGGCGGCGCCGGGGTCGCCAATATGCTCGCCGATATTGCACGGTATTTCTACACCACGGACCTGCGGACGCCGGCGCTGAACAACTGCACAGGCGCGGTGGCCAACCAGGATGTGTGTGTCAACAACCTCCCGCCGTCCGGCGCCGATACGGTGAATTTCCAGCACATGGGGCTGTTCACCATGGGCCTCGGCGTCGCCGGCACGCTCACCTACATTCCGAATTACGACACCGCCACGTCGGGCGATTTCTACGCGATCAAGCAGGGAACCAAGGCGTGGCCGAACCCGGCGAACCCGGCAAGCCAGAGCACGACGACGATCAGTTCGAGCACGACCGTCCTCGAGCGTGCCGACGACCTGTGGCATGCGGCCGTCAACGGCGGCGGTCGCTTCTTCAGCGCCACCAGTCCCGACGAGGTGAGCCAGTCCCTGAGGGACGCGCTCGCGTCCCTGCAGGCCATCGCCGGCGCGGGCAGCGCGGCGGCGACCAGCACGCTGCAGCCGGTCGCGGGCAACAACTCCGTGTATCTGGGCATGTACACGACGGTCGCCTGGACGGGGAACATTCTGGCGCTGTCGGTCGACCCGGTGACGGGCGCGGTGTCAACGACGCCCGCCTGGCAGGCCGCCCAGACCCTGGCCACGCAGGTCGGCGCGTCGACGGATTCGCGCACCATCTACTTCTTCGATTCGGGCGCGACCAACAACCTGCGCAGTTTCACGTATGCCAACCTGAACACGGCGGGAAAGGGAGGCTACTTTACGAACCTCTGCTCCAAGTCGCCCGCGCCAGGTCAATGCTCCAACCTCGCCGGCATGGGCGGGTCGGTCCTGGCCAATGCGAACGACGGCACCAACCTCGTCAACTTCCTGCGCGGTCAAAACGGGCTGGAAAACAACCCGGCGAACGCCGCGACGTCGCAGCTGTACCGCTTCCGTCAGGCGCCAGCGAATCCGCCGCTGCAAGCCACGCCGCTGCCCACGCCGTTTGGCGATCTGGTGAACGCGACCCCGGTCTACGTCGGCAAGCCGCCGTTCAAATACGTGGATGCGACCAACCCGGGCTACAGCACCTTTGTGAGCAACAACGCCAGCCGCACGCCGGTGGTCTACGCGGCCGCCAATGACGGCATGCTGCACGCGTTCAACGCCAGCACCGGGGCCGAGCTCTGGGCGTATGTGCCGACCGCCGTCATGCCGAACATGTGGCAACTGGCGGACTTCGACTACGCGCACCGCTATTACGTGGACGGCGGCCCCGTGGTGGGCGACGTGTACTACGGAGGCCAGTGGCACACGGTCCTCGTCGGCGGGCTGGGTGCGGGGGGGCGCGCCTACTACGCGCTCGATGTGACCGACCCGGCCGCGCCGAAGGCCCTTTGGGAGTTCTCGAACAGCACAAATGCGAACCTCGGCCTGACCTTCGGCAATCCGATGATCTTCAAGGACAAAGCCAATAACTGGCTGGTGGCTTTCAGTTCGGGCTACAACAACAGCAATGGGGTCGATAACACGAACGGCAACGGCAACGGCTACCTGTATGTGCTCAATATCGCGGACGGTACAGCGGCCAGATCGCCGATTCCGACCTATACGTCCGGCACAACGCCGGCGGGCACCTCGGCCACACCGAGCAATCTCGGCCGCATCAGCGCCTGGGTTGACAGCGAAACCAACAACGTCGCCACGCGCGTCTATGGGGGCGACATGCTGGGCTACGTATGGCGCTTCGACTTCGACAACAACTATGGCGTGACCGGCGACGAGGCTTTCCTGCTGGCGCGTGCACTGACCTCCGGCGGCGTCGCACAACCGATCACGACCCGACCGATCCTGACCAACATCACCGTCGGCGGCACGGGCTTTGACCTGGTGACGATTGCAACGGGCCGCCTGCTCGGTGCGTCCGATGTCGGCGACTCGACCCAGCAATCGGTCTACGTTTTCAAGGACACGCTCGCCACCACCGGGTCCGGGTACGGCACACTCAGAAACAACGCCGGGATGGTTGCCGAGCCGCTGCAGAGCGCGGTGGTCAACAATCAGAACACGATTACGAACACCACCTTGAACAATGTCAACTGGGCGAGCAATCTCGGCTGGTACGTCGATTTTCTGACCTCCGGCGAGCGCGTCAACGTCGATGCGGTGCAGACCGGGAACCTGCTGGGATTCGCCACCAACATTCCGACCTCATCGGTCTGTACGCCGGGAGGCTCTTCCTGGGAGTATTTCTTCGACATCACGAAGGGATTCGTCGCCGGTGCCGTCTATGGCGACGCGATGACGGCGGGACTGAACCTCGTCAAGGTTTCCACCGGACTGAAGCTCATCCGCTGGAATATCCGCGGACAGGCCGATGTGCAGAGCCCCGGTACCGGCATTGGCCTGGCGCCGTCCGATACCCGTCGAATCTCCTGGCGCGAACTCATCCAGTAAGGATCCGTCGCCGACGGCAAGCGACACGGGAGGCCGACCTCCGCTAAGCTTACGCGCGGAGGTCTCGATGACACAGCGCCGGTCGCGCTCGCCGACCAGCATCACCCTGCACACCGCCTCGCGGGTGCTTGAAATCGCATTTGACGACGGCCGCCGCTTCAGGCTGCCGTTCGAGTTCCTGCGCGTCTACTCCCCGTCCGCCGAGGTGCGCGGGCACGGGCCCGGGCAGGAGACGCTGCAGGTCGGCAAGCGCGACGTGACGATCACGCAGCTCGACCCGGTCGGTCACTACGCGGTGCAGCCGACATTTTCCGACGGCCATGCGAGTGGCATCTATTCCTGGGATTACCTGTACGACCTGGGCGAAACGCACGCGCAGCTCTGGGCCGACTATCTCGCACGGCTCGAGGCCGCTGGCGCGAGTCGCGATCCGGCGGCTGCGGGCAATGCGGGCTTCATCAAGGCCGACGGGCCGAGCTGCGGCCACCATTGAGTGCGATGAGCGACGACAAGCCTGCCGACGCCACCACGCACTTCGGCTACCAGCACGTTGCGGAGGCCGAGAAGGCGCAGCACGTCGCGCACGTGTTCGATTCGGTCGCCTCGAAGTACGACCTGATGAACGACCTGATGTCGGCGGGGCTGCATCGGCTGTGGAAGGCCTTCGCCGTGCGGCAGGCCGATGCGCGGCCCGGCATGAAGGTGCTCGACATCGCCGGCGGCACCGGCGACCTGGCGCGCGCGTTTGCCAGGTGCGTCGGCGCGCAGGGAATGGTCGTGCTCACCGACATCAACGAAGCGATGCTGCGCGAAGGGCGCAACCGCCTGCTCGATCGCGGCCTGATGCTGCCGCTCGTCCAGTGCGATGCCGAGCGCCTGCCGTTTGCCAGCAATTCGTTCGACATCGTGAGCGTCGCCTTCGGCTTGCGCAACATGACGCACAAGGACGCCGCGCTGGCGGAGATGCGACGCGTGATCCGTCCCGGCGGCAAGGTCCTGGTGCTGGAGTTTTCCCGCGTATGGCAGCCGCTTGCACCGCTCTACGATGCCTACTCGTTCAACGTGTTGCCGTGGCTCGGCAAGAAGTTCGCGGGCGACGGCGACAGCTACCGCTACCTCGCCGAATCGATCCGCGTGCATCCGTCGCAGGATGAACTGGCGCAGATGATGGAACGAGCGGGCCTGGAGAGCGTCCAATGGTTCAACCTGACGGCGGGCGTCTGTGCGCTGCATGTCGGCAGGAAGCTGTGACCAGGAGACTCGGATGAAGAAGTGGTTGATCGGCGCGATGATCGGGGTACTCGCGGCGTCGTTCGCACTCGACGCGGGCGCCCAGCGCCGGCTGGGCGGCGGCAAGACCTTTGGCAAGCCTTCTCAGAATGTGCAGCAGCGGCAGGCCACGCCGCCGCCGCCGCAGACGCCTGCGGCGCAAGAGGCCGCGCCGGCGCAGCAGCCCGCCACCGCCGCCACGCCGGCGAGCCCCTGGAAGGGTGCGTTGCTCGGGCTTGCCGCAGGTCTGGGCCTGGCCGCACTCGCGTCCTGGCTCGGCTTCGGCGACACGCTGGCGACGATCATGCTGGTCGTGCTGGTCGGTTTCTTGATCACGATGGGGGTTGGCTACGTCCTGCGTCGCGGTGCCGGCGCGCGACCCGCGTATCAGGGCGCAGGCAACGGGCGCTATCGGCCGCCGCCGCCGGAGGCGATGCCGCGACCGACCGAGCGCACCGCGCTCGATCGGCCCGCCGTCCGCCGCGGCTCGGCGATGGATGAATTTGCGCGCACCAACACGGCAAGCCTTGATGAGCCCTGGGGCATTCCCGCCGGTTTCGACACGGACGCGTTTCTCGCCAATGCGAAGAGCTACTTCACCAAACTGCAGACGGCCTGGGACAAGGGCAGTCTGGACGAACTGACGCAGTTCACCACCCACGAGATGTTCACCGCGTTGACGCACGAGTTGCGCGCCCGCGCCGGTGCCAGCAGGTCCGAGGTGGTGGCGCTGGACGCGAAGCTGCTCGGCATCGAAAGCAATGCGACGGAGCATCTGGCGAGCGTGCGCTTCACCGGCACGCTGCGGATCGATGGCGAGCTGGAGCAGTTCGACGAAGTCTGGAACCTGACGAAGCCCGTGGACGGCAAGACCGGCTGGTTGCTGGCCGGCATCCAGCAGCTCGCGTAACCGGGCTCGGCGCAGAGCGATCTGCGACAATCCGGGGCACCCTCGGGTGCCCGTTTTGTTGCCGATGCTGGATCAACTCGCCTCCGACGCCGCGGTCACGCTGCTCAATCGCCTGCTGGCGCGCGAGCGCTGGGCGCGCGACCGGCTCGCACCCTTTGCCGGGCGCAGCGCGCGCATCGAGTGTGGTCCGTTTGTCGTGCAGTTCGGCGTCGGCGACGGCGGCATGCTGGCAACGGCCGGCGCCGCCGCTGACGTCACGATCTCGATGGACGCCGCATCGCTGCCGCAGGCACTGCTCGAGCCAAGAGCGGTCCTGCGCAACGTGCGCCTCGCGGGCGACGCGGAGTTCGCGCAGGCGCTGTCGTATGTGCTGCAGAACCTGCGACCCGAGCCGGAAGAGGAGCTGTCGCGCTTCATCGGCGACGCCGCCGCGCAGCGCATGGTCGGATTCCTGCGCGCTGCGTTTGCGCAGGCACAGGATGCCGGCGCACGGCTGGCGACGACCGCGGCCGACTACTTCATCGCCGAAAATCCATTGCTGGTCGCGCGCAAGGAGGCCGACTCGTTTGCGCGCGACGTTGCCGCCCTGCGCGATGACGTCGAGCGACTCGGCAAGCGCATCGACAACCTCAAGACGGTCGTGCCGCGCTGATGCGCATCTTTCGGCTGCTGCGCATCCTCTGGGTCTCCTTCCGCTTCGGGCTGGATGAAATCGTCCTGTCGAACCTGAAGAGCCCGGCGTTGCGGCGGCTGGTGCGATTCGTCAGCGTCGGCCGCACATTGAATGAGCCGCGCGGGGTGCGGCTGCGGCGCGCCCTGGAAGATCTTGGCCCGATCTTCGTCAAGTTCGGCCAGGTGCTGTCGACGCGGCGCGATCTGCTTCCGGTCGACATTGCCGACGAGCTGGCACGCCTGCAGGACAACGTGCCGCCGTTTGATTCGACGCTCGCGGTGCGCGAGATCGAGCGGGGGCTCGGACGCAAGCTGGACGAGGTGTTTTCGCAGTTCGACCGCGCACCGATGGCGAGCGCATCGATCGCGCAGGTGCATTTCGCGACCCTGCGGCAGGGCGAACACGGCGGCCGCCCGGTCGCGGTCAAGGTTCTTCGTCCCGGTATGCGCGAGGCCATCGAGAAGGACTTGGCGTTGCTCGATGTCGGCGCCGCGCTCGTCGAGCGACTCTGGCGTGAGGGCAAGCGGCTGCGGCCGCGCGCGGTGGTCGCCGAGTTCGACAAGTACCTGCACGACGAACTCGATCTGATGCGCGAGGCGGCCAACGCCTCGCAACTGCGACGCAACTTTGCCGACTCACGCCAGCTGCGCGTTCCGGAAATGATCTGGGACTATTGCAGCGAGAACGTGATCGTGATGGAGCGCATGGGCGGCATTCCCGTGAGCCAGGTCGATCGACTGCGCGCTGCCGGCATCGACATCAAGAAGCTGTCGGCCGACGCCGTCGAGGTCTTCTTCACCCAGGCGCTGCGCGACGGGTTCTTTCATGCCGACATGCATCCCGGCAACATCTACGTCGGCGACAGCGGCGACGATTTTGGGCGCTGGATCGCGCTCGACTTCGGCATCGTCGGCACGCTGTCGGACAACGACAAGAACTACCTGGCGCAGAACTTCCTGGCGTTCTTCCGCCGCGACTACAAGCGCGTGGCCGAGCTGCACGTTGAAAGTGGCTGGGTGCCGGCGCTCACGCGCGTCGACGAGCTCGAAAGCGCGATCCGCGCGGTGTGCGAACCCATCTTCGACCGGCCGCTCAAGGACATTTCGTTTGCGCAGGTGCTGCTGCGGCTGTTCGAAGCGTCGCGGCGCTTCAATGTCGAAGTGCAGCCGCAACTCGTTCTGCTGCAGAAGACACTGCTCAACATCGAGGGGCTGGGCCGGCAGCTCAACCCCGAGCTCGATCTGTGGAAGACCGCCAAGCCATTTCTCGAGCGGTGGATGCAGACGCAGATCGGCTTCAAGGGGATCGAGGAGAAGCTCCGGCACGAAGCCGCGCAGTGGAGTCATCTGCTGCCGCAGTTGCCGCGCCTGGTGCATCAGGCGTTGACCGACACCACGCATCGCGACCGCATGTACGCGGAACTGCGCGCGCTGCGCCTGGAAACCCAGCGGCGCAATCGCCTCATGTTGATCGTCGTGACCTGTGCCGGTGCGCTTACGCTGATGGCCGCCTGGGCCTTCTTCGGTTTTGCGCTGCCGGGACGGCCGTAGCGCTTTCGGCAAGGAGCGTCCGCGTGCCAGGTTCGTGCGGGAGCAGGTGCATGCTGGCCGTGAGGCTTGTCCGCGCCGCGCGTTTGAGCACTGCGCTCGCGCTGGCGGGTTGCGGTGGAGGTGGCGGCGGGACGTTGCCCGCGCCG
>Ga0209048_10000495_pt1 | contig 42027 bp, 35 predicted proteins | sample FrelakmetCRP12CR_FD_187146 | JGI IMG/M metagenome (GOLD analysis project Ga0209048, IMG submission 187146) | Freshwater lake sediment microbial communities from the University of Notre Dame, USA, for methane emissions studies - CRP12 CR (SPAdes)... | ecosystem: Environmental > Aquatic >...
GAGCGCTCGGCGCGCGAGATCAGATACAGCCGCGCCGAGAGCAGCAGGTTCTCGTAGCCGGTCAGTTCGCCGTCGGCCGACAGCAGCTGCGGCACTTAGCCGATGCGTCGGCGCACTTGTGCCGACTGTGTCGCGATATCAAAGCCCGCCACTTGCGCATTGCCGCTCGTTGGCGGCAGCAACGTGGTCAGCATCTTGATCAGCGTGCTCTTGCCGGCGCCGTTGGGGCCGATCAGACCGAAGATCTCGGCTGGTGCGACTGCAAAGCTTGCGCCGTCGACCGCGAGCAATTCGCCGAAGCGCCGTGTCAGCGCCTGGGCGCTGACGACTGGTTCAGTCGGCTGACCGCTGGCGCCCCGCGCATTGTCTTCGTGTTGCATAACCCCGGTTCCGCCGTGGGTCGTCGATTGCCTTCAAAGCAGCCGCAGGGGGTCGATCGTGCCAGCAGACCGCCTTACGCGGCTGCTTGGGCGACGATCCGTCCGTCGACCAGTTCGACGATCCGGTCGCATCGCGCCGCCAGATCGTGATTGTGCGTGACCATGAGGATCGTCGTGCCCTGTTTCGCATTGACCTGCCGCATCAGATCGAAGACGCCGCTGGCAGACTTGGTGTCGAGGTTGCCGGTGGGCTCGTCGGCGAGGACCAGCGACGGGTTCAAGGCGAGTGCACGCGCGATGGCTACGCGCTGCTGCTGGCCGCCGGACATATTGGTCGCGCGGTTGTCCTGCCACGGCAGCAGGCCGACCTGATCGAGCAATGCGCTTGCGCGCTCGGTCATGGCCAGATCGGCGCGGCCACGTTCGAGCATCATCGGCATCATCACGTTCTCCAACGCGCTGAACGCGGAGATCAGGTAGTGGTACTGGAACACGAAGCCGATCGCGTGACCGCGCAGGTGCGTCAGTTCTTCTTCGTCCAACCCGCTGGTGTCCTTGTCGTCGATATAGATGTGGCCCGCGGTTGGTCGGTCCAGCAGTCCGATCACGTTCAGCAGCGTGCTCTTGCCCGAGCCGGACGGACCCATCAGTGCGCAGAACTCGCCGCGCTTCAGCCCCAGATCCACACCGTGCAGCACTTCGGTCTCGACCGGGGTTCCCACGCCGTACGACTTGCGCACGCCATCGAGCCGCAGGACCGTGTCTCCCGCCATGTCACCCCCGGATCGCGGCCACCGGATCAAGCCGCGCAGCCCGCACCGCCGGCGTGACCGCAGCGATCAGCCCGGTCAATGTAGCCAGCACAGCGGCCCAGAAGAACAGTCCGTAATTCATCGTTATCACGAACATCGGCGTGCCGTCCGGATTGCGCGCTGCCAGACGCCAGGCGGCAAGCAGCAGCGACCCGAGCGCGGAGCCGAGCAGCGAGCCGACCAGCCCGACCACCGCGCCCTGAATCAGGAACACGCGCAGGATCTGGCCGCGCGAGCCGCCCATTGCGCGCAGGATGCCGATCTCCTTGGAACGCTGCACGACCGACACCACCAACACGCTGGCGATCCCGGCGGCGACCGACAGGCCGACGAAGACGCGAATCAGGTAACTGGAAAATTTCTGCGCGTTCAGCCCGAGGAAGAACTGGTTGTTGGTCTTGATCCAGCTTTCGGCCAGCAGGCCAGTTTCGTTGCCGATCTGCTGCGCCACGACTTCCGCCTGGAACGGATCGATCACGGTGACGTCGATACTGGAGACGCCGCCCACGAGATTGAGCAGGTTCTGAGCCGTGGCCAGTTCCACGTACACATTGCGCTGGTTCACTCCCTTGGACCCGAGATCGAAGATGCCGACAATCGTCAGCGTGTCGCTGGCGCCGGTGGCCGTCGCCACGCGCAGTTTGTCGCCGAGCCGCACGCCGAGATCGTCGGCAAGCTGCGTGCCGACGATGATGTCCGTTGTCGTCAGGCGGAACGCGCCCGCGACCAGTTTGTCCGGCAGCGGCACGATCTTGATGTACTGCTCCGGGTCGATGCCGATCAGCGAGATCGACGCGCTCGCGTCGCCGCGGATCGCGAATCCCGGCCCGCTTGCCGTGGGCGAAACGGCGGAAATGTCGGCCCGGCGCCGCATCATCTCGCGCACCTTGCGCCACTGGTCGACAGAAGCGACGATCTGCGAACGCTTCTGCACGTTCGCGACGATCACTTCGCCGTCGCGCGGCAATCGCAACGGCCGCGCCACGTCCTTCGGCCGGCTGATCACGATGTGCGGCTGCGAGGTCAGCACCCGGCGGAAGATGTTGGCCTGCATGCCTTCCAGCAGCGCGGACATGAACACGATCACGCCGACGCCGATCGCCACGCCGCCGACGATGAACAACGTCTGCATGCGTCCCTCGTTCAGGAAGCGCAGCGCGGCGACCCACTCGATCGGCAGTAGCTTGTTCATGGACGGCGTCCTGCTCGACCCGCGTTATGCGTTGCGCGCCTGGGCCCGCACCCGATCGCCGTCGCTGACCGCGCCGGCGGGGCCGGTGAGCACCAGGTCCCCGGCATGCAGGCCGTCGGCGATTTCGATGCGACCGTCACCGCGGATACCCACCTTGACGTCCTGCCGTCGCGCGCGACCGTCCACCACCCGCCATACCCACGGACGCGCACCGCCGACGTCGTGCACGGCGTCGGTCGGCACGACGACCGTGTTGGGGCGGCGCGCCACTTCGATGTCGACGGACACGGTCATGTCCTGGCGCAGGTACTCCGGTGGCGAAGGCACGCGCAACTTGACCTCGACCGAGCCGCGCTGCGGATCGATACCTGGATTGATGTACACGACCTCGGCCGCGAACGACTGATTTGGATAGGCATCGGCAGAGGCCAGTGCGGGCTGACCGACCGCGAGCAGCGACAGATTCTTCTCGTCGATCTGCACGACGAGCTGCGTCTCGCCGCTCGGCGACAGCACCATCAGCACTTTGTTCAGCGCAGCCACGTCGCCGCGCTCGACGTCACGGCTGATCAGGGTGCCCGCCAGCGGCGCCTTGATCACGGCGTGGTCGAGGCTGGCCTGCGCCACCTGCAGCGTCGCGCGCGCCTGGTCGACTGCCATCTGCGCGAGTCTGTGAGCGCTTCCGGCGGCGCGATTGTCTTCCAGTTGCAATTGCGCTGTCCGCACCTGGCTTTCGGCCACGTCGAGATTCTTCTTCGCGTCGTCCAGTTGGGCCGGGCCGATGAAGCCCTTGACCTGCAGTTCGCGGGTGCGCTCGTACTGACTGCGGGCGTCGACCAGGTTCGCCTGCGCCTGCCGCAGCGACTGCTCGGCCGAAGGCAGCGTCGTCTCTCGCAGCTGGCGCAATCGCGTCTCGGCCTGGGCCAGCGCGACCCGTGCCTGCTCGACTTGCGCGCGCAGCTCGTCGGCCTCCAGTTCGATCAGCACCTGCCCGGCCTTCACAGTCTGGCCTTCCTCGACCGGGATACGGGACACGGTCCCCGTGATCTGGCTGCCGACTTCGACTCGTTGCGGGTTCACCACGCGACCGCTGGCTACGACCGTCTGCACGACGTCCCCGCGCAAGACCGCGTAGGCCGGAACGGCCGGCCCGCGCAAAAAAACGACACCCCCGGCTGTCAAAGCAATCAGGACGGCCGCAATCGCCGCAGTACGCCCCCGTCGTTGACGCATAACCGCGAACCAAACGCGTGGATTCATCTTGTTGGGCTGGCGCGAGTTTGACCCCTGCACGGAACAATTGGGACAAGACAAATACAAAGTGTTCCCCAACGCTCTTGGGGTCGAATGATGAAGATCAACCCGTGCGCCTAACCGAGTCACTCATCCAAGATGTCAGCGTGAACGCGGCCGTTTTTCCTCAATGTGACGGGTTGGTGGCTGCGGACTGCTCTGCGACGAATTGCGCGAGCGTCACGAAGCGGCAGCCCCGCGCGGCCAGGCGGTCGAGAATCTCCGGCATCGCCGCCACGGTCCACGGGTGCACATCGTGGAAAAGGTAGATGCCACCGACGTTGATCTCCAGCTGTCGATTCAGGTGCGTCTCCAGCGCATGCACCGTGTGGTACTTCCAATCCTTGGCATCTGTGGTCCACAGGACGACGATCAGCCCGTCACGTGCCGCGGCGCGTACGGTTTCCGGGTCATAGTCACCGTAGGGCGGACGGAAGTACTTGGGCTCTATGCCGAGCGAGCGCAACTCGCGTTGCGTTGAGTCGATTTCCTTCGCCTGTTCGCTGCGGCTCAAATGGCGAAAGTCCGGGTGGTCGTACGAATGGTTGTCGACCTCGTGTCCCTCGGCTGCCATGCGGCAAATCACGCCCGGCTCGCGTATCACACGTTCGCCAAGGACGAAGAACGTGGCCTGCGCGCTGCGTGACTTCAGTACGTCGAGAAGTTGCGTTGTATATCGACCCGGACCGTCATCGAAGGTCAGCGCACATGCCGGACGCTGAAGCGGCTCCTCAGCCGTTGGCGTTTGTGCGCCGGCAGCGGCACTGAATAACCACAGCACGACGCTGACAGGCACCAATCTGCTCACATCTCGGTTCCCGCGCATCACCAACCGATCAGCGTTCTTCTGCAAGCGTGCTTTCCTTCAACGGCGTTCGTCCCAAGGGGGGCCAGGGCGATTCGCGGCCGTTTTTGCTGCGCGCTCATGCGCAAGTCCGGTGAATCAACGTCGAAGCGTCGAATGCCGAAAGAAAGATGAACGCGCCATAGAAGCAACGCGTCAGCAGCTGAGTGACTGCGGCCTCGCCGCCCGGACAGCTGAAGGCCGACGGCGCCGGTTGCGGTTGCACGAAGCGGCAGACGTCGTAGGCCAGGTTGCCAAGGGCGAACACAGTTGCTGCGGTCAGCAGCCAGCGCAGCCCGAGATCTCAAAGAGGCAACCGCCCGATGCGGAAAAACGGGCGATAGTCGAGGAGAAGCGTGATCGACGAAGACGCCATGCCGAGGGCGAGTAGCGCGACCTGTGCCTGCCATAGGTTGTTTCACGTTTCCTGCTTCACCAGGTATCTATCAGGCGAGCAACTGCCTGCAGGTTCATGATGAGCGCGTCCGCTCGACGGACGTTGATGAACCGCACTTTGCGTCGCGGCGTCTGAGCGTGAGCGGTTTGAGCGCATCTGGCTGTAGGCCACTGCGCGTTGACGAGCGCGCGCTATCGGCGACCGAACGATTGCATTGGTGGCCCGCGGCGGGTTGTGCCGTTGATGCACCGGACTGACGCCGTGTCGCGAAGTAGCTGCAGAACTTCAGTTCCGCGCGCGCGTTCGAGCAGAGAATGCGATTGCCGCGCAATGAAACCTGCAGTTACTTTCCGCCAAACGCCGCCTTCCAGTCCCTGAATACGTCGATATCAACCCCGTCCGGGTAGAAAAGATACCCGGGCGCATGGCCCGCCGTCTCAATAACGCCGTACTGCCAGATGATCTCCTTGGTCTTACGGTCGACCACGATCACGCGGTTGCGCAAGTCATCGACGATCAGGATATCGCGGGTATCGGGCAGCTCGCGCGCGATCGATGGATGGTCGAGCATCGTCTCGGGCCGCTTCCTGTCGCCATCGTATTGCCACAGCACCTTGCGCGTCGCAGGGTCGAAGATAACCACGCGACCGGGCTTGAAGAAATCGGCGACGATCACGTGCTTGCCATCGACGGTGGGAAAGGCGTCCGACGGGTAGCGGATGTTGGGCGCCGGTATGCTCCACACCAGCTTGCCTTCGCGTGTGATGCGGTTGATCCATGCGCCTGAAATCTCGCTCACCAGGATGTCGCCGTTGGCCGTCGGGGTCACGCCGTTGGGAAACGCGAAGGACCGCGGTGGATCGTGGCGGCAATTCTTCCTGCGGTTGCCCGCTTTGCCCCACTCGGTGGCAATCTCGTTCGTCTTCGGGTCAATGATCAGCACGCGACAGTTGCGGATGTCGGCGGTCAGGAACCTGCCGTCCGAAAGCAGGTGCGCGTCGTCCGGATAGTTCAGCAGCGGCGGACTGCTGCCCTGTTGATCGGGCACGCCATAGGTCCAGGTGACGACGCGCTGTTCGTAGTCGACGATGTGCAGGTCGAAGTTGTCCTCTTCGCTCACCGCGAGCAGCTTGCCGTCCTCGGAGAAGTTCACGTCTTCGTTGCCGCGGTAGTAGGAAAGGTCAGGGGAGGGCATTTCCCACACGATGCGCTTGTCGGGCGCAATCTCGATCAGCCGGTTGTTGCGCCGGTCGGCGATCAGGATCGGATATGGCAAAGGCTTGCCCCACGACGCGACGGGGTTGTTGCGATTGCCTGTCACCGGCGGGATCGGTGGCAGTACCGCACCGCTCGATACGATTCCGGCACCGCGCATTTCCGATGTGACGGTAACCGGATTGCCGTCACGTTTGTTCTTCGCAGGTTCACCAGCGTGCGCCGTTCTTGCGCCGTCGCAGCCGCCCGACAGTTGCAGCAGCGCGCCAAGCGCGCTGCTGCACAGAATCGCCCGCAGCCGCGCACGGCTTACCCGATTGACTGAATGCATTGCGTTTACCTCTGGATCGAACGACCCACCCCGCATCTTCATGCCGGCAGCAGGAAGCGCGGTGCTGCAGGTCAATGCAGCGTTTTTTCCGGCCAGCCGCGGGTGGCAGTTACCTGCATGACGGGCTGAAGAAGAATCCGGCGTCATGCGGCCGAGAGAATCTTCAGGTCGCCTTGTCCTGATGGGGACTGGCTGGCGCACCTTGCTGCCGTTCAACGAGGCGCAGCATCGTGCTTAGTGTGATCGAACTGAACGTCGCCCTCGCCAGTTCGTCGATCTCGGACAGTACCGCGGCGAGCGCTCGCTCGACCGCTGCGACTTCCTTGCCTTCGTTGCGCTCCGTGACGGTCGGGCCCAGGTCCTCGAAGAGCTGGATCACGTCCATCAGCGTCACGCGCTTGGGATTGGCGGCAAAGCGATAGCCCCCGCCCACGCCTCGCACCGACTCCACGATGCCGGCGCGTGCCAGCTCCGACAGCACCTTGGCCAGATGGTGCGGCGACACGCTGTATTTCTCGGCAATCTCGGAGGCGGGAATGTGGCGCGTGGGATCGCGTGCGAACTCAAGCACGCTGAATAGCGCCAGCGACGTGTTGGTCTGCAGCCTCATGGACCCTCGAGGTCCATTTCGAGCGGAATCAGCGATCCGGCCATCATTCCCTGGCTCCGGAAGAACGACAGGATCAACGTGTTTTCGCGCGCGAGCATCGTGCGCATCTTGCGCACGCCGGCGCATCGGAAACTGGCCGCAAGCGTCTGCAGCAGACGCGTGCCGATACCGGCCAGCCGCACCTGCGGATCGACGTTGATGGCAAACACCCAGCCGCACGGCGGTGAGCCGAATTCCCAGTCGCGCACCTCGCCGATCACGTAGCCAACCACGCGGCGTTCGGCCACGGCGACCAGGAACTGCCGCTGGTGTTCACCGGGCACGCTGTAGCGGCGGAAAACCGTGCGCCAATAGTCCTGCTTCTCGATTCCGGTCACGGCGGCGTCGATCGCGATCACCTGGTCGAGGTCCGTGCGCTTTGCCGGGCGCACCGCGATCGCGTCGCGCGCCGCCTCGGGCTTCCGGCCGGATGAGGATTTCGCCACGCGGTCTCAAAAAGGATGAACTAGATCAAATCGAAACCCGTATTCCGGTACCAGAATCCGCTAACTAGGCGGAATATATCCGCTTCCGGCTGGGCGCTCCAGCACGGCCGTCGGTCACAAGACAGGGGACACGATTGAAATCCACGCTGCAACCAGGCGTCGGCACCAGTGCCACGCTGACCATCGACCGCGACCGCACCATCGATTTCATGGGCGAGAAAGCCCGCGTCTACGCCACGCCGATGCTGGTGCGCGATATCGAAATGACCTGCCGTAACTTGCTGTTGCAGCATCTCGATGCCGGCGAAGACTCCGTCGGTACGCGCGTCGAAGTCGACCATCTGGCGGCCACGTTGATGGGTATGCCGGTCACGCTCGACGTGAAGATCACCGAGGTCAAGGGGCGCGCGGTGACATTCGAGGTCAACGGGCGCGACAGCGTCGAGCCGATCTGTCGTTGCCGTCATCACCGCTTCGTCGTCGATGTGAAGACCACCGAAAGCCGGCTCGCGGCGAAGGCGCAGAAAGCGGGCCTGGCATGATTCCGCGGAGGAGCGTGACGCGATGACCCGCTGGGCGATGATCGCCGACCTGCGCCGCTGCGTCGGCTGCCAGACCTGCACCGCGGCGTGCAAGGTCACCAATGGCACGCCGCCCGGCGTGCAGTGGCGGCGTGTGCTCGATATGGAGTTCGGCACCTACCCGGATGTGCAGCGCGTTTTCGTGCCGGTGAGCTGCCAGCACTGCGACGAGCCGGCCTGCATGGATGTGTGCCCGACCAAGGCGACAAGGAAACGCGCCGACGGCATCGTCACGATCGACTACGACTTGTGTATCGGTTGCGCATACTGTGCGGTTGCCTGCCCCTACCAGCAGCGCTACAAAAGCACACGCCCGACCTTCGCGTACGGTGAGCCGAGCGAAAGCGAAACGTATCACTTCGACGAAGCGCAGCTCGCGGTCGCGACCAAGTGCACGTTCTGCGTCGATCGGATCGACGAGGGACTTGCGAGGGGCTTGAAGCCGGGTGTCGATCCGGTGGCCACGCCGGCGTGCGTGAATTCCTGCATCACCAACGCGCTTGTGTTCGGCGATCTCAACGACCCGGACAGCAATGTGTCGCAATTGCTGGCGCAGAACCAGCACTTCCGCATGCACGAAGATCTCGGCACTGGGCCGGGGTTCTTTTACATCTGGGACCGGGAGGCCGCATGAGCTACGGCCCGAAGCCCTGGCATCAGACGCAATGGGACTGGCGCGCAGCGGGCAACTTCATGTGCGGCGGCGCGGGCAGCGGGCTGATCGTGTTCACGGCATTGTCGGGTGCGCGTGGCAACGAACTGAGGTTGCTGGTGCTCGCGGGACTTGGGCTGATCGGCCTCGGCCTGCTGTGCGTGTGGCTCGAAATCGGCCGACCGCTGCGCGCGACCAACGTGTTCTTCAATCCGCGCACGTCGTGGATGTCGCGCGAAGCGATCGCGGCAACGCTGTTGATGCCGATTGGCCTTGCCGCCGCTTTCTTTGTGCCCGGTCTCGTGTGGGTCGCAGCGGCGATCGCGCTGGCGTTCGTGTTCTGTCAGAGTCGCATGCTGCAGGCCGCCAAGGGAGTCGTCGCGTGGCGCGAGCCGCGGCTGGCACCGCTGATGATCATGACCGGAGTGACCGAAGGCGCGGGATTGTTCTGGCTGCTTGCGACGTGGCATGGCCAGGGCGCGCCGTGGCTGCTCCTGTTGTTTGGCGTGCTGGTACTGGTCCGCGTTCTTCTTTGGCGCGCATGGCGTCAACGCCTGCAGGCACACGCCGCACCGCGCGCGCTGAAGGCAATCGATGCGGCCGGGCGGACGTTGCTTTTCGCGGGCACGGCGGTGCCGTTGATCGCGATCGCGCTGGCCGCCCTCGCTGCGCCGGGTGGGGCGACAAGCGCCGCGCTCGCGGCGACGGCGGGATTGCTCGGCTTCATCGCGGGGTCGTGGTTCAAGTTCACGCTGATCACTCGCGGTGGCTTCAACCAGGGCTTCGCATTGACGCATTTGCCCATTCGCGGCGCGCGCCCGTAACGGAAAGCCCGGGGCAGACCTCGTGGCGGCAGCCATTGCGCAGGCGGCAACCGGAGCGGATACGCAGCGGTCCGGCCGCAGCTTCCTGCATCCGCATCAGGAAACGATGCCTCGCGAGCAACTCGCAGCGGTCCAATTTGCGCGTCTGCAGGCGACGGTGAAAAATGCGTTCGAATACGTCCCGTTTCATCATGACCGATTGAGCGCAGCGGGCATCGCGCCGGAGGACATCCGCACTCTTGACGATCTGCGCGTGCTGCCGTTCACGCAGAAATCGGATCTGCGCGATCACTATCCGTTTGGTCTGTTTGCGCGGGCGCCGGGCGAACTGGCGCGCCTGCATGCGTCTTCAGGCACCACCGGCAAACCCACGGTTGTCGGATACACGCGGCACGACCTCGACTGCTGGGCCGAACTGATGGCGCGAAGCCTGTTTGCCGCGGGCGCGCGGCGCGGCGACCTATTTCACAACGCGCACGGCTATGGGCTTTTCACCGGCGGACTCGGCATGCATTACGGGGCCGAGCGGCTTGGGGCGGTGGTGGTGCCGATCTCGGGCGGGTCGACCGAGCGCCAGGTGACCTTGATCGTCGATTTCAAGCCGCGTGCGATGTGCGCGACGCCGTCCTACGCGCTGGCGATAGCCGAGGTGGCAGAGAAACTCGGCGTCGACCTGCGCGCGAGCGCGCTCGAAGTGGGTCTCTTTGGTGGCGAGCCGTGGAGCACAGCGATGCGCGCCGAGATTGAATCGCGCCTTGGACTCAAGGCGCATGACATCTACGGCCTTTCCGAGATCATGGGTCCCGGCGTGGCGTGCGAATGCGAGTGGCAGAATGGCTTGCACGGGTGGGAGGACCACTTCCTGTTCGAGGTGATCGACCCCGACACGGGCCGCGTGTTGCCGGAAGGCGAAGCGGGCGAACTCGTGATCACGACGCTCACCAAGGAGGCGCTGCCGATGCTGCGCTATCGCACGCGCGACGTCACGCGCGTGACGACGGTGCCGTGCGACTGCGGCCGCACGCACCTGCGCATCCTGCGCATCACCGGCCGCGACGACGACATGCTGATCATTCGCGGCGTCAACGTTTACCCATCACAGATCGAAGCCGTGCTCGTCGGGCGGCCACGGATCGCGCCGCACTATCAGCTGGTCGTCGAGCGGCACGGCGTGCTCGATCATCTGGCGGTCGAAGTCGAGGCGCAGCCAGGTGTGCCGGTGCGGGAGTTCGAGTCGATTGCGCGCCAGGTCGCGCATCACATTAAGTCGCTGATCGGTGTCACCGCCGATGTCCGCGTCAAATCGCCGGGCATGATTCCGCGTTTCGAAGGCAAGGCCGTGCGGGTGCGTGACCTGCGGCCGAAATCGCAATGAGCAAGCGCCTGTTAAGCGTCGTGGTCAACGGCCGCGTGCGTGAGGATGCGATCGCCGATCACGCGTTGCTGGTCGACTACCTACGCGACACGCTTGGTCTCACCGGGACGAAGCAGGGCTGTGACGGCGGCGAATGCGGCGCGTGCACGGTGCTGATCGACGGTGAGCCGCGGCTTGCGTGCATCACGCTCACCGCGACCTGCGCCGGCGCGCAGATCGAGACGATCGAAAGCCTGGCGGCGGGCGGCCGCATGAGCAGGCTGCAGCAGGCGTTTCACGAGAAGCTCGGCACGCAGTGCGGATTCTGCACTCCGGGCATGATCATGGCGGCCGAGGCGCTGCTGCGGCGGAACCCGCGTCCGGGCGAAGCCGAGATCCGTGAGGCGCTGTCGGGTAACCTGTGCCGCTGTACCGGCTACGTGAAGATCATCGAGTCAGTGCAGGCGGCGGCGGAGGCGTGACGATGGATCAGCCGGTGCGTCACGCGCAGCACACGATCGGAAGTCGCACTCCGCTCGTGGACGGCATCGACAAAGTCACTGGCCGCGCGCGCTACACCGCCGACCTTCCATTCGGCGAGACGCTGGTCGGAGCAATCCTCAGAAGCCCGATCGCGCACGGCGTGATCCGACGCATCGACACGACGAAAGCGAAAGCGATTCCCGGCGTGCGCGCGGTGATTACCGGCGAAGATTTCGCTGCGCCGTACGGCGTGATACCGATCGCACAGAACGAATGGCCGCTGGCGCGTGACAAGGTGCGCTATCGCGGCGAACCGGTCGCTGCCGTCGCTGCGGTCGACGAGGCGACCGCACAGGCCGCGCTCGCCGCGATCAGCCTCGACATCGCGCCGTTGCCCGCTTATTTCGCCGCCGCCGATGCGCGCGGCGATGGCGCGGTGCCGCTGCACGAGAAGAAGCTTGGCAACATCGAGCGCGAGGTCGACCACGTATTCGGCGATGTCGATCTGGGCTTCGCGCAAGCCGACCTCGTGCGCGAGCAGACGTTTCACTACGCCGAGGTCGCGCACGGCCAGATCGAACTGAATGCGGCGGTCGCCGAATACGAACCCGAGCGCGGTCGGCTGACCACGCATTCGGTCACACAGGTGCCGTATTACCTGCACCTCACGCTGGCTCAATGTCTCGGCATGGACAGCTCGTCGATCCGCGTCGTGAAGCCGTTTGTCGGCGGTGGATTCGGCCATCGGGTCGAGCCACTGAACTTCGAGATGGTGACCGCGGCGCTGGCGCGTGCCGCCGGCGGCGCGGTGAAGCTTGAACTCACGCGCGAGGAATGCTTCCTCACGCACCGGGGCCGGCCTGAGACCGACATCCGCCTGAAGATCGGGCTGAAAAAGAGCGGCCAGATCACCGCAGTCGACTGCGAGATCGTCCAGCGTGGCGGGGCGTATGGCGGCTATGGGCTGGTGACGATTCTGTACGCGGGCGCACTGCTGCATGCGCTGTACAAGGTGGGCGCGGTCATGTATCGCGGCTTTCGCGTGTACACGAACACGCCGCCGTGCGGTGCGATGCGCGGCCACGGCGCGGTCGATGTGCGGCATGCGTTCGAATCGCTGCTGGATTCAATGGCCCACGAACTCCGGCTCGATCCCTTCGCCTTGCGCCGAACAAACCTGATCACGCCGCCGCATCGCACGCTGAACGACCTGCAGGTGAATTCGTATGGACTACCGGAGTGCCTGAACTGGGTCGAGCAGGCGTCGACCTGGAAGGCGCGGCGTGGCAAACTGCCGCGCGGCCGCGGGTTCGGGCTTGCGTGTTCGCACTACGTATCGGGTTCGGCGAAGCCGGTGCACTGGAGCGGCGAGCCGCACGCGGTGATCAACCTGAAGCTCGACTTCGACGGCGGCATCACGATCCTGACCGGCGCCTCTGACATTGGCCAGGGTTCGTCGACGCTGCTGACGCAGGTCGTGGCCGAAGTGATGCAGCTGCCAATGCAGCGCATCCGCGTTGTCGCCACCGACAGCGCGCTGACACCGAAGGACAACGGCTCGTATTCGTCTCGCGTTTCGTTCATGGTCGGCAACGCGGCGTTGCGAGCGGCCGAGTCGCTCCGGCGGGTTCTCGTGGATGCTGCGGCGAAGCGGCTGGAAGTCAGTCCGGACGACATCGAATGGCTCGGCGAATGCGCGCGCGTGTCGGGCACCGACCGTACGCTCGACTTCGCCGGTGTGGTCAACGCCGCGCTGGCCGACGCCGGTACGTTGACGGTCAAAGGTACCTGGTCGACACCGAAGGAGACGCAGGGTGGCACGTTTCGCGGTGCGGCAGTCGGCTCGACGGCCGGGTTTTCCTACGCGGCGACGGTGGTCGAGGTCGTGGTCGATGAAGACACCGGCGCGGTGCGCGTCGAGCGGGTGTGGGTCGCGCACGACTGCGGCCGGGCGATCAACCCGCTTGCCGTAGAAGGACAGGTGCAGGGCGCCGTGTGGATGGGCATGGGCCAGGCGTTGAGCGAGGAGACGCAGTACCACGAGGGTCTGCACCTGCGTCCCAACATGCTCGACTACCGCATCCCCACCATCGTCGAGTCTCCGCCGATCGAGGTGCACCTGGTCGAAAGCCTCGACCCGCTCGGCCCGTTCGGCGCAAAGGAAGCGAGCGAAGGCGCGATCCACAGCTTCGCGCCTGCGCTCACCAATGCGATCTTCGATGCGATCGGCATTCGTCTGAACGATTTGCCGGCTTCGCCCGATCGCGTACTCGGTGCGATCGTCGCACGGCAGCGCGAGGAGCGACTGCGCAGGGCCGTCGCGGCGGCGAAAGGTTGACGACGTGCAGCCGTTTGCCCTGCAGCGCCCGACGCGTATCGAGGAGGTGACCGCGCTGCTCGCGGCCGAGCCCGGCGCGCGCCTGCTGGCGGGCGGGACGGATCTGATTCCAAATCTTCGCCGCGGTATAGAGCAGCCGCCGCTGCTGGTCGATCTGAGCCATGTCGGCGGATTCGCCGACGTGATGATCAGTGATGCCGGACTGGCGCTCGGCGCCGGCGCGACCCTCGCCCGGCTCGCCAACGATGCGCACATCGTGCGTCACTACCGCGCGCTCGGCGAGGCAGCACAGGCGATCGCCGGCCCGGGGCACCGCAGCGTGGCCACGCTTGGTGGCAATCTGTGTCTCGATACACGCTGCGTTTTTTACAACCAGAGCCAGTGGTGGCGCGCGGCGAATTCGTACTGCCTCAAGCGCGGCGGAGACACGTGCCACGTCGCGCCGCAGGGGGATCACTGCCACGCCGCGTTCAGCGGCGATCTGGCACCGGCATTGATCGCGCTGGGTGCCGAGGTCGAACTTGTGTCCGTACTTGGCGCACGCCGGATTGCGCTTGCCGATCTGTATCGCGACGACGGTGCTGCGCACCTTGCGCTGGTGCGCGGCGAATTGCTGGCACAGGTTTACGTTCCGACGCCGCGGCCGACGGGTACGTCCGGCTATCGCAAGGCGCGCATCCGTGGCGCCATGGACTTTGCGCTGGCGGGCGTTGCGATCGCCCTGTGCCAACAGGAAGGGCTGCTGGCTGAAATCCGGGTCGCCCTGACCGGCACCAACGTGCGGCCGCTCCTGCTCGACGCAACTCAGGCGCTGCTGGGCAAACCGGTCAATGATGAACTCGTCAAGGCGCTCGGCAAGCTGGTTCAGAAGCAGGTGAGCCCGATGCGCACGACAGTGACACCGTCCAATCACCGCCGGCTGGTGGCAGCGGTGCTGGCGCAGCGGCTGCTGCGCGAACTGGCCGACATGACCGGGATACCCGCCGCCCCTTGAGTTGCATCAAGGCCGCCGCGGTCGTATATATGGTAATTTGGTACCGAAATACCGATTAAGGGGACCAATGAACGTCAGGACGGCCTTCGCGCGCCAGGTGAGCCGCGCGCTCCACGACGAGCATCGCGCCAATCTGGACCTGCTGTCCCGGGTCGAACAGGTGTTCGCGCACAGGAGTGCCCGCGACGCCACGCTGGCCACTGTCTTCGGGCGGCAGATCGAATACGAACTCTCACGCCACTTCAACTTCGAGGAGCGTGCTCTCTTTCCGCGCCTGTCCGACGCCGGCGCCGGTGACCTCGCCAACGTGTTGTGCGAGGAACATGAGACGATCCGCAACGTGGCTGGCGAGCTGCTGCCACTGGCGCGCACGGCCGCCACGCTTGATGATGCCGGTTGGGTGGCGTTCCGGCGTTGCGCGCTCGAAATGGTCGAACGCCTGCGTTCGCATATCGACAAGGAAAACGCGGCGCTGTTGCCGACACTCGACGATGTGCTCGACGTAGACACCGACCGTGAGCTCGCGTTTGCCTACGCGTCGGCCTGACACGAAGGTGGGAGAAGACGGCCATGCAAGTTGCCAGCACGGGCGATACCGTCACGATTCGGCCGCTGACGCGTGATGATCTGGGCGCTGTCGTTGCCATTGATGCGGCGATCGAAGGCCGGCCGCGCCGCGCTTACATCGAGCGCCGCCTTGCGGCTGCGTTGCGCGAGCCGAAGCTGCACGCGCAATTTGCGGCGGCCGATGGCGCGGGTCTCGCCGGTTACATCCTGGCGCGTGTGCTCGAAGGCGAGTTCGGGCGCGTCGAGCCCGGCCTGCGGCTCGAGCTCGTCGGCGTGCGTGCGAACACGCGCGGGCACGGCGTGGGACGGCGGCTCTTCGACGCGCTGGCGCAATGGGCACGCCGGCACGGCATCCGTGACATCCGGACGGCAGCGGAATGGCGCCAGTCGTCGATGCTGCACTGGCTCGACGCGGTGGGTTTCGAGCTGGCGCCCGGCCAGATCATCGACTGCGCGGTCGACGGTGGTGCGTACCGGCCGGAACGCGATGATGTGATCGCACTGGCCGAGGGTCAGGGACCCGGCCGCGAAATCGATTTCAGCGCGCCGGCGGAAAACGATTACGAGCGCCTCGCCCGCGATACCGCCGACGTACGCTCGATGACGCCGGCCGACCTGAAGGAAATCGCGCGGATCGACCGCAACATCATCGGCCGTGATCGCAGCGGCTACATCGCCGCGCGACTGGGCGAGGCGATGCAGGATTCTGCGATCCGTGTGTCTTTGACCGCGCGCAGCGACGGTGTGATCGTCGGCTACCTGATGGCGCGCGCGGACCTCGGTGACTTCGGCCGTACCGAACCGGTGGCGGTGATCGACACGCTGGGCGTGGACCCGGAGTATGCACATCGACGCATCGGGCACGCGCTGATGTCGCAGCTTTTCGCCAACCTCGGCGCCCTGCGCGTCGAACGGGTGGAGACGGTCGTTGCGCATCGGGCCTTCGATCTGCTTGGCTTCTTCTACGACTGCGGGTTCGCGCCCTCGCAGCGCCTGCCGTTCGCGCGCCGACTTGATTGAACATGACCTCGCAAGTCTTGCCGCATCGCGTGCCCTTCACCCTGAGCCAGTCAGAGGGGGTACCGGTACGTGGTTCGTGTTTCGACAGAGCCTGTCCTGGACCTGTCGAAGGGCTCAACCCGGACGGGTGCGGCGATTCATGCGGATTCGCCTCTGAACCGCGTGAGATCGATGATTGACGACGCCGCCGTGCGCGAAGCGCTGCGCCGGGTCGATGATCCCGAGGCGGGGATGAACATCGTCGACCTCGGTCTCGTCTACGGCATCGAGACCGGCGACAACGCGGTGCGGGTCGACGTCACGATGACCACCGCAGCGTGCCCGATGGCGGACATGATCGTGGACCAGGCCCGCGATGTCATCAAGGCGATCGTGCCGCCAGACACGGCAGTCGAAGTGCGACTGGTATGGGATCCGCCGTGGACACCCGACAAGATGACCGGCATCGCCCGGGAGCACTTCGGCTGGGCGCGGTGAAGAGTGAGGCGGCGGGCCGCGGCGGCCTGCCGCCGCTTGCGCGCACGCCGCTGCTGATCCTCGGCTTCATCGGCCTCATCGTCGGCGTCGGCGCCGGGCTCGCACGCCTCGGATGGCACATGCCGGAGCTTGCCGCATCGGCGGCCGCGTTGCACGGGCCGCTGATGATCTGCGGGTTCTTCGGCGTCGTGATCTCGCTTGAGCGCGCCGTCGCGATCGGGCGCCTGTGGGCGTATGCGGCTCCGCTGCTTGCCGGTGTCGGCACCGTCCTCGTCGTGCATGCGGCGACGTCGGTGGCGGCGTGGCTCTACGTTGCCGCGAGCGGCGTCCTGCTCATCGCGTCGCTCGACATCCTGAACCGGCAGCGCGCAATGTTCACGCTCACGATAGCGCTGGGCGCAGCGTGCTGGTGTGTTGGCAACGCGTTGTGGACCGCGGGCGCGGCGACGCACGAAGTGGTCACCTGGTGGCTGGCGTTCCTGATCCTGACCATCGCCGGCGAGCGGCTGGAGCTTTCGCGCTTTCTGCCGCCGTCGCGCGTGGCGCGCAATGTGTTCGCGTTGCTGCTGCTCGTCGTCGGTGCGGGCTTGCTCGGTGCGCAGCGCGCGTGGGGGACACCGGTCTTCGCCGCCGGTCTTCTCGGATTGTCGCTGTGGTTGCTGAAGCAGGACATTGCAAGGCGCACCGTGCGCAAGGCCGGGCTGACGCGCTTCATTGCGGTGTGTCTGCTGTCGGGTTACGTCTGGCTCTTGCTCAGTGGCGCGATCATTCTTGCCGCCGGCGGTCTCGCGCCTGGATCACCGTCCTACGACGCGGCGCTGCACGCGGTCGCGCTGGGTTTCGTGTTCTCGATGGTGTTCGGCCATGCGCCCATCATTTTTCCCGCGGTGCTGCGCGTGGCGGTGCCGTATCACGCCACGTTCTACCTTCCGCTGGCGCTGCTGCATGCGTCGCTCATGCTGAGGCTGGCCGGCGACGCTGCCGGGCAGTTCGAGTGGACGCGTGCCGGCGGACTGGCGGGTGCGGTCGCGCTGCTCGCATTCGTCATCAGCACCGTCAGTGCGGTCATGCGCGGACGGGCGGCCCGCGCGCCAGATTGAAGCAGACGCGAGATCGTCGCGCGGCCGGTGCGCGCTGCGAATCAGATCGGCTGCAGTGGCTGTGCGCGCGGCAGACTCGGTTGCACGAGCGCGCTTCCGTACAGGACGAGATAGATCACGAACGGGCAGGCCCACAGCAGCGCCGCTGCCGCGACCGCCCAGAAGCCCAGGCCGTGCACGGTCGCCGCCAGGCGCATCAGCGCGGCGGCAAACATCATCAGGTAGGCAACGCGCATCGGCATCGTGACCTCGAGCACGCGACCTGTGTGGCGCAGCGCGACGCGGTTCATCAATCCGAGCATCATCATCCCGAGGCCGCCGACGGTGAATGCGTGCAGCCACGCGACTGCGGGCACGATGCCGGTCAGCTCCGCCGCGGCCTTCAGCAGCAACGCGATGACGAGCCAGGCGAACGCCAGGTGCAGCACGAAGACCAGCGGTTGATCGGCGACGAGCCAGCCGCGCCAGCGCGCGGTGCGATACGCCTGCACGGCCGTGCAGATCAAGGCTGCAGCGCCGACCGACGCCGTCGACCCGCCGCCCAGATCGAGCACGGCCAGCAGCACCACGCAGACAACGGCGGCAGCTTCGAGCGCCATGCTGAAAGACGGCTGATCGCCGCGACCGAGAGCGCGCAGCGCGTTGCCGGTAAAGACGGGTACGAGCACGCCACCCTTGAGCAGGAACAGCACGATCACCGCGTACGCGCCGGCGAGCAGAGATTGCGCTGCCCGGGCCGCATCGGCGCGGAGGATGAAAGCGTGGTAGGCGAGGTTGGCCGCCGCGAGCGCCAGCAGGATCGGCAGCAACAGCAGGTAAAGACGATTGCGCACGCGCAAGAGCTGCGGCACGAGCATCACCGCGAGCACCGGCAGCAGCAGCGCATCGGCCAGCGCGACGCCCCACGGCGATATCCAGGGCGCGGCCCAGAAGGCCGCGCGACCGAGCAGCCACAGCGCTGCCAGCAGGGCGAGCCGGGAACCGCTCGTTTCAGGTGTGCCGGCCCAGCTCGGCAACGCGGTGAGCACGGTGCCGATAATGATCGCCATCGCGAAACCAAACAGCATCTCGTGGCCGTGCCAGAGTTGTGGCGTGGTCGCCGCGTGCAGATCGACGGTGCCGACCAACGCGCCGGCGCCACCCGTGATCACGAGCGGCGCATACAGTGCGCCGAGCAGATAGAACGGCCGGAACGCGCTCACCCAAACGGGCGCAGAAAACTTCGTCGTCGGTGCCGACATTCGCAGCCTACGCGGCCCGGGCGACCGGCGTGCTCCCGCGCGCGAAGGCCGCGATCAGCTCAGTCCGGCGCCGGCGGGCCGCGTCTGCGTTGCGTTGCCTGACCGGGCCGTAGCCGCGAATGCGCTCAGGCAACGCTGCGATTTCGACGGCGGTCGCCAGATTGTCCGCTCGCAGTTTGCCAAGAATCGCGGTCAGCGTCGCTTCGTATTCGGCGATCAATGCGCGATCAAGTCTTCGCTCGCGGCCGTTGCGAAACGGGTCGAGCCACGTGCCGCGCAGCCGTTTCATTGCGGCGAGCAGACGCAGCGCGTGCCGTATCCATGGTCCGTAGGAACGCTTGACCGGCTCGCCGGTACGCGGGTCGATGCGGGCGAGACCCGGAATGGCCAGATGCAGGCGGACGCGCAGGTCGCCTGCGAACGTGTTCTGCAGCGCCGTGGCGAACTGTCCGTCGCTGAAGAGGCGCGCGACCTCGTATTCGTCCTTGCAGGCGAGCAGCTTGAACCAATTGCGCGCGACGGCTTCGCAAAGTTGCGAACTGCCGGGTGCGACGCGTTGCTCGATCGCCTGCACGCGCTCCACGAATTGGCCATAGCGCTGCGCGTAGTGCTCATCGTGATAGGCGACAAGATATGCGCGCCGGCGCGCGATGATTTCAGCCAGACTCTGCGACAGCCGGCGCGTGGCAGGCACATGTTCGGCATCCTGCGCAATGCGCTCCATGGCTGCGGGGTCCCAGGCGGCACGGCGCCCGCAGTCGAAGGCAAGCAGATTGTCTGCAACCGCAACACCGTTGAGTTCAATTGCGCGAAGAAGCGCCGCGCGCGTCACCGGTACCCGGCCGAGCTGCCATGCATAGCCCAGCAGGAACACGTTGGTACCGATCGAATCGCCGAGCAGCAGCGAAGCCAGGCGCGTGGCGTCAAGGAATTGCACGTGCGCGGCGCCGACGGTGTCGCGCAACGCCTCGACAGCGGCGTCGAGCGGCAACGCGTGATCCGGGTGACGCACCATGTCGCCGGTGATCGTCGGCGCCGTATTGACGACGGCGCGGGTCGCACCGCTTTTCATCTTCGCCAGCGCATCGGGGCTTGCGGCGACCAGTAGGTCGCAGCCGAGCACGGCGTCGGCCGCGCCGGTGGCGATCCGCGTTGCGTGCAGTTCAGGCTGGCTGCGGGCAACGCGCACGTGCGAGAGCACGGCGCCGCCTTTCTGCGCCAGTCCGGTCATGTCGAGCACCGTGACGCCGTTGCCGTCGATGTGCGCCGCCACGCCGATCAGTGCGGCGATCGTCACCACACCGGTGCCGCCGACGCCCGTGATCAGCAGGCTGTAGGGCGAGTCGAGTGCCGGCAATGTCGGCTCGGGCAGGTCGGCCGCGTCGCCGGCGACCGCAGCGTGCGCACGTCGCAGCGAACCCCCCTCGACGGTGACGATGCTCGGGCACAGGCCAGCGAGGCAACTTTCATCGAGGTTGCAGGTGAATTGATCGATTGCGTACTTGCGGCCGAACTCGGTGGCGACCGTCACCACCGACAGGCAATTGGACTTCGTGCTGCAGTCGCCGCAGCCCTCACACACGAGTTCGTTGATGAATACGTGGCGCTTCGGCTCAGGCAGGATGCCGTGCTTGCGCCGGCGACGCTTCTCGGCCGCACAGGTCTGATCGAAGATCAGCGCCGTCACACCCGGTGTCGCCCGCAATTCGCGCTGCACCGTGTCCAGGTCGTCGCGCGCGCGGATCTGCACGCCCGGCGCGAAAGCGGCATCGCGCGGGTACTTGTCCGGATCGTCGCTCAACACCACGATGCGCTGCAGACCTTCGGCCTCGAGCTGGCGCGTGACCTGCGGCACGGTGAGCGGGCCATCGACCGGCTGCCCGCCGGTCATCGCCACCGCGTCATTGAACAGAATCTTGTACGTGATGTTGACGCGTGCAGCGATCGCCGCGCGGATCGCCAGCAGGCCCGAGTGGTGGTAGGTGCCGTCGCCCATGTTGGCGAACACGTGTTGCGTGCCCGAATGCTCGGCCATGCCGAGCCAGGTCACGCCCTCGCCACCCATCTGGCTCACGGTGAGCGTGTCGCGCTCCATCCAGGTCGCCATCAGATGGCAGCCCACTCCGCCGAGCGCGCACGAGCCCTGTGGCACGCGGGTCGAGCGATTGTGCGGGCAGCCGGAGCAGAAGTACGGCGTGCGCGCTGCCACGTGCAGTCGCACGGGTGCCTGTTCCTTGGCCTGCAGAAAGGCAAGGTGCCGCTGCATCTTCTCCGACGTATGGAAGCGGCCAATGCGCGCCGCGATTGCGCGCGCCGCGAGTGCCGGGGTGAGTTCGCCCGTGGGCGGCAGCAGCCATCGACTATGCGGCGCTGGCCATTCGCCGCTCTCGTCGAACTTGCCGACCACCCGGGGACGCACATCGTCGCGCCAGTTGTACAACTGCTCCTTCAGCTGGTACTCGATGATCTGGCGCTTCTCCTCGACGACGAGGATCTCTTCCAGTCCTTCCGCAAAGTGGCGCACGCCGTCGGCTTCGAGCGGCCACGCCATGCCGACCTTGTACAGGCGCAGCCCGATGTCGCGCGCCACGCGTTCATCGATGCCCAGATCGTGCAGCGCCTGGCGCACGTCGAGCCACGCCTTGCCGCAGGCGATGATGCCCAGCCGCGGCCGCGGTGCATCCCATTCCAGCCGGTTCAGGTGATTGGCGCGCGCATACGCGACCGCCGCGTACACCTTGAACTCCTGCATCCGGTGTTCCTGCGCGCGCGGCGGATCGGGCCAGCGGATGTGGACACCGTCAGCGGGCAGGGTGAAATCGGTCGGCACGGCGACCTGCACGCGTTGCGCATCGATCGCGATCGTGGCCGAGCTTTCGACCGTATCCGAGGTCGTCTTCATCGCCACCCAGCAGCCCGAGTAGCGCGACATCGCCCAGCCGTGCAGGCCAAGGTCGAGGTAATCCTGCAGATCGGCGGGTGCCAGCACCGGAATCGCACAGGCGGACAAGACGTGCTCGCTCTGGTGCGCCACCGCCGAGGAACGCGCACTGTGATCGTCGCCGGCGATCAGCAACACGCCACCGTGCTTCGAAGTGCCCGCGTAGTTGGCATGCTTGAAGACGTCGCCGCTGCGATCCACGCCGGGACCCTTGCCATACCAAAGCGCGAAGATGCCGTCGCGCCGCGCGCCCGGCATCAGGTGTAGCTGCTGCGTGCCCCAGATCGCCGTGGCGGCAAGGTCTTCGTTGACGCCGGGATGAAACGTGATGTCATGCGCCTGCAGATGCGTACGCGCCTCATGCAGCGCGGTGTCCAGTCCGGCGAGCGGTGAGCCGCGATAGCCGGAGATGTAGCCCGCCGTCTGCAGTCCCGCGGCGACGTCGCGCTGATGCTGCAGCATCGGCAAACGCGCCAGTGCCTGCACGCCCGTCATGAAGACACGGCCGTGCTCCAGTGTGTATTTGTCTTCCAGCGAGACGCTTGTGAATCTCATGTTCCTGCCCGCCGGCGGCAGACGTTCCCGCACCCGCGGGAACGTCTGCTGAAGATCAACCGCCGATTTTCATCAATCGCGCACGAGCGCGAACTTGCCGTCCTTGACTGTGATCAGCGCCTGGCCGCGCTGGTCGAAGCCGGAATGGTCCTGCGCAGTCACGTTGACCACGCCCTGCGACGTGACCATGTCGCGCGTCGCCTCCAGCGCATCACGCAGTGCCGCGCGAAACTCCGCCGTGCCGGGTTTGCCCTTCCTCGCCGCTTCCGGAATCGCGCGCGACAGCAGCATGCCGGCGTCGTAGACGCCGGCACCGAAGATCGGCGGCTTGGCGCCGAAGAGCCGGTCGTAGCTGGTGACGAACTCGAGCGCGACCTTCTTGGTCGGCACGCTGTCGGCGATCTCGTCGAGCACCAGCAGCATGGGCCCGACGATCAGCGCGCCTTCGACCTTCTTGGCGCCGATCTGCGTGAAGGCACCTGAGGCCGATCCGTGCGTGTGATAGATCGCACCCTTGTAGCCGGCATCGACGAGCTGCATGTGCGGAAGCGCCGCACCCGCGGCCACACCGGCAACGAGGATCGCATCGGGCCTGGCGGAGATCAGCTTGGCGACCTGGCCCGTGACGCTGGTGTCCTGGCGCGAATAGCGCTCGTTGGCGACGATATTGATGCCGGCCTTCTGCGCCATTGGCGCAAAGGTCTTGTACCAGTTCTCGCCGTAGGGATCGTTGTAGCCGACGAAACCGATCGTCTTCACCCCGCGCTTGGTCATCGCGGCAATCAGCCCTTCGCTGATGACGTCATCATTGGGGTGGGTCTTGAACACCCAGCGCTTCTTGTCGTCCATCGGCAACACGACGGCCGACGTGCCGACCGGCGCCAGCATCGGTGTCTGTGACTCGGCCATGACCTGCAGCACACCCATCGCATTCGGCGAGCCGCTCGGTCCGATCAGTGCATCGATCTGGTGCTCGGAGATCAGTTTCTTGACAAGCTGAACGCTCTGCGTCGGATCGCTGGCGTCGTCGTACACGATGTACTCGATCGCCAGGTCGCCCGCCTTCTTCGGCAGCAGCGCCACCGCGTTCTTCTGCGGGATGCCGACAAACGCAGTCGGGCCGGTGGACGAACAGATCACGCCGATCTTGACCTGTGCGAGCGCAGGCACGGTGGGAACGACGGATAACGAAGCGGCCAGCGCAAGCGCCGGCAGAAGAGCGGTGACTGGGTTCAGTTTCATTGTGTTTCCTCCTTCGATGCGGACGAAAGCTTCAGATGCCTGTCACGTGTCTTCACTCACCCCGTCCTACGGAAATCGGGCTTGCGGCCTTCCTGATTGGCCTGGATGCCCTCGCGTGCTGCGGCGGTGCAGGCACTCGTGGCGAACGCGCGGTAGCCGATCTCGAGCGCATCCGCAAGTGACGGCGCCGCCGCCGCCGCGCGCACGGCGTCTTCCAGGATCGACAACACTGCGCGGCTCAAGACCTGGCCGCTGGCCGATATCGGTTCGATCGACGCCAGGGGTGCAATCGATATCGGCGTGGCCGCGATCGTCGCGCGCCGGTTCACGAGTGCAGGCACGCGTGCGATCGCCCGATCGATCAGGTCGCCGATGTTGTCGGCGAGCTCATCGACGATGCCCAGCTCGTTGGCGCGCGAAGCGGTAAGCCGCTCCGCGCGACGAAGCATGCCGTGAAAGATCGTCGCCGCGGCAGGCCAACGGCGGTACGGCACCACCATGGCGCCAATGCCCGGCACGATACCGAGCGTGATCTCGGGCAGCTGCAACCAGGCATCGCGCATCGCGACGATGCCGTGGCAGCGGATTGCCAACTCGAGTCCGCCCCCGAGCGCCATGCCATTCAATGCGGCGACCACCGGTTTCTTCATCGTGTCCAGATGCACCAGCAGGCGCGAGCAGTCGCGCGCGTACTGCGCGGAAGCCTCGGCATCGCCGAGCATCGACGGAAAGCGGCCGATGTCGGCGCCGGCGCAGAACGCGCGCGCACCAAAGCCGGTGATGACGAAACCTCGGACGGCCGCATCGCTTTCGCAGCGGCGGATCAGCGCCAGAACTTCGTCCGTCATCTCGTCGTGCAGCGCGTTGAGCGCTTCCGGCCGGCGCAGCGTGATGACCTTGACGTCGCCGACGTCGTCGACCAGGACGTGGCGCAGGAAGTTCTGGTACTCGGCAAGCGGGCGCTTCGGCATCGGCATGCCAGTCCGCTCGGTAGCAAAGCGCTTGAGAATGCGCTGCGATTCGTCGGCGCCGAGATCGCGCATCAGGTCGAGCGGGCCGTTCCTGAAACCGAGCGCCAGCTTGCAGCCGAGATTCAGGTCGGCCGGCGCGCCGATCGCTCGATCGAGGATATCGACCGACTGCGAGAACAGCACGCCAAGCAGGCGGTCGCGAACCAGGTCGCCCGTGGCTGCGCTTGTCTCCACCCGCTTGCCGGGTGCAACCGTGACCCAGTTATCGACCGAGCGGAAGATCGGTGCCGGACGATAGTGTTCGCCTTCCTCGTTGGCCTGCAAGGTGTTGGTCTCGGTGATGATCGGATTGCCACGCGCGAGATTGAGCACGAAGAACGGGCCGGCGTGCACATAGGCACCCGCTGTGCTGTCGATCTCGGCGGCGACGGCGCGATCGAGAAGCAGCGCGGCCTCGTTGCACCAGTTGTCGAACACGCGATCGAGCATGAAGCACACCGCATCGGCCGTCACCAGCGGCACCTTGCCGGTGATTGCGAACAGCCAGCGCAGGTACTCGAGCACCTCGCGGCCGGTCATTTCCCAATCGATCACCTCCACGACCGGATTGCGCCAGGCGGGCGCGAAGAAGTGCGTTACGGTGGCGCGTTCCTTGTGCTGCAGTTCGGCGAAGATGCGCGCTGCCGGAAGCGAACTCGTGTTCGACGTGATCAACGTCTGCGCGGAAACGATGCCCTCGAGCTGCGCGAAGATGCGCCGCTTGAGCCCAAGGTTCTCGGTTGCCGCTTCGATCACCCAGTCGCAGTCGGCAAGCTGCGCGTACTCCTGCGTGGTGACGATATTGGCAGTGACCGCCGCGGCCTGCGCCTCTTTCATCTTGCCGCGCGCGACCGCCTTGCGCGCATAGTCATGGCAGCGCGCCAACGCGCGCTCGAGCGGCGCTTGGGCAACGTCGACCAGCGTCAGGCGGATCTGCGGCAGCGCGCTCTTCAGGTAGTAGCCGATGTCGGGGCCGATGGTGCCGGCGCCGATGATCGCGACGTGCCGCGGCAGCGGACGCTTCGGCGTGCGCAGCAGCGGGTTGGCGAAGACTTTATCCATACTTGATTCCCAACGCGCGATCGAACACGATCCCGTCCGTCGATAGTCGCTCGATCTCCGCGGTGGCGACGCTGGCCTCGCGCAGAACGGCCCGTGTGTGTTCGCCATAGTGCGCCGGAAAGCAAAGCTCTCCTGCCGTGCCGGGCAGATCGACGGCCATCGGCTGCATGCGCACTTCCTTTCCGCTCGGCGTGCGCGTGCGCGTCACCCGGCTGGCAATCGCGGGCAGCGCGCGCACCGCGGGAATGTCGTGAATCGGTGCGTGCGGGATCGTTGCCTGGCGGAAATCGGCGGCGATCTCGGAGGTCGCGAAGCGCCGCGTCGCGGCAGCCATGTCGCGGTGGATCGCCTCGCGCTCCTTGTGCCGGCCTTCGTTGGTCACGCGCACCGGGTTGCCGACCGCCGCGAATTTCGGAATCTCCGTGAGCCGCTTCCATTGCACGTCGGAGCCGATCGCCATGTAGATGAACCCGTCGGCGGTCGGATAGACGTTGGTCGGGATGAACTTGCGGTGTTCGTTGCCGCAGCGAGTGATCTCGTTCGGCTGGCAGTCAAAGTCGAGCAAGGGCAGGGTGGTGATGAGCCACGACGCGGCTGCCTGCAGCATCGACACATCGATACGCCTGCCTTTGCCGCTCTCGGCGCGCTCGAGCAGTGCCAGCATCACATTGGCATACACCTCGTCGCCGGCCTTCAGATCCACCAGTGGCACGCCCGAGAGTGTCGGCGGGCCATCGACTGGCCCAGTCAGTTCCATGTAGCCGACCATCGCCTGGATCACCGGGTCGTATCCGGGCGCATCCGGATACTCGGGCCCCATCGCCGAGATGCCGGCCCAGATCAGATCGGGTTTCGCCGCCGCAAGTGTGTCGTAATCGATGCCGAGTTGCGCGTAGCGGCGCGGCACGGTGTTGCAGCAGAAGACATCGACGTCCAGCTCGACCAGCAGCCGCCGCAACAGCGCCTGGCCGTCCCTGTGTTTCAGATTGATCGCAATCGCCTCCTTGCCGACGTTGGGCGCGATGAAATAACTACGCCGGTCGTCGTCGACCACGCGGCCGCCGATGTAGCGATTGGGATCGCCGGGCAGGCCTTCGCCACTCGGTGTGGACTCGATGCGGATCACGCGCCAGCCGAGCTGGGCAAAGCGCAGCGTCGCGTACGGCAGCGCCAGCGCCTGCTCCATCGACAGCACGGTGCAGCGCTTCATTCAGGTTTCCACGGCTTCCAGTACAGCTTTTCGGCGCTGCCGTGCAGGGCGCGATAGACCTTCTCAGGTGTGAAAGGCAGCTCGTAGATGCGCACGCCGGTGGCGTTCTCGATCGCATTCGCCGTCGCCGCCGCGATGCAGATCGCCGGCGCCTCGCCCACACCCTTCGCACCTTGCGGGCCTTCGCCGTCCATCGATTCGATGAACGAGACGTCGATCTCGGGAATCTCCGGTGCCGTGACGAGCTTGTAGTCGCGGAAACTCGGGTTGCGCATCCGCCCCTCTTCGATCATCAGGTTCTCGGTCAGCGCATAGCCCTGTCCCATCACGACGCCGCCTTCGATCTGGCCTTCGATGCCGAGACGATTGAGCACACGGCCAACATCGTGCGCGCCGGTCACGCGCGTCATCTTCACGATGCCGGTGTCGGTATCGACCTCGACCTCGACCACCTGCGTGGCCCACGCGTACGCCGCGGAGACGTCGCCCTTGAAGCCCTTGTCCTGGTGCTGGCTCGGTGGCTCGTAGTAGAAGGTCGTCATCACCAGCTCGGCCTTATCGCTGAAGTGCAGGCTTCGCATCAGCCGCGCCAGGTCGATCAGCGGCTCGCCGCTGGCGGCGCGCACGATGTGGCCGCCGCGCAGAGTGAGGTCGCCTTCCGCGCATTCGAATTTCTTCGCCGCCGCGGCGAGGATCTTTGCCTTGGCCTTCTTCGCCGCGCCGATCGCCGAGTTGCCGGCGATGAACGTCGTGCGCGACGCATGCACGCCGACATCCCAGGGCGTGATGTCGGTGTCGTTGTTGACCACGGTCACCGACGAGATCGGCAGGCCGAGCTCCTCGCACACGAGCTGCGACAGCACGGTCTCCGAACCCTGGCCGATTTCAGAGGCGCCGGTGATCAGCGTCACGTGGGCGAAGTCGTCGATCTTCAGGATCGTGCCGCAGCCATCCGATGGATAGATCTTGGCGCCGCCGCCCACATGCAGCATCGATGCGATACCGATGCCACGCTTGATCGGGCCCGACTTGTCGCGCGCCGCGACGCACTCGCGCCGCTTCCGTTGATAATCGCTGCGCGCGGCCGCGGTCTTCAGGCAGTCCTGGAAGCCGCAGCTCTTGAACGACATCCCCTGGCCGGTGACTTCGCCGGGCACCTGCGCGTTCTTCAGGCGGAACTCGAGCGGGTCCATGCCGATCGCCTCGGCCAGCTTGTCCATGTGCGCCTCGACGGCGAACGTGGCCTGCAGGTTGCCGTAGCCACGGAACGATCCGGCGTAGGGGTTGTTGGTGTACACCGCGGTGGTGTGATATTCGCAGTGGGGCACGCGGTACAGCGAGGAGAACGTCTGCATCATCACGAAGGGTGTGGTCGCGCCCCATGAGGTGTATGCGCCGTTGTCGTGCAGCGTGTGCACCTGACGGAAGGTGAGCGTGCCATCGCGCCTGCAGCCCGAGCGCAGCGTCAGCAGCACCGGCTGCCGCGTCGGCGAGGCGAGGAACTCCTCTTCGCGGCTGAACACGAGCTTGACCGGACGCCGCGCCGCGCGGGCGAGGAAAACACAGATCACCTCGAACGGATAGATGTCGAGCTTGGAGCCGAAGCCGCCCCCGATGGGCGGCTGGACGATGCGGATGCGCGCCGGGTCCATGTTCAGGTACTCGGCGAATTCGCGCTTGTGCAGGAACGGCACCTGCGTGTTCGAGTACATCAAGAGGTTGCCGCTGGCATCGAAGTCGGCGATCACGCCCGACACTCCCATGCAGCAGTGCGTGACGTAATGCAGCTTGAACGTGTCCTCGATCACCACATCGGACTGCGACTCGCCCTGCACGACGTCGCCATGGGCGTAGTCGAAGCGCATCGCGATGTTGTCCTTCTTGCCGGCGAACGCGATCGGCACGCCGGGCTTCAGATGCAGGTGGCTGCCATCGGCACCATGCGGCTCGGGGTGGATCAACACGGCATCGGGTTTGATCGCATCGAGCGCGTTGCTGACAACCGGCAGATCCTCGTAGTCGACCTTGATCAGCCGCAACGCCTGCTCGGCGATTTCCTCCGAGTCGGCCGCCACTGCCGCGATCTCGTCGCGCTGGCTGCGCACGCGGTCGCGCTTCAGCGGCAGATGGTCCTTGGCGACGCCGATCGGACGTTGATCCGGCAGATCGGCCGCGGTCAGGACCACGTGGACGCCGGGAAGCCGGCGAGCGGCCGACGTGTCGATGCGCACGATGCGCGCATGCACGCGCGCCGAACGCAGGATCTTCGCGTGCAACTGCCCCGGCAGGTTGATGTCATGGATGTAGCGCGTCTTGCCGCTCGCTTTTTCCGGCGCATCCATCTTTGGAATGCGCTTGCCGATCAGCGTGTCGGGCGCGATGGCGGCGGGTCTGTCGGCGACCTTCATCGGGCTGCTCCCTGTTCAACATGGCTCGCCGACACGATGGCCTCGACGATCTTCTTGTAGCCGGTACAGCGGCACAGGTTGCCCTCGATGCCGCGCTTGACCGCCGCCGCATCGACTTCGGGATGATGTGCGAGCAGGTGGCTCGCCTGCACCATCAGACCCGGCGTGCAGAACCCGCATTGCACCGCGCCGTGCGCGACAAAGGCGTCGCGCAGCGCGTCGGCGCGGGCGTCGCCGGTTAGGCCTTCAATCGTCGTGACTCGACGACCATCGCAGTCGACGGCGAACATCAGGCAGGAGTTCAGCGTCGCGCCGTCGACGATGATCGTGCACGCGCCGCACTCGCCTTCGCCGCAGCCATACTTGGTGCCGGTCAACCCGATCACGTCGCGCAGCATCGCGAGCGCGCTCATGCCGACCTCCACCGTCACCTTGCGCTGCACGCCGTTCAGCGTGAACGCGATGTCATGCTTGAGCGACATGGTCGAGCATCCTCCTGGTCATGTTGCGGATCAGTTCGCGCCGATACCAGGCCGACGCGCGCACGTCGTCGATCGGCTTGACTTCGTCGTATGCGGCCTGTGCGGCGGCGTCGATCGTGGCGCGGTCCAGCGGGCGTCCTTCCAATGCGGCCTCCGTGCGCGACGCGCGCACGGGTGTGGGCGCCACCGCGCCGAAGGCGACGCGCACCTGCGTCAGCACGCCGTCACGGCGGGCTCCCGCGATGCCGATCGAGATTGCCGAGATATCGAGCGCCGGGCGCGCGCCGAACTTGAAGAAGCGTGCGAAGTGGTTCGCGGGTGGCAGCGGGAGGCGCACGCCGGTCAGCAGCTCGGAGGGCATGCGCTGGGTCTTGCCCGGTCCGACAAAGAAGTTCGCGAGCGGCATGCGACGCACCAACATCTCGCCATTCGGTTTGGCCGCCAGCTCGGCGTCGGCGTCGAGCACCAGCAGCGGTATCAACATGTCACCCGCCGGCGAGGCATTGTTGATGTTGCCGCCGAGCGTGGCCGCGTTGCGGATCTGATCGCTGGCGAAGTGGTCACCGGCCTCGACCAGCACCGGAAAGAATTCCTGCACCAGCGCGTCGTGCATGATTTCGGTGACGGTGGCGAGCGCACCCATGCGGATCGCGTTGCCGTCACGCGTGATCCCCTTCAGTTCCGACACCCGCTGAATGTTCATCAGCGTCGGCTTGAATTTCAGCCGCCCGCTCTGGCTTTGCGGCATCACGTCGGTGCCGCCGGCCAGCACCGTCACTTCACTCAGCCGCAGGCATTCGAGTGCCTGAGTCAAGCTGGTGGGCGCGACATACTGCTCAATGGGATTCATTTCGACTCATCCTAGAAACGCACGGGCTCCATGTAGCGCCCGAACACCGCCACCATCTGGTTCGTGATCTCGCCGACGCTGGCGTAGGCGTTCACCGCGTCGACGATCGCCGGCATCAGGTTGACGCCGGAGCGCGCATCGCTCGCGACGCGTTGCAGCGCGAGTGTCACGGCGGCGTTGTCGCGTTCGGCGCGTGTGCGGTTCAACCCCGCGATCTGCGCGCGCGTGTCGTCTTCGTTGTACGGGTGATACTGCACTGGATGCTCGGCATCGTCGTGGCTGCGATAACGGTTGACGCCGACCTTCGGGAACCGGCCCGACTCGATATCGCGCTGCATCTTGTACGCCTGCGCGGAGACCCTGGCCTGAACGACGCCCTCGGACACGAGCTTGACGATGCCGCCCTCGGCGTCCGTTTCGACCATGATGCGCTCCATGTCCGTGCGCATCTGGTTGGTCAGCGTCTCGATGTAGTACGAGCCGCCGAGCGGATCGACCGTGTCCGTGAGGCCCATTTCCTCGATCAGCAGCTGCATCGTGCGCAGCGAAATACGCTGCGCGTATTCGGTCGGGATCGTGTAGGCCTCATCAAAGCAGCACAGCGCCATCGTCTGCGCACCCGACAGTGCCGAGATCAGCGCGTAGTACGCGCCGCGCACAATGTTGTTCTCCGGCTGCTCCAGCGTCAGGCCGCCACCGCCGCCGCCGGCGATCATGCGCAGCCACATCGACCCGGGCTGCGTCGCACCGTACTGCTCCTTCATGATCTTCGCCCACAGGCTGCGACCGGCGCGGAACTTGGCGACCTGCTCGAAGATGTTGCCGAAGATGTTGAAGTTGTACGATAGGCGACCGGCAAATTCGTCCACCGACAGGCCGCGTTTGATGACTTCGTCGGCGTACGCCTTGGCGATGCAGAACGCGTACGCCATCTCCTGCGTCGGTGTCGCGCCTGACTCGCGTATGTGATACCCGCACACCGACACCGGGCTGTACTTCGGCGCGTGCGCCGCGCAGTACTCGATCGTGTCGCCCACCAGCCGCATGGACGGCGGCACCGGAAAGATCCAGGTGCCGCGACCGATGAACTCCTTCAGGATGTCGTTCTGCGCGGTTCCCCGCAAGCGCTTCAGGTCATAGCCGCGCTTTTTCGCCATCGCCAGGTACATCGCAATCAGGATGGCCGCAGCGCCGTTGATCGTGAGCGACACCGTGATCTTGTCCAGATCGATGCCGTCGAAGGCGACCTCGAAGTCGCGCAACGTGTCGACCGCCATGCCCACGCGCCCGACCTCACCCTCGGCCTGCGGGTCGTCCGAGTCCAGCCCACACTGCGTCGGCAGGTCGAAGGCGACGTTCAACCCTGTCTGCCCGTGGGCGATCAGGTACCTGAAGCGCTGGTTGGTGTCGGCCGCGTTGCCAAAGCCCGTGTACTGCCGCATCGTCCACGGCTGCTTGCGGTACATCAGCGGATGGATGCCGCGTGTGAACGGGTACTGCCCGGGCAGGCCGAGCATCGACAGGCCGCCGCTCTTGTCGACATCGTCGGCGGTGTAGAGCGGCTGGATGGCGATGCCCGATTCGTTGACTCGCGGTTCGAGTTCGCTTGGCTGGTCGCGTTTCATGATGCGTTGGCCTTGATGTAGTCGCAAATCTCGTCCAGCTTCGAACCGGTACGAAAGATCCCCTTGAATCCCAGCGCGCGCAGCGCGTCGTGATCCTGCGGCGGGAGATTGCCGCCGATGATCCACAGCTTGTCATCCAGCCCCGCTTCCTCGAGCAAGGGCTTCAGGCGCCGGCAGAAACTCAGGTGCGAGCCGGCCATGCTCGACAGCGCAATCACGTCGACGTCTTCCTGCAGGGCGATGCGCGTGATCTGCTCCGGGGTCTGGCGCAGTCCGGTGTAGATCACCTCGAAACCGGCATCCCGCATCGCGCGCGCAACCACCTTGGCGCCCTGATCGTGGCCGTCGAGGCCGGGCTTGGCCAGCACGATCCGGATTCTCCTCTGGCCGGTCATGCCGTCACCTCCTTGGCAATGATGAGTTTCAGGATCTCGCTCGTGCCGCCGCCGATCAGCGTGAAGCGCACGTCGCGCAGATAGCGCTGCACCGGGTATTCCATCGCGTAGCCGTAGGACGCCAGCACGCGCGCGGCCTGATCGCACACGCGCGCCGCGGTTTCGCTGGCAAAGAGCTTGCACATCGCCGCCTCGGCGTGGTGCGGGCGATCGTTGTCGCGCAACCAGGCGGCGTAGTGCACGAGGTGGGTCGCGGCTTCGAGTTCGGTCGCCATCTCGGCCAGCTTGAACTGGATCGCCTGGAAGCGGTCGATGGGCTTGCCGAACTGCTTGCGCTGCCCCGCGTAGCGCACGCTTTCGGCGAGCGCGGCCCGTGCCACGCCGAGCGCCATCGCACCGGTGATGATGCGGATCTCGGCGAGCGTCTTGCGCAAATGGCTCTCGCCGTCGCCTTCTTCCTGCGACAGGCGGTGGCTGTCGGGAACGAAGCATTCGTCGAACGCTACCTCCGACGTCGGCAGCGCCCACACGCCCATCTTGTGGATCGCCCGTCCAACGACCAGACCCTGGCACGAACGTTCGACCAGAAAGATCGTGAGCTTCTTCGCTTCGCCGGCGCGCGCAAACACGGTGAAGAAATCCGCCACGGGCGCCGACGTGATCCAGGTCTTCTGGCCGCCCAGCAGATAGCCGCCGTCGACCTTCTTCGCGAACGTGGCGATGCCGTCGAGATCGGAGCCGGCATTCGGTTCGGTCATGCAGATGGCGCCAATCTTCTCGCCGCGCAGCGCCGGCTTGAACAGGCGCTCGATGATGTCAGCGTTGCCGAGCATGTGCAGGAACTTGGTCCCCATCAGCGACTGCATTGCGGCCGCACCCGCGAGCGACATCGAAGCGCGCGCGATTTCCGCGAGCGCCAGACAGAACTCGGTCAGTCCCATGCCGGTGCCACCGACTGATTCCGGATAGCGCATGCCGAAGAAGCCGAGTGCGGCCAGCTCCTTGAACAAGGGCAGCGGAAAAGCGTGCGCCTCGTCGAGCGCGGCCGCCTGCGGTGCGATGCGCTCATCCGCGAAGCGTGCGAACGCGTCGCGCACGGCACGCTGCTCGCTGGTGAGGTCGAAGTCCATGTCAGCCCGGTTGTTCGGGATCGAAGCCGTACAGCGTGCGCGCGGCTGCAAGTGAGATGACGCCGTTCTTCACCTCATCGGCAAGACGTTTGCGATCGCGCCGTTTCGGGTCGCCGTAGCCGCCGCCGCCGCTGGCGACCTGGTGATAGATCGTTCCCTTCGGCACGCCGGTGATCAGGTCCTTGTTCTTCGGCACGACGGTCGTTCCATCGGGATAGCGCAACCGAATGAAGTTCAGGCCGGCGTCGCCGCCGCCGAACAGGCCGAACGCCGGTTCGAAATCGCCGTCACCGAACGTGACCAGCTGCGTGTCCTCCGAGCCGATCTGGAAGATCGTCTCCACGCCCAGCCCGCCGCGCCACTGGCCGGCACCGGCCGAGTCGGTCAGCAACTCGTGCCTGATCAACGTGTGCGGCGTCTGCTGCTCGAACATCTCGTAGTCCTGGTCGAGCACACCGCCCGAGGCGTCGATCATGCCGATGTGGTCGTAGCCATCGGTGCCGCGCATTGCACCCGAGCCGCCCTTCAGGCCCATGAAGCCGATGTCGACGTACGTCTCGTTGTTCCCCGGATCGGTCCCGGTCGTGAGCGAACAGAGCAGGTTGTTCCATCCCGCCGTCACGCGGTCCGGCATCACCGGTGCCAGCGCGCGCTGGATCGCGTCTGCATTGGGCGGGCACAGGTGGTTGCCGAAGGTGGTGGCCTTCGGATACGACGCGTTGAGGATCGTGCCCTCCGGAATCACGATTTCGATCGGCTGCACCATGCCCTCGTTGTGCGGGATGTCGGGATTGACCATCTGCAGCAACGTCAGGATCGTCGCCGACGCCGACGAGGTGAACGTGCCATTGACGAATCCATTGGTCTGCGGGTCCGTGCGCGAGTAGTCGAACTTGATCGACTTGTCCTTCACCTCGACGTCGACCCGGATCGTGTATTTGCTGCCCACGTTGCGGCCGTCGTAGTAGACGTATCCCTCGCCCGAGTAGCTGCCGTTCGGGATCTTGGCGATCTCGGCCTCCATCATTCGGCGCGTGGCCTCGAAGAGCGCCTGCTTGTGCGCCTCGAAACTCTGCAGCCCGTACTTGTCGATCAGCTCCAGCATGCGCCGCTCGCCGACGGTGCAGGCGCCGATCTCGGCCTTCATGTCGTGCTGCACGATGTCGAGGCGGATGTTGGCGAAGATCAGGTTCCACACGTCCTTGCGCAGCTTGCCGCGCTCGTAGACCTTGACCGCGGGAATGCGCAGTGCCTCCTGCCAGACCTCGACCGCGTTCGGGTTGTAGCCACCGCGCACATTGCCACCGATATCGGCCTGGTGGCCCTTCACGGCGGTCCACGCGACCAGTTTGTCCGCGTGGAACACCGGCTTGTACACGGCAACGTCGTTGTTCTGGTTGCCGAGCGAGAACACGTCGTTGTGGAAGATCACGTCACCCGGATAGATCTCGTCGCCGTAGTACTGCCTGATGTACTTGCACACCGGCGCGAGCGAGAACGCCAGGATCGGCAGGTTCTCGGTCTGCTCGAGCATGTTGCCGTCGGCGTCGTATAGGCCCGTGACGTAGTCCTTCGCCTCGCACAGGATCGGCGAGCGCGTGGTCTTTTCCATCGAGATGCTCATCTCGTCGGTGATCGACTTGAACGTGCGCGCGTACACCGAAAGCAGGATCGGATCGATCTTCATGCCGTGAGCTCCTCACTCTGGCGGATGCACGATGACACCAGGTCCTCGCGTCCCTTTGCATACAGCGCGAACGAACCCAGCGCATCGACCACGCAGTCATACGATGCGCTGACGAAAATCGCGGTCGTTTCCTGCTCGATCAGCGCCGCTCCGGCAACGCGATTGCCGCAGCGCAGGTGATGGCCGTCGTACACCGGCACCTCGGAGAACCTGCGCGTCTCCGGGATGTAGACGCTGCGCCGACCCTTCAGCGCGCGCGCCGCATCGGTGCCGGCCCAGGCTTCCTCGCGATACGCCGGCTTGTCGGTCGCACCGATCGCCTGCGCGCGCACGTTGATGATTTCGATCGGTGTTGCCTCCTGCGCCAGCGAATAACCGAACAGGCGATTGTGCTCGGCGTGAAAGGCGCGGGCGATGCCGGCGCCGTCGTGGCGGTCGATCAGCTCGCGCGGCACCGGGAGCGAGACCTCGTGGTACTGCTTGATGTAGCGGCAGTCGAGCCGCACCTCGCAGCGTCGCCGCGATGCCGGAATGCGTTCCTCGCCGAGCTGGCGTTCGCCTTCGCGCGCCATCTCTTCGATCAGACTGCTCAGGCGGTTCCAGTCGATGCCCTCGAGCCGCGCGACGAACGTGCGCACGAAGTCGTGCTTCAGCTCGCTCATCAGCATGCCGAACGCGCATAGCACCGACGATTCACGCGGCACGATCTGCAGCGGGATCTCGAGCTCCTGGCAGATCAGGCATGAATGGATTGGTCCCGCGCCGCCGGCGGGAATGAACGGAAACTCGCGCGGGTCGAAGCCGCGCTTGATCGTGACCTCGCGCACGCCCTGCGCCATGTTGTTGCAGGCGACGCGGTACATGCCGGCGGCGGCTTCTTCGATCGTCAGGCCCATCGGCCGTGCGATGTGCTGCTCGATCGCGCGGCGCGCGGCGGCCACATCGAGCTTCATCTTGCCACCGGCGAAGTAATCGGGGTCGAGATAACCGAGCACCACGTTGGCATCAGTCGTCGTCGGCAGGGTGCCGCCCTTGCCATAGCAGGCCGGCCCGGGGTCGGCGCCGGCGCTCTGCGGGCCCATGCGCAGCATGCCGCCTTCATCGAGCCAGCCGATCGAGCCGCCGCCGGCACCGATGGTGTGGATGTCGAGCATCGGCAGCGCGATCTTGTGGCGTGCAATCTCGCCATCGTTCTTGACCATCGGCGCACCCACGGCGACCGAGGCCTCGAAGCTGGTGCCGCCCATGTCGGTCGTGATGCACTTGTCCTGCCCGTGCGCGCGCACGTAGAACAGGCCCGCGCCGGGACCACCGGCCGGCCCCGACAGCAAGGTGAGTGCCGCCTTGTCGCGCGCCAGTTGCGGCGAGATCACGCCACCGTTGGACTGCATGATCAGCAGCAGGCCCTTGAAGCCGACGTCTTGCAGCCGTGCGACCAGTTGGTCGAGGTAGTGATTCAGCTTCGGTCCGACGTAGGCATTCAGCGCGGTCGTACTGACGCGCTCGTAGAAGCGGATCGACGGCAGCACGTCGGTCGACACCGACAGATACGCGCCGGGCATTTCGCGCTGCACCAGTTCCGCGGCCGCGCGCTCGTGCGCGTCGTTGGCGAACGAATTCATGAAGCAGACCGCCACTGCCGCCACGTCCTCCCGCTTGAAGAGTTCGATCGCGTCACGCACGCCGTCGAGGTCGAGCGGCTTCGTCTCGCGGCCGGCGTGGTCCATGCGCCCGGCGATGCCGGCGCGCAGGTAGCGCGGCACGAGGGGAGTCACGTTGGTGTAGCGGTTGTTGTACTGCTCCTCGCGGATACCGCGGCGCATCTCCAGCGCATCGCGCACGCCCTCGGTGGTCAGCAGCGCGCAGCGCGCGCCGGTGCCGGTCAGCGTCGCGTTGGTGGTGACGGTGGTGCCGTGCACGAGCGTGTCGATGGTGGCCGCGAACGCCTGCAGCGACAGCGGCGGTTTCTGGCTCGCGGCGATCTCGGCCAGGCCGTCGACCACCGCAATCGACGGATCGGTGGGTGTGGACAGCGTCTTGTAGATCACCGGCTCAGCGCCATCGCGCGTGACGACGAAATCGGTGAACGTGCCCCCGACGTCGATTCCGATCTTCAAGGTCATTGACTGCGCTCCTTGGTGTCAGGGTGAGAATCAGGTAATGGCATTGGCGACGAGGTGGCGCACGTCTTCCTTGCGCACCTTGCCCAACGCGGTCTTCGGCAACTCACTGACGAACAACACCTGCTTGGGATGTTTGTAGCGCGCGATGCGGCCTTCGAGGATCTGCATCACCCGGTCACGCGTCAGGGTGGCGCCGTCTTTCGGCGCGACCACCGCCACGACCACCTCGCCCCAGCTTGCGTCAGGCCGGCCGACGACGGCGACCTCGGCGACCTCAGGACATTCGAGCAGGAGGTTTTCGATTTCCGCCGGCGCGATGTTCTCGCCGCCGGAAATGATCATGTCTTTCGCACGACCGTCGACCCACAGGTAGCCGTCGGCATCGAAGTGCCCGAGGTCGCCGCTGTGGAACCAGCCATTCGCAAGCGCCTCCGCGCTCGCCTGCGGTTGCCGCCAGTAGCCCGTCATCACATTCGGCCCGCGCACCAGAATCTCGCCGCGCGTGCCGGGCGCAACATCACGATCCTGTTCGTCGACCAGGCGCAATTCGCACCGCGGCGCCGCCTTGCCGACCGAGCCCGCCTTGCGCACCGCGTCATCGGGACGCAGGTATGCGGCGATCGGGCAGGTCTCCGTCGAGCCGTAGACCTGCACCAGCGGCACGCCGCGCGCGTGGACCGCGCGGATCAGATGCTCGGGCACGATGGTCGAGCCGCTGGTGATCATGCGCAGGCTGGATAGATCGGCCGTCTCCCAGCGTGGGTGCGCGATCATCATCGTCAGTTGCGTGGGCACCAGCACGGTCAGCGTGATGCGCTCGCGCTCGATCGCGTCGAACGTGGCGATCGGATCGAACTTCGAATGCAGCACGACCGTGGCGCCAGCCTGAAGCGCCGGCGTGGTCTGGTTGTTCAAGCCGCCGACGTGGAACAGCGGCAGATTGGTCAGCACGCGATCGTCGGCCGTCATGTCATGCATGGCGATGCTGTTGACGGCGTTGCAGGCAAGCGCTTCCTGAGTCAGCACGACGCCCTTGGGCTGGCCGGTCGAACCGGAGGTGTGGCAGATCAGCAGCGGAAGCCGGTGCCCGATTTCCGCGCGCGCAGGTGCTGCGCCGGCACGCGCGAGTAGCGCCTCGTAGGTGAGCCAGCCCGGCGGCGCTGAACCGACGGCCACTGTCGTCATTGCGGGCAACGCGGACGTAAACGTGGCGGTGTGCGCGACGAATGAGTCTTCGACCACCAGCACGGTCGGCGGGCAGTCAAGAAGTCGCTGCTGATGCTCGGGTGCAGCGAGCCGCCAGTTGAGCGGCATAAACATGGCGCCCAGTCGCGCGCACGCAAACAGCAGCGCCAGCTCCTCCGGACGATTCAGGCCGAGGTAGGCAACGCATCGGCCTGTCTTCACACCACAGGCGGCGAGCGCACCGGCAAGCCGACCGATGTCGTGCGCCAGCGCCGCGTAGGTGACATCCCGGCTCTCGAAACGGATCGCCGTCCTGCTCGGTGTCCGTTGGGCGTGCCCAGTGATCCAGTCGGACAGATCCATTCCGCCGGCCCCTAACGAGTTTGCCTTTGTACTTGCCACGGTCCGTTCGGGCTCAGCCTGTCGAAGCCTGGCCCGAGCATTGTCCGTAGGCCCTTCGACGGGCTCAGGGCGAGCGGGGGGAATAATGCGGAACGCACTTTGGCAATGCCCATTGCTACGCGTCACCGACCTCGAGCACGACGGCCATTGCGGTATCGCCGGCGGCGCAGCCGGTGAACAAGCCCCAGCCACCGCCCATCAGCGCGAGTTCTTCGATCAATTCGATGATCGCGCGCGTGCCCATCGGCGCCTGCGGATGACCCCACACCAGCGAGCAGCCGTAGTTGTTCATCGCCATCAGGTCGGCGCCGGTCTGCCTGGAGAAGAAGATGTCGTTGGCGGCGAACGGGTTGTGCGTCTTGATGGCGTCCATCTGGCGAATCTCGCGGCCGGCCTGCGCCAGCGCGCGCTGCGCCGCCGGCACCGTGGACTCAGGCATGTACGCAAGCGCGGCGCGCGCAAGACCGAAGCCGTGCAGCCGCACCGCGATTCGCCGGTCGGTCGCAAGTTCGCGCGCCCGCTCTTGTGTGGTGACGATGATCGCCGCATTGCCGTCGGCCGGATGCGTCTGGCCGCCATAGGTGACGGTGCCGCCTTCCAGCACGGGCTTGAGTCTCGCCAGCCCCTCGGATGTGGACTGCGAAACGCCTTCATCCGCGGTCAGCGCGCCCGCGGCCTTCTTGAAGCCGGGCGCCGGCACCTCGAACGGCAGCGTCATGAAACGCTTCAGGAACGCCGCATCGTTGTCGAGTGCCTGCCGGTACTGCTGCTCACGACGCAGCACGACTTCATGCTGTTGCGCGGTACCGATGCCATGCTTTCGGGCTACGTTCTCCGCCGTCTGCAGCATCGAGTGTCGGCCGAGCGGATCACAACTGAAGTTCTCCATCACCCAATCCTCGGCAGTGCCGGTGCCACCCGGGCCGCGCGGATTGGGGTAGTACAGGTGCGGACCATTCGACGTGCGATCGCAGTTGACGACCAGTGCCGCGCTGGCCATGCCGATCTCGATTTCCTGCGCCGCCGCCAGCAGCGTGCGCACGCCGGTCGCGCAGGCCTGCATCAGCGTCGGGCCACCCGCCTGGCTGGCGCCGATCATTCCGGTGAGCCAGGGCAGGCCATAGAAGGAGTGCTTCTGCGGTACCGAGAAACCAAGCACGCCGTAGTCGAAGATCTTGGGATCGATCTTGCGCCGGGCCATTTCGTTGCGCGCCACGTGCGCAGCGAATTCGATGCTGTGCAGGTTGGCGAAACTGCCCTGCCAGCGCGCAAACGGCGTGCTCCAGTAAGCACCGTACGGGATCTGAGCTTTGTAGTTCATTGCGGTTATCCGATAACTCCCGTCTCCCCGCGCGGGAGAGGGGTAGGGGAGAGGGGAAATCGAGCCTTGATCCCCTCGATCATTTGCCAAACGCTCATCGATGATCCGTCAGCCCGATCGCCGCGACGAACGCACGCTTGGCCTCGATCAGGTTGTTGTGCATGGCGGCTGCGGCGGCCTTGCCGTCGCCCGAGGCGAGCGCTGCTGCGATGCGCCTGTGCCCCTTGAGGACGATCGCGCGCACCTGCGCGTTGTCCAGCGTGAGCGCGCGGATCTGCTGCAGGTGATCTGCGTATTGCTCGACCACGCGCACGAGGCGGCGGTTGGGCACCAAGGCCAGCCAGGCCGCGCGGAACTGCCGGTGCGCCTCGCGGAATGCATTCGCATCATTGGCTTTCTGCGCGGCGACTGCCGCGGCCAGCGCGGCATCCAGCGGCGCACGCACGGCCCGATCGGTCGTGAACGCGGCTACGCTGCGAATCGCCGCCGGCTCGATCAGAAAGCGCACCTCGTAGATGTCATCGACGTCGCGCAACGCGAGCCTCGGCACGACGAAGCTGCGGCCGTCGGACACCAGCATGCCTTCGCTCGCCAGGCGCGCCATCGCATGCCGCACCGGCGTCCGCGATACGCCGAGCTGCTCGGCCAGTTGCACTTCCTGCAGCGGTTGCCCGACCTCGATCTGGCCGCTGCGCAGCAGCGTGCGGAGCCGGTGATAGACCTGCTCGCCAAGGGCAACCGGCCGTTCGACGGGCTTCAGCGCAAGGTTCACAAGGGAGTCGCGGTCGCGGGGAGAGAAGCAGTCGGCGGGATGCTGGACACTGTATACACAGTACGCGCCATGTCAACTCCCGCGACGGCGCGAGATGACTTGCGACAAGGTTCGGCGCTGCGCGCGCGCGATCGGGCCGCCGCATCGCCTTGGGGAATCTAGTTGACCGGCCTCAACGTGCTACGCCGCTATTGCGTGCGTAATTGTTATTCGTTCTTTCCAGCGTCTTCTGATCGGCGCAGTGCTCGCTCTCCTATCACCCGGTCTCGGCAATTTGCGCTGTTCAGCCGTTCTTTCTGCTGTTTTGACCATGCAGCCGGCATGAGCGAACTTGAAACCGTTCGCGCTGAGCGTATCGAAGCGCCGCGCCGGGCTTCGACAAGCTCAGCCCAAACGGATCTCTTAGCCGCAACGAGGCCGACTCGATAATGTACCTA